>Ga0209398_1000528_pt1 | contig 23382 bp, 20 predicted proteins | sample AshMeaBigSpring_FD_184125 | JGI IMG/M metagenome (GOLD analysis project Ga0209398, IMG submission 184125) | Groundwater microbial communities from Big Spring, Nevada to study Microbial Dark Matter (Phase II) - Ash Meadows Big Spring (SPAdes)... | ecosystem: Environmental > Aquatic > Deep... | reverse complement strand
CATCCGCGGTGAGCATCGACGAAACAGAGGCCGTGCAGCGGCGCGGTGCGCCCCGTGGCAAACGCCTGCCAGGTGGTGCCGTAGTCCGCCGAGTAGAACACGCGCGAGCCGGGGTCTCCGGCGACCCAGCAGTGAGCACCGTGATGGGCGAGCGCGGCACAATCAAACGCCGCCGCCCGACCGTCCGGCATCCGCTCGGCAACGGACAGCCAGCCGGCGCCGCCGTCCAGCGAGCGCCAGACGAGCCCCCGCTCGCCAACCGCAAAGGCCGCCTCCGGACCGCTCACGATCCGCCGCACCGGCCGTCCCGCGGCGTCGGGCAGCTGTGCCCGTCGCAACTGCCGGCCGTCCAGAACGGCGATCTGGCCCGTCGCGTCGGCCAGCAGCCCCCGGTCCGGGTCCCGAAAATCGGCCGATTGCCAACGGGCCTCCTCGCCCGCCGGCACCCGCGTCCAGCTGCGACCGCCATCGCGCGTGCGGAACAGTCCCGCACCGTAGAGCGAGCTGCTCGCGCCCACGGCCCAGCCTCGCGCGGCGTCGGCAAACCGCACCAGGTCGAGCGCCGGCAATAACAGGCCCTCGATCCGTTCCCAGTTCGTCCCCCCATCACGCGTCCGCAGGACCACCCCCGTCGAACCATGCGTGTAAGGGTGCGCTCGACCACCCACAATCCAGCCGTGCTGGGCGTCGGCAAACCAGATCGATGCCAACCGGCAGCCAACCCCCGACGACTGCAGCTGCCACCTGCGGCCGCCATCGTCGGTGTGCCAGATCACGCCGCGATCGCCCACCGCCCAACCCCGGAGCGGGTCGACAAAGAAGACATCCGCCAGATCGGCGTCCGCCAGCATCTCCAGCGGCCAGGGAATGTCGGCCGGCGACCGCTCGGCTGCCGCCACGCCCTCGACTGACGAGGGAAAATATCCCAGCAGCACGACGAGCAGGACCAACAGCCCCGGCTGGACGAGTCGTCGACGCCGATCCATCGTCCGCTGCCCTCCCTGGAAGTCAGCGCTGGCCAGGAGCCCCAACCAGCGTCAAGCTCACGCGAAGCGACGATCGCGTGGATAGCCGATTCTAAATAGGTTTTCGTGATTCTGGGAGGGCGAGGTTCCCGCCGAGCCGAGAACCGGCTCAGCGCGCCGGCCTGGCAGGAGCCTCGCCCTCCCACGATTGTGCAGCTCTGGCTGGCGCGTCCCGTATCTCCCAGGATCACGCAAAGCCATTTAGCCCACGACCGCCGACCATCCTTCGCCAGCCGAACACCGTCCGGCGAGCCACAGTACCAGGCGGCGGGCATGATGGCGTCGCGTGATCCTGGTACAAACTACGAACGGGCATGCGCGAGTTCAAGCTGGACGATCTGAGGAGGACGAATCGCGTGCGGAGCCATGGGCGCGGCGGCTCGGCAGGGGCCTCGCCCTCCCGGAGATTTAACGCGGCGGCTCGGCAGGGGCCTCGCCGCTCCCGGAATCACGCAGCCCTATGGCGGGGCGTCCGATGGTGCCGCAGTCGGGGCTAGCCCGGATCATGCATGAGCCGCAAGCGCGCTGCGTCCGGTTTTGGTGGAATTGGGGAGAACCGGACGCTAGCGCGTGCCGGCTGATGTGCGCGGTGTCTTTGGGAAGATAGCCACAACCTGTTTCACTGTTTCACCTTGCAACTGTACTCGTTAGGCTGATGAATAATCCGGGCTAGCGCCCCATGGTTGTTGTCTCGCGTTTTCGGATGTCCCGGAACCACGCAAGGCTGTCAAGGATACATCGATGCCCACCGTCCGCTCCTGGACGCGTCCCCGCGCGCGGTCCCGACGGGTCCTGCTCGTGCTGCTGCTGGCCGCCCAGCGCGCATCCACCGCGGCGTCCGCGGAGCCCGCCCCTGTTCCGGACGCCGAACGACCGGCGACAAGAGTGGTCCGGCCAGCCTTGCTGCCGTCGATTCGACTCAGCCGGGCCGGCCGGCACCTGGTCCGGAGTGATACCGACGCGAGGTTCATCGTCTGGGGCGTCAATTACGATCACGACGAGGCCGGCGGCCGGCTGATCGAGGATTACTGGCACGAGCACTGGCCGACGGTGGTGGAGGACTTGCGTGAAATCCGGCAGCTGAAGGCGAACACGGTCCGCATTCACCTGCAGCTGCCGCGCTTCATGGACGCCCCGGAGCAGGTCAACGAGCGAAACCTGGCGCAACTTGCCAAGCTCCTCCGACTGGCCGAGCGCACGGGACTGTACCTCGATATCACCGGATTGGGCTGCTACCACAAGCAGGATGTGCCGGCCTGGTACGACCGGCTGGACGAGCCTGCCCGCTGGGAGGTGCAGGCCCGGTTCTGGCGGGCCGTCGCCCAGGTCTGCCGGGACAGCCCGGCGGTGCTCTGCTACGACCTGATGAACGAACCGATCCTGCCCGGCACCAAACCGGAAACCGAGTGGCTCACCGGAGAACTGGGGGGAAAACATTTCGTCCAGCGGATCACGCTCGATCTGGCCGAGCGCTCGCGGCTGGACGTCGCGCGGGACTGGGTCCAGCGGCTGACCTCGGCCATCCGCGAAGTGGACGAGCAGCACCTGATCACGGTGGGCGTGATCCCCTGGGCCCACGTGTTCAAGGGGGCTCGACCCATCTTCTACGCGCCGGAGGTGGCCGGTCCGCTCGATCTGACGAGCGTCCACTTCTACCCGCGGGCCGGCCGCGTGGACGAGGCCCTCAAGGCCTTGAAGGTCTACGATGTCGGCAAGCCGCTGGTGGTCGAGGAGATCTTTCCTCTGCACTGCAGCATGGACGAAGCCGCCGCCTTTATCGACCAGTCGCGAACGATCGCCGACGGCTGGATCAGCTTCTACTGGGGTAGGACGATCGAACAGTACCAACAGCAGGGCGACCTGAAGGGAGCCATTATCGCCCAGTGGCTCCGCAAGTTCCGCGAGATGGCCCCCCGCGAATAGGGCCGCTCGGTCTTGGGCGAAACACTGCGGAAGGCCCAGCGGGAGGGGGAAGCTCCCGCTGAGACGCTGTAACTCCCGGTGCACAAACGGCTTTCTGATCGGCGGGAGCCTCGCCCTCCCGCGACTTCAACGGATTGTTCATGAGCCGCAAGCGCGCAAGCGTCCGGTTTTGGTGGAATTGGGGAGAACCGGACGCTAGCGCTTGCCGGCTGATGTGCGCAGTGTTTTTGGGAAGATAGCCACAACCTGTTTCTCTGCTTCACCTTGCAACTTTACTCGTCAGGTTTGATAAATAATCCGGGCCAGGCGAGCCGCGATCTTGCACCGCGCATCTTCGCTGAACTGCCATCCCACAACACGTGAACGATTTGCACGTTTTTTTTGCTTGTCGAGCCCCGGTCGAGCGCTATAGTCTCCGCGGGAACTGAACGTGGTTCGGCCGAACCGTTCCCGACCGTGGCCCCGCGCTGGGGCCGATGGCTGGCCGGTGCCTGTCGTGCCGGCAAGAAACCTCAAACGATCAGGAGATGAGAGATGCGACGGACAAGTAAGAAGATTGCAACGGCGGCCACGGTGGGAGCTCTGCTCGTGGCCGTCAGCAGCCCGGTTCGCGCTGCGGACATTGTCGATACGGCGGTCGGAGCGGGCAATTTCAAGACGCTCGCCGCCGCGCTCGGGGCGGCCGATCTGGTCAACGCCCTGAAGGGCCAGGGCCCGTTCACGGTCCTCGCCCCGACGGACGAGGCGTTTGCGAAGCTGCCGGCAGGCACGCTGGAGACGCTGCTGAAGCCGGAGAACAAGGCCCAGTTGGTGAGCATCCTGACCTATCACGTGGTACCGGGGAAGGTTCCCGCCAGCAAGGTGGTAACGCTGAGCACCGCCCCGACGTTGAACGGCCAACGCGTCGACATTCGCGTCGCGGATGGCGGCGTGACGGTGGACAACGCAGGGGTGGTCAAGACGGACATCGAATGTGCCAATGGCATCATTCACGTGATTGACCGCGTGATCCTTCCCGCCAGCGATAATATCCCGGCCGTGGCCGCTCAGACGGGCAAGTTCGGGACATTGCTGGCCGCTGCGAAGGCCGCGGGGCTGGTCGAGGCCCTCTCGGGTGATGGTCCGCTTACCGTGTTCGCCCCGACCGACGACGCGTTCGCGGCCCTGCCCCAGGGCACGCTGGAATCGCTGCTCAAGCCGGAGAACAAGGCGACGCTGGCCACGCTCTTGAAGTTCCACGTAGTGCCGGAGCGCGTCTACTCCGATCAGGCCCTCGCCGCGAAATCGGTCGAGACCTTGCAGGGCGGGATGCTCGAGATCACGGCGGCAGGAGGGCAGGCGAAGGTCAACCAGGCGAACCTGAAGCAAGTTGACATCGACGCCTCCAACGGCGTGATCCATGTGATCGACCGCGTGCTGCTGCCGGCCGAGCCGAAGAAGGTCGGCGCGGCGGAGGCCCGCAAGATGATCGAGCAGGCCGTGGCGCGTGGCGTGCGACAGTTCAACCGCGGCCACCATGCCGCCTGTGCGGAGACCTATGCCACCACCATGCGGACGCTGGTCAGCCAGGGGCAAGCGATGCCGCCCCAGGCTCTCCAGAACCTGACCTCGGCCTTGCAGACCGCTGAGCAGAGCCACTGCCCGATCGACACCGCGTGGACCTTGCGGCACGGCCTGGATCGGGCCTACGATGCGATGCGTGACTTGGATCGTCGCTAGGCAGACATCTGCGTCGCGTGAACAGCGCCGCCCGGCAAGCAGTTGCCGGGCGGCGATTTTCTTTTACGCAGGAGTCGCGATCGTGGGCGGGCGATGTGGACGGCGGCGCTCAGGGCAGTTCCCGCAGCCGCAGGTCGCGAAACTCCACGGGCGACCCCTCGGATTCCAACGCCAGGTAACCCTCCCGCGGCTCGATACCCGTACCGCCCGAAACCTCCTCGCCGTTCACCCACAACCGGACCTCGCCGTTGATCGAGCGCACGTAGTAGTGGTTCCACTCCGGCGACGGGCGCGTCAGGCTCTTCGAGGGGAAGCTCCGCTGCCCGTTGGGGGCCACTGGGGGAAAGGGTTTCATTTTGTACGGTCCGACGGGGAACACGTCGCCGTGGCAGGTGAACCAGTCCGCCTTCTTCTGGTACTGCTTCTCGTACTGCTCGGTGTAGGCCAGGTCCAGCACCTGCACCTCGATGCCGTGGGGCAGTTGGCCGGGCTTGATCGCGCCGAGCGACGATTCGCTGGCCCAGACGAAGATGCCGGAGTTGCCCCCCGGCTTCAAGTGCCGCCACTGGGCGACGAGTTCGAAGTTCTGGAACCGCTTCACGGAGCGGATCACGCCGGTCGGGCGGCCCGTGCAGTGGGCCACGCCGTCCTGCCAGCTCCAGGTCTCCGGGGCGCAGTTGACATTCACGAAGTCACTTTCCCCCAGCGGCCGCCAGCCCTCGCCGGTTCCGTCCACGAAGGCCTGGGGGAGCGGGGCAGGCTCCTCGGCCACCACGACTCCCCATGACTGGACCACCGCCAGTCCGCAAAGGCTCCACACAACAGCCACACTCTCTCGTCGATTCATGGTTTCCGATGCTCTCAGGTCGGAGGTACCCGGGCACACCCGCGCACGCTTCGGCGGGCGCCATTACGGTTCGCCGGGTCGAGGGTGAATCCGAGTTCCGGCCGATCCACGCCACGCCACGTATCCGTTCCGAGACCGGTATCTGGTCGTGGTGTCGGCCGAAAGGCTGCGCCGCGCCCGTAACCGTTTTCGCCCTGGTTCGGCGTTTGCCCCCTGGAATCACCCGGTTACCACGCCAACGCGCCCAATCACGCAATCACGCAATCATTCAGTCACGCAATCATTCAATCATTCAACAGCACGATGGCCCGCTCGTTCTGGGTCGAGTTGAGCACCACCAGGAAGACGTCCTGGTTGATGGTCGCACTGCCGAAGAGGTGCGTCAGGTCGATCTGCTCCCGCGACAACACGTCGGTCAAGTGACGGAGGATTCCCGGCCGGTGCGGGGCCTCGACCAGCACCACGCTCTTTTCCTGCGGATCGTACCCGCCCGCCTTCAAGGCGTCGACCGAGCGGAGGATATCGTCCGTCACCAGGCGGATCACCGCCTCGTCCTCCTCCACCCAGCAGCTCATCGCCAGCACGTTGACGCCCTTCTCCGCCAGGATTTTCGACAGGTCGGCCAGGGCGCCAATCTCGTTGTTGGCACGCACGACAATCTCTTTTCCTTGTCTTGCCTTGAGCATGACACAGCACTCCTTTCTCCCGCGGATGCGACTCTGACTGGTGTTCTGTCCCTTTCAAGAGTTCGGGTTCCGCAAATTCGCGTTCGGCAAATTCGCCGGGGGGCGCTAGCCCCCGGTTTGTCCCGGAGGAACCGCGGGCTAGTGCCCGGCGGCTGATCCGAGAATTCAACTTGGACGATGCACTGGGCGGCCTCTCCAATCGCACGCTGCTCCCCGGCCGGGCGCAAACTGTGCCCCGGCGGAAGGGGCTCCGGCGGAAGGGGGACGCGATTGTTTTCCCACCCTGCCGGCGGCCCAGCACGTTCCGCCATGCACGGACTTTGCCGTCCCGGTACCAGCCGGCCGAATCGTGGCCGCCCGTGCTGTCCGGCTGCCAGGCTCGGGCAAGGTGCTTGAGCGGCCAGACCCCCAAGGGAGCCGAGCGACCCTCCGCCAATCAAGGCCAGCTCCCATTTCGGGATCGGCTGATCGTGTAGTGTAGAGAATTCGGGCGCGGTCCACACCCCGGGCGGGGCTGCCGTCCACGTGATGGGCCGGGTTCATGTTGCCGCTATTCCCGGTGCGCGGGCTTCACGCGGCGGACGTCGAGACCGGCGTCCCGGATCGCCCGGCGGCGGCGCGCTTGGCGGTCGCCAAGTCGCCGCCCGCGCGTCGGCCGGCTACGGATTGGCGGCATGATACGCGGTGGCGGTGGCCAGCACGCTGACCATGCTCGCCTTGCGGCGAGTGAGCGCCGTACCGCTGACGTCGACAAAGTCGATCCGCAGATTGGCGAGGGCGTTGAAACCCTGCTGCTGCGCCTGTTCCAGCAGCCGCAGCGTCACCTCGCGCCGGGCTCGATCCAGCACGCGCTGATAACTCCGGACCTCGCCCCCCACCAGACTCTTCAGTTGGCCCAGCACGCCGCGGAAATGATCCAGGCCGAGACAGACCTCGCTGGTGATCAGCTGCGGCGGCGAGGGGCCGGCCACGGCGTCGGGCATCGCGGCCAGATCGGTGCAGCGCATGTGCGCCACAGCCGGCAGCCGTCGCCGCATGTTGTCCTCGTGCGCACGAGCCGCGAGGTGGCCGGTCACCAGCGTGACGGCCAGCAGCAGCAATCCGCACAGCAGGCCGATCAATTCGCTCATGCGGCAGTACCCCGCTCAGTGACGATTGCAACGGGTCATTCGGTCAGCGCGACGGGACCCGGGGGAGTTGGTCGGCCGATGAAGGGACCAGACCTCGACCCGGGTGCGATCCCCCGCGATCCGCCATCCGGAGGCCTCTGGCGGGGACGGGCCAGCGATCTACCGCGACGCGGTGGGGGCCGAAGCACGTCTCACGCTCCCTGCGTCACGCGCACGGCTGTTCCGTACACGTACAGCTCGGCTGCGCCCTGCGTGATGGCACTGGTACTGAATCGGACGTTGACCACGGCGTCGGCGCCCAGTTCCTGGGCCTGAGCCACCATCCGTTCCATCGCCGAGCGACGCGACTCGGTCAACAGCTCGGTGTAGCCCTTGAGCTCGCCACCCACCAGGTTCTTCAGGCTCGCGGCGATGTCGCGCCCCACGTGCTTGGCGCGCACGACATTGCCTTGCACCAGGCCCAGGGCCTGGACGATGCGGTAGCCTGGAATCGTCTCCGTGTTCACTACGATCATCTGGCTCGATCTCCTGCCCGGCATCAGGGCACACCCGCGGCTGGCGGGAGTGCTCAGCGTGACGCCTCGTGTGCTCGCTCACAGTCGATGCAAAACGCCGCGAAGGGCAGGGCATCCAGACGGGCCTTGGCGATCGGCTGGCCACAGCCCTCGCAGCGCCCGTAGGTACCCGCTTCAATCCGCTTCAGGGCGGCATTCACGGCGGACCGGATCGACTCTTCCGTGTGCTCCAGGGCCAACTCCTTGTCCACCGCCTCGCTCTTGGTGCGATCGTGTTCCCCCAGGGCGTCGGCATCGTCCAGCACGACGTCGATGATCCGGTTGAGTTCCCCCCGCGTGCGACTGCGGATCTCGAGCAGGCGCTGCTTGTAACGGTTCAGTTCGGCGGCTTGCATCGGTTCATGTCCTGACTGGGCAAGGGGGCAAGAAAGATGGACGGCAGACAAGAGGGCCGCGCTGGGGGTCCACGACATATCAGATCGCGCACGTGCGCCGCATCCCCAGCCGCAAACTGGGGGACCGATGCGGACTTCACGCCAGTTCCTGATCCTCTTCCTCGTCTTCCAGGTCCGCGAGGGCATCGCAGGCATCCTCGTACGAGCGGTAGGGGCCCGCATCGACCAGCACCCCCCCGTGGTCCGTGGCGACCGCCTCCGGATCGGCGCCGGCCGGAAGCTCGACGACCGTCAGCCCATCGTCCACCTCGATGATTACGAAGTCCATCGCTCATCAACCTCCAGGCCGGTGACGTCTCCGGCGAATGGGACTCACCCGACCTGGGAAAGTCCGTGCGGATGTTGGCCGGCTCAGGCACCGTTCTGGGCGGTTCGGCCAGGCTGGTGCCGGCGCCGCCGACGTCGAACCAGGGGCCAGCCTCCTGAATCGCCCACGATCATGCAAGTCGATTCAAGGCGAGTTTTGACCGGCCTCAGTCATTGATTCGCACCACGCGGGACACGATCTTAGCGTCGCGGACAAGGATGGTCCACCACGGGTGCCCGCGGGAGACGGGTCAGGGGTCCGTTGGCCGTCGTCGAACAGAAATCCCCGGGTTGCGCGTCCGCGCCGGCCGAGAAGATCGAGCTGACCTCTTGGCGTCACTCGACCCCGGTTGGCCGCCGTCGCCCACCTGGTCGGCACACGAGTACCCGGCTGTCCCCCCCTGGCACCTCACGCGGCAGGGTGGTAGACGTGCCCCTGGGAGGGTCGGCCGGGCCTTGCCCGCGCTCAGACGCGGCGAATGGTCACACGTCGGCCAGCTGATGTACGCCAGCCACGCGTCCTTGCGCGAGGATTTCGAGGTCAGCTGTCACGAGCTGGATCTCCTGGTGCAACCGGCCCGCGACATCGGACCCGCGGGCGGCGTCTGTGGTTCGCGGATGACCGGCGGCGGGTTCGGCGGCTGTACGGTCAGTCTCGTGCAGGCCCGGCCAGCCGACGCGATTGCCGCGGCCCTCGCGGCAGACTACGAATCCCGCACGGGGATCCGCGCCGACAGCTTCTCCAGCCGACCGGCCCGCGGGGCACATGTCGTACGCCAGTAAACCCGCACCGGCCGGGGGACGAGGGACTGGCCGGTGGGAGCAACGCTGCGGCCGGGAAGAGTCGTCCCGCGAGTTTTCCGGTTTCATCCCCTTGCGTGATTCCGGGAGGGCGAGGCTCCTTCCGAGCCGAGAACCCGCTGCCCGCGCCGGCTCGGCAGGAGCCTCGCCCTCCCGATGCCGTGCAACGCTGGTCAGCTCGTCCCGGATCTCGCAGGATCACGCACGGCTGTTTCGGCCCGAACTTCTTCTCTTCCCGCGCCGTGCTGGCCGGTCAGCGTCTCAGTCCCACCACCAGCGCCCGTCGCCGAGTTGGCGAACATCGACACTCTGGTGCAATTGCTGGACCTTGCCTCCCTCGTCCGGCAGCAGATTTCCGGCCGAGAGGGCCTGCGCCGCCTGGATGTGAACTCCGCCGCCGATCGGTGTCATGAGCGTACGGCCTTTCCAGAGGGCGTTCACGGCGGTCTCCACCTGCCGCGGCACCTCGTAGGTCTCGACCGATACCGCCTGCTCGTCGCCCAGCACGCCCAACGCCCAGCCGGACCGGCTGTAGTAGTCCTGCTGCTGGATGAACGCCGCCACGATCGCCATGTCGATCAGGTTGCGCAGCTGGGCGTACACGGGCGAGTGGCGGGCCAGTTCGGGGTACCGCTGCGTAAAACTGTCCACGAAGGCCTTACTGGCCCGATCGTCCTGTCCCGTGGCCACGCGCGTCCCGTCCGCCCGGACCAGTTCGTCCGCTCCCACCAGCTGGACGCCTTCCCCCACCAGCTCCATCGCCAGGCCATTGTCGCTGACGCGTACGGATTCGTAGTTGGGAACGAAGTACCACCGCTGCAGCGCGTTGCGGGCCACGGCCGAGGGGTTGGCCCGCTCCACGTAGCTGACAATCTTCACGGGAGGCCGTTCCAGCCCGATCCCGATCAGCTTCATCCGATAGTCGGCTTCCACCAGCACCTGGGCAAAGTGCGTTTGCGGCGAGACGCCGTTGATCCGCACCTGCTGCAGCCCCAGGCTCTCGCGCAGTCCTTGGACCAAGCGTGATGTGTCGGCCGGCAACGCCCGTCCTCCAACCTGTTGCAGGAACTGCTGCATCCGCGCGAGTCCCTCCTGGGTCGGGTCAATCGAGACGCGGATCACCTGGGTGCGGCGCCCGTCTGGGCCAAAGGCCCGCAGGGCCACCACGAGATCCTGGAGTTCCAGAATGGAACGGCCCGATGCCAGCCCGATGGGCCGCCCCGTCAGGTCCAGCATGTAGCCCTCGGCCGGTCCGGCAATCACCAGGTCGTTGGTCTCGGGGTAGAAGAAGACGTATTGGATGCGCGTCAGTCCGGCCAGGTAGCGCATCTCGTCGGTCGGACCAGCACCGGCCGCGAGACGTTCGCCCAGCGCCTGCTCCAAGCGGTTCAGCGCCACCTTGCGCAGGGGGCTGGGCCGAGCCAGATCAGCCTCGAGCACGGCCCGCGCCTCGGCCTGGCGGCGTCGCGCCAACTGACCGGTAGCATCCGCCACGGTCCGGATTCGCAGCACCCCCTCGGCATCTACGATCACGCCCGACTGACCGTGGACCGATCGGGACGCAATCCCCAACAAGGCGATTGCCACGGGAAATACGCAAAGGCACCGGAACCGAGACCAGAACATCGTTGTTGACCCTCAAGCTGTCCGAGCCGCACACCGGCTCAACGCCGCGCCGTATCCGGGACGCCCCCGCGCAACACCAAAAAGATGCACGCGGGAGCGTGGTTTTGGCGAGAAAAATGACCAGCAAACTCGGGGCAAGATCGCGACCAGCCCCAGGTGATGATCATAGTTGGGGGGAGAGGCAAAAGCAAGAAACAGAGCAGGCGCGGGCGATTGGGGCAAAAGGCCGCGACCGGGAGAGTCGGGGAACACCGGCTGCCAGCGCGAATGCTGGCCGCGGCCGGCCGGCCGAGAGCGGCCGGCCCCGCTAATCGGACACGAGCGTCAGGCGTGTCAACTCGGGCGGGCAGTTCCAGCGAAATTGGCGCGTCCCAGAGACACCGCGGCTGACGTGCATCAGCGTTGGAGGTCGGTGGAAGGTCCCGCCGGCAAAGTCGACGCCGAACCGGCTGGGGCTGACGAGCGGCCCGATGAGCGGCAGTCGGATCTGTCCGCCATGGGTGTGCCCGCAGAGCAGCAGGTCAACGTCGTGGGCCCGGGCCCAGTCGATCTGGTCGGGCGAATGGGATAGTACGATCCGCAGCGGCCGCGGGTCGGCCGGCACATCGCCGGGACAGTCGCCGAGATCGGCCGCGGGTCCGAACCAGGGAAGTTCGTTTCCGGCGAGGATCACCGGCAAACCTCGCACTTCGATGCGCCGGCAGTGGCCGCCCAGGTCGATCATGCCCGCCGCCGCCAGGGCACGTCGCAGCCGGCGCGGATCGGGCACGCGGGTGTCGTGGTTGCCCAGCACGAAGTAGACGCCTTGTCGCGCCCGGAGCGGGCCCAAGGTGTCGGGAATCCAGTCCAGGCAGCGCGCCTTGTCGACAATGTCGCCGGTGATCGCGATCAGGTCCGCATCCAGCTGGTTGGTGAGCCGCACCACCTCCTGAAAGAATTCCGGTGCCAACTGGCCCGTCAGGTGCAGGTCGGACAGATGCGCGATCGTGATCCCCGACAGAGCGGACGGCAGCCGCGGAAGGCGGAGCTGCTTGTCATGGATGTGCAGGTCGAAGATCTGGTTGCCGGGAATCGTGGCGAGCAGGCGGGTGAGCAGGGTTGCGGCGGGCTGACGGCCGAGCCGCTCGCGAATGTTCACCCGCTGCGTGTGGTTGGCGATCAAGAGCGGAGTGGTTCGCTCGACGAAGGTTCGCCAGCCCCAGCGCGCCGTGACGACCAGGGTGGCCGGCCCGCAGAGGCCGAGATACGTCGCGAGCGGCCAGATCTGTCCGGGGCCGGGCCAGGGCACGGCGGCGCGGACCGCCTGCCACCACGACCAGCCCAGGGCCGCGGGCAGCCCCAGGACGATGACGTACCAGGCCGCGTCGCACAACTTGAGAAACCGGTAAGGCAAGGCCGTGGCGTGCAGCCGGTTAATGACCGCAAACCAGAAGGCGAAGTGCCCGACCAGTGCGAGGGCAAGCAGCGTTGGAAGGAACAGCGGCATGGTGGCGGGTGGGGGCGTCGCGCGGGGCAGGCTGTCGTTCGCCGCCGATCAGGACCCAGGGCTGAGCGGGGCGCCGCGCAGGCGGGTGGAAGGCGTCGGGCGATAACCCGGATTATTCATGAGCCGCAAGCGCGCTAGCGTCCGGTTTTGGTCGAATTGGGGGGACTGTCCCGATTTTTGTGGCATGGATGCCAGAAAAATGGGACTGTCCCCTTCGGCAGAGCCATTGACACAAAAATCCGTACAGGCCCGAATTGGGGAGAACCGCACGCAAGCGCGTGCCGGCTGATGTGCGCCGTGTTTTTGGGAAGATAGCCACAACCTGTTTCTCTGCTTCACCTTGCAACTTGACTCGTCAGGTTGATGAATCATCCGGGATAAACGGTCACAGCCTGGTCCTCTGTGTGTCGTGGTTCCGGGGGAGCGGGTCGTTGATTTCGGTCCGTGCGAGATCGGCGGGCGGGGACTGGCGGGCGAGGGTCGATCCGGCCTCACCCCGGGAACGATGGCCGTCAGGCCTTGGCCACCTCGCGGTGCGTCTCGATGATCCGTTCCACGGTCTCGAGCAGTTGATCCAGCCGGAACGGCTTGTAGAGGATCGCGTTGGCCGTCAGTCCCGCCTGGCGGGCCTTGACGATGGAGTGTTCCGGGTCATATCCGAAGCCGGTCATGAGGATCATCGGCACCGTGTCCATGATCGACTGCAGTTTCAGCAGCAGCTCATACCCGGTCATATCCGGCAGGTGGATGTCGGCGATGATCGCGTCGTAGCCGCCCTCCGGCCCGCTGTTGCGGACCATGAACGTCGCCTCGCCGCCCTCGTGGGCGGTTTCCACGACACAGCCGAACCGTTCCAGCAGGTTGTGGGCGGCGCTGCGCACGCTCTCATCGGCATCGGCCACCAGCACCCGCCGCCGCTGCAGCACCGGGTGCACCTCCACCTGGGCGGACGCCGGCACGGCCTCGGCCAGGGCCATCTTCTGACCCACCAGGTGGATCAGCTGCTTGATATCCCGGGCGTTCCGCAGGATCCGCTGCAACCGTTCCACGACACCGGGCTCGTGCCCGATGTACCGCTCCATGATGTTGACCGCGTCGTTCAGGATCTCGTCGACCGGCAGGGCCACCTCGCGGTGGATCGCCTCGACGCTGGCCTGGGCCGTGTTGGCCTGCTGGGCGACCAGCAGCTCCAGCGTGTTGAGGGCCGCGGCGACGTCGCGGCAAAAGATTTCCAGGAACTGCAGGTCGCTCTCGGAAAAGGCCCGCGGTTCAGGGCTCTCCACGTTGAAGGTGCCGATCACCTGGTCGTGCTGGATCAGCGGGACCGTGAGCGAACTGCGGGCCCCCTTACAGCCCTCGATGTAGAGCGGGTCTTCCTGCGTGTCCTCGCACAAGTAACTCTTGCCCGTGGCGGCCACGAAGCCGGTCACGCCATTGCCCTTGGCGCGGGCGAACAGGGGTCGCCGAGCAGCCTCCTCTTCAATTCCCTCGGACAGCAACGGCGCTAGTTCGCCCGTCTTCTGGGTCAGCAGGCGAACCTCGACGACATCGAAATTCAGCAGCTCCTTCGTGTAATGCAGGATATTCGATTTGAGCAACTCGATGCGGTCGGCTACCGCCATGTTGAAGACTTCTTCGGTCGTCAAATCGGCCAGATCGACGCCGGCCCGGTGGATCGCCGCCAGCTTCTGTTGCTGCAGCATCTCGCGCGTGACGTCCCGCACCGTCACGATCAGGTGCTGCACCGGGGCGTCCGTTTCCTGGAGCGGCGCCGCATGCACCTGGAAAAAATGATTCTCGGCGGTCCGCAGCGTGGAGTTGCTGGCTTCGCCGGTCGCCAAGGCCGTATGGAAGGGACAGAAGTCGGGACCGAGAATCTCGGGACTGCCGAACGACGAGTAGAAATTCTTGCCGGACAGGTTTTCTTCGCGGCACCACTGGTGGAGCCGATCGTTGGCCCAGGCGATCGTGTTGTCGGCATCCAGCAGGGCAACTCCGTCCGGCATCCCTTCGAGGATATGCTCGTTCTGCAGCAGGCGCCCGAGCCGCAGCCCCTCGGTGAAGTGGGCCGAGACGACGTGAATCGCGTCGAATGGCTCGTGCGTCAGCCGAGCCAGCGCGCGGATCGGACTGCTGACCTGGACGACCTCGTTCGTCTGCCGGAGATGGTCGACGAGCGCGGCGTCCTGGGGAGTCGGAATACCTACCAACAGGATTTTTGGTTTCTCGGACAACGTCAGCCGCTCCTGACCCAGCCCATCAGAACGCGCATTACCATCCTCTGCGGGATTATATGGGTCGACTTTTCGCTGAACAACCAGCCAAAAAAGGGCCCCGCCGCGGGCGAGTCCGGCACGGCGGATAGTGTCTCAAATCGGCCGGGGACAGCATCCAAGTTTACTGATCTTCGCCAACCCGGACGACCGGCACAGCCGCCGCAGGCGTATCGGTCGTGTGGGCATGGCGTGGCTGGCCGTCGGCCGCCAGGCTCCATTCCGATGCCTATTGGCAGAAACCGCCCGGCGGGGGCCGGCTTCAGGGGGTGGGCTGGAACGACAGCTTCAGCTGCTCCGCTTGCAGGTTCAGCACCCACCCGAGAAAGGCCGCCGGACCCACCCGGGCGCCCAGGTCTTCCGCCTCGGGGGGCAGCACCAGGGCGAACGGTCCAGCCACCCGACAGCTGCCCGTCTCGAGCGAGCGGAGCCGCACGGGCCGCAATTCGTACTCTCGGCCGGGAGCGACCGCCAGCTTGCGGGGTGCTCCGCCGACCAAGGCGTCCAACCCCAGGGCCTGGGCCATGTTGGCCGTGATCAGCATCGGTTCGCTGCCCTCGTGCCAGGTGAACGTCACGGGCAGGCGGCCGTCCAGGATGGCACCCAGCCGCAGCTGTCCGGCCTCGCGGTAGACGGGCGTCCAATCGGTCAGCACCAGCCGCTCGAAGACGTTCAGTCGGGGAAGCTGGTCGGCATAGCCCCCGATCGGCCCCAGCCGGTGTGTGGGACCCAATCGTGCCAGCGCCTCGGCCACCTCGTGCTCCTGCTCCAGGGCGGAATACGGTCGCGGCAGCTCGGGGACCAGGTCGCGAGTCCACCGCACGGCCAGCAGCGTTTCGTGGCGGAGGTTGATCAGCTGGATGACCTGGGCACGGATTTCGGGCCGAGCCCCAAGTTGCTCTGGGGCGACGGCCTGCTTGAGCAGCGAGTCGACCAGCCCCTCGATCCGTCGCCGCTCCGTCGCGGGCAGTCTTCCGCCCTCGTTGCGCAGCTCCCGCCTGGCCGCCAGCAGCGCGGCCCAGCGCTGGGAGTTGCCTGCCGCCTGTTGTTCCAGCTGAGACTGTAGCGCGAGAATCCTGTCCCGGTTGGCCGGCAGCGCATCCAGCAGCCGCCGCAACCTCAGCTCGTTGGCATTGATCCACACCGTGCCCTGACCCAACCGCGTCAGGCCCGCCTGCCCCAGCCGCTCGAGGGCCTGCTGGCGGGACGGCCTCGGCGGCGCGTCCGACCGCCGCTGGGAGGTGGTTTCCAGCGGCGGGTCCGGCCCGCGGGACGGCGACTCGTCGGCCCGCGCTGGCCAGACGGCGCAGGCCACGACGAGCACCAAGACGAGCGCGACGCCGCCCGAGCCGGGCCCGCTCGCCGTCCGGCCGCGGAGACCGACCGACCCGCGCCCCCTGCGCTCGTCGGGAGCGAATGGCCGAGGCGGAGAAGACGGGCTTCGCGCCTGCCCGCCGATGACTCCGGCTGCCCGCCTGCCGCCGGGCTGACGGTCCGGGGTTGCGCGGAGGGCCCCTTCTTCAGGGACCGCCAGGAATCGTGTGGAATTGGCTTCCAGCCCGGTTGGAACCACGGTCCAAGTTCTCTGTATGTAACCGCTCACAGGCCGGGGCCTGGCTCATTTTTCGGCGGGGAAGATCACGCGGCGTCGTGGGACGCTGCCGCCGAAAAATGTGCCTGACCCCTTGGGGGGCAGTATATCTGGCGTCCACCCCGTGAACGGCACCTCTGCATCTCGCCCGTCGACACGAAATTCGGCAAAGCCACCCACTGCGCGGCCCAGGCCCTGAAAAATCGTCAGGATCGGCGCCGCCCGCGGCGGCCGAGCGTGCCGTGGCGGCGTGCGACTCCACGAGTGCATCGTCCAAGTTGAACCTGCGGATCAGCCGCGGGGCGCTGGCCCGCGGTTCATCCGGGAAAAACCGGGGGCTAGCGCCCTCCGGCTGATTTGCCGAACCCGAACATTTGAAATGGACAGAACACTAGGTACCGCGACACGTCGATAAACGTTCCAGGGCGGTGCGATGGTGCGCGCCGCAGTTCGGCACCGCCGCCTCCCCCGCGGTGTGTGTTGGGGACCTCGCGGCAAGGTCCCCGGCGCGGCCGGCCAGAACGGTGTCGCCCCGCCCCCAACGGTTCCGTTACTCCAGAAGGATGCAGCAGCCATGTGGCGAGCCCTGGTGTTGGCGGTCGGCATCACCCTGTGCATCCTGGGCGCTCAGTGCCTGGTTGTCGAGCGGGCACTTCTGGCCGGATCCACCGCCACCGAACCGCTCGACCCCTACAGCCCGTACAACATGCTCCCGGTGGCCGAAGAGCGGGCCATCGAGCCGCCCGAATGGGCGCCGTGGAGTCTCCTCTCGGCCGGCGCCGTGATTACGCTCTACGCCTGCACGATTCGCAGCGGCGGCTGATGCCGCCCGACGATCAGGTCCGCGCCCGACGACCATGCCGGGCCGACGCCGCTCGCGCGCCGACGCGCCGCCTGGACGATCTTGCCTGCCACGGTCGCGGGCCCCCTCAGGCCGGTGCTCCGCCGGCCGTGGGCAGCCATCAGAACGAGCCGATTGTCGCTTGCAAGAAGAAGGGCCGTCGCGCGAGCCTCTCGACTGCAAGTGGGTGTGTCCGCCGGGAGCCGCGGACCAGCCGGTGGCCTCCCGGCGCGTCCCTCCGCTGGCCGGCGGAGACTCAGGCCGCGGCCTTCCACCAGGTGGACCAACCCTGATTCTGCACCGATGCTCGAAGCGGCACCTGCGCAATGATGCACGCAATGATCACCAGGTCGCCGCCGCAGCACAAGGCATTGGGGACGGAAACCGCGGCGCACAGCAGCGCCGTGCTCGGCACACATTTGGCAACCGCCAGCGGAAGCAGGGAGAGCGCGACAAACGGGGCTGAGACGTAGAGCACATAGCGCCACGCGGGCATGGCTTCCAGGTGGCCGGCATAAAACAAGAGACGCGACGGCCAGACTCCGACAATCGTCATCTCGCTAAGGCGCTGTTCAACAATAAGTTACCGAAATCACTCATCAGCCGCCGGGCGCTAGCCCGCGGTTCATCCGCGAAAGACCGCGGGCTAGCGCCCCGCGGCTGATCCACAAAACCGGTAGGTAATTGTCGTGCAGCGCCTAAGGCCCCAGCGCGGGCACCCCAGGGCATGAATGAACTCGTGGGCGGCGATGATTGCCAGCAAGACCAACGGTGGTCCGAACAGCGTCAGGAAAAGACCGGCCCATCGGCCCCACGCTCCCAGGAATCCCAGATCCAGGCGCAGCGAAAGCTCCAGGTCCAACAGGCGCCAGGCCCAAACGACGATTCCGCACATGGGTACCCCCAGCAGCGATCCCAACAGCGCCAGGGCGAGCGGTGACGGTTCGCGAACCCGGCGCCACCCTTGCTGCAGGGGGTCGAAGTCCGTGAGGGTGGGCGGACATCCGTAGGTAAATCGCACCGCGGAACCCCGCACCACGGCTTCTTCGGCGAACGCCCGCCGCATGTCGATCAGGGCCGGGGGGGAGAGCGGCCCTCGCGAAACGCGTCGAAATACTGTTTGGCCTGCTCCCGTTCGGCCCGCGGCAGGCGCTGTCCCACCAGCGGATCGGCCTCCTCCCGCGCGGACCGCTCGATCGCCGACTTGATCTCCTCCCGCGCCTCGCCGGCGACGTTCGGTCCGCGCACCGAGCCGACGATGACGGCCCGCCCGGCTCCGGGCCTGGTCCGCACGCGGGACTCGTAGAACCGGCTGTCGGTCTCGGCCTCGGGCCGTGCCCCCATGCCCCGGCCGCGCCCCAGTCCCGCGCCCGGCTGATCACCCTCGCAGGCACCGCATCCCGCGCCCTGGCACTGCCCGCAGTTCATCGCGTCCTTGGCCTGGGCGATCCGGTCGATCGCGCCGTCCAGCATCTCCAGTTCCGCCAGCTCCTGCTCGAGCTGCTCCAGGTCGGTCACGATCTGGTCCAACTGGTCGGCTGCCTTCCGGCCATCGCCCGCCTGCAGTTGTTGCGCCGCCTGGCCCAGCTGGTTGGCCAGGTTCTGCAGCCCTTGCATCTGTTCGTTCTGTGCGTCCAATCGATCCAACTGCTGCTGGAGCTTTCCGGCGCCGGCCAGGTCACCCGCGTCGAGCTTCTGCTGGATCTGCCGCTGGAGTTCCTCCCGCGCCTGCTCGTGCGCCTCGGCCAGCTGCCGCAGTTGATCCTCCATCTGCTTGAGCTGCTCGGCCAGCTGCTGCTGCTGCTGGGCGTCCAGCTTTCCGTCGCGCAATTGCTGCTGGAGTTGACGGACTTCCTCGAGCGCGGCCGGGAAATCGCCGGCCTTCATCGCCTCGGCCAGCCGATCCGCGGGCCCGCGCTGGAGCTCGACCAGGTTCTTCAGTTGCTTGCGGATCTCGTCCCTGCCTCCCAGCTCCGCGCGGCGCTGCTTCAGGTCTTGCGACAGGTCATTCAACTTCACCAGCGCCTGCTTGCGATCATCGTCCCCGCGTTTGGCCAGCCCATCCAGCCCCTGCTCGAGGTCCTTCAGCAGCCGGGCCGCCTCTTCGAGTCCTTCCTGCTCGGCCGCCGCGCGTCGTTCGGCCAGGCGGCGCTTGAGCTGCTCGGCCGACGTTTGAACCTGCTTCTTGACCGCGACCGTGGCTGCGTCCACGGTCCGCGCCTCGGGGGGCACCGCGTCGGGTACCAGCTGGGCGACCAGGAAGACAGCGGCCGCCGGAACCAGCGGCAACCAGGCCCGGCGTCCCAGCACCACCGGAAACCGCTCACCGACGTCCAGGTCGCGCACCCGCCGCCGGGCATCCTCGACCAGAGCTCGACCGGCCTCGGTGTCGGCCTCGTCGGGACGGAGCGCCAGCGAGCTGGAGACGCGTTCCTTCAGGCCGAAGCGGCGATCCAGCTCCAGGGCCGCGTCCAGCATGCCCCGCCGGACCAGCGCCGTCCACGCCGCGGCGAACAACAGACCCGCCGTCATCGATCCAGCCAGCCAGCCGCTCACCCAAACCGCCCGATCGACCCCCAGGGCCCACACCTTGGGCACCGCCACGCCTGCCAGTGCAACCAGCAGCGATACCAGCAGCGTCCAGACCGCGATCGAAAGGAACTGTTGCCAGATCATCCGGCGGCGCGCCCAGCGAACCTGGTTTTTCAAATCGTCCATCGGACAGGCCTTCTGGGACAAGTAACGCGGAATCGCTGGATAGATGCTTGTGAGGCCAACCGGGGACCGCGTTGAGGGACTGACTCTGCGCCCGTGGTCGCCCTGCCGCCATTATATCGTGTCCGTGGGTGAGACAACGGCGCGGGCCGGTCGGCCCTGTCCAGCGGTCCGTCCCGGCCGTGAGGGAGTCGAGGCCATGCGCCGCCGGCAGGGGCCCGGCTGGCCCGCCGGGCCGATCCTGGGGCGGCCTCGACGCTGCTGCCCGGTGAACGCCAAACAGGGTTGCGTGCTGTCGGGAGGGCGAGGCTCCCGGGAGGGCGAGGCTCCCGGGAGGGCGAGGCTCCCGCCGAGCCGAAAACCCGCTCCACGCACCGGCTCGGCAGGAGCCTCGCCCTCCCCTCGTCGTGGAACTCTTGTTATACGGCACCCGCCGAGGATGGTCGCCTTTCGCTCCGCGAAAGTACGGTCTTTCGCGGAGCGAAAGACGACGATGATGTGACAAAGCCGACCGGCGGCAGCATAGCGTGTGCCGGCTGGTACTCTCGTCCCCGGATCACGCAAGGCAATCTATTGGCGTTCGGGCACCGGATTGCTCGTGCTCGTGCCGAGCGGGGCGGTACTCGTCCTCGTACTCGATTGCGTCGTCATGACCGAGCCTATGCATGATCAGGCGAAATGCGACGCTCAGCGGCCCTCGCTGGGGTCGGCGCGGCGGCGGACCGCGTGCTCCAGACTCCCGGCGTTTGCCGCGGTGGACCAGCCGTCGAATCGCTCGCGCCAGTTCCCGGACGAGGCCGCTTGCCCCGATCGACGAGCCCGGTCGGCCCGGCACGCGTGGATTAAATGCCGTCCAGCACGCTGTAAATCGTGTTGATATAGAACATCGCCACGCGAAAGATCAGGGCGATCAGAATCAGGGCGACCAATCCCCAGGTGGCGAAGGTCGCCAAGGCGGTGAGGGCCGCCGACGCGGTCTTGGCCCGCTGCTGGTATTGCCCGGACAGGTGCGCCAGCGACTCCGACAGCCGTCCCGACTTTTCCCCGACCTCCAGGGCGTCGAGCAGCTCGGGGGGAAAGGCCCCGGTGTCGCGCAGGGCCGCGTGCATCTCGGTACCCCGGGCCAGGGCCCGATCGACGTCGGCGGCATGACGAGTGAAGTAGGCGTTCCGCGTGCCCTTGAACGCCGCGCGCATTGCCTGGCGGGCGTCCATCCCCGCGTCGATCGCCAGCGCCAGCGACCAGGCCATGCGGGCCAGGGCCATCGTCCCCACGGCCGGACCCAGCACGGGGATGCGCATGACCAGCCGCATCACAGGCTCGATCCAGAACCGTCCCTGCAGCAGGCTGCGGACCAGGGCGGCGCCGACCGCGGCCAGCGAACCGACGATCGCCAAGTAGATCACCAGCCCGCGCGTGCCGACCAGGCCCAGGCCGAGGATGTCGGCCGGCTGTCCGGTCATCTGTCCGACCAGGCCCATCAGCCAGATCAGTAAGCCGACGATGACGACGGCGGCCGCAAACTGGATGGCGGGCCAGGCGATGCCGGCCAGGAAGATCCGCCGCAACTGAGACAGATGGTCGTAGTGCGCGGCCAGTCGGAGCAGCACGTCGTCCACGTGTCCGGTCTTCTCACCCACATCGACCAGTTCCCGGACCAGTTCGGGAAAGTAATCGTCGCATTGCTCCAGCCCCTCGGTGACCGTGCCGCCCGCGTTGACGGTCCGGCGAATGCGATCGACGTGGTGTCGCTGGCGCGTCGAACCGCGCTCGGCCTCGCGGGACCATACCTCCCGCGCGTCCACGCCGGCCTGGAGGGCTGTCCCCGCGCGGTAGCAGAGCTGCGCGAGCGGTTTCAGACCGATGCGCGGCGAGGCCCACATCGCGTGAACTCTCCTTGGTGGCCGCGGTGCTTCCTGTGGAACGCGGGACCTTAACCGTTCACAACCCGGTGAAAGATTTTCCCTGATTCCAGGCGGTCAGGTCCATGTTTTCGGCCGGCGCGTATCCGCGAGGTCGAGTTGATCGGCCGAAAAAATGGACCAAACCCCGACCCGTGAACGGTTACGCAGAACCTCCCCGCGCTTCAAGCTCCGGCCGTCCCATCCTAACCGATCGTCAGAACGTGGACCAGAAAGGGTGTCAGGCACCCGATATGGTCGACTGGATAAACTGTGTTTGTCGTCCTGTGCGGTCTTTCGGGACCGTGGCATGGAAAGTTCACCCAGGTCGGCCGAGGCGCATGGGATTCATGCCTCGCGCGGCCAGGAGCAAGTCGTTTTTGGGGAGGGCGAGGCTCCTGCCGAGCCGATGCGTTGACCGCGGTTTCGGCTCGGCAGGAGCCTCGCCCTCCCAGAATTGCGCAGCCCTTTTTGAGGCGCGCGGAGGGTGCCGTCGCCGGGCATTCGGCACACCTGGTGTGCCGGCTGCGATGCCTCGCGCGGTCAGGAGCGAAACGCCTGGCCGCGGCGGCGACCACGCGATCGCCCATGCCGACGGTGTTGGGGCGGCAGGGGCAGACGCATCCTTCCTGCCCGCACGGGGTATATGCTGCCGCCGGTCAACTTTGTCACATCATCGATAGGGGTAGGGGAGGCTCATTGAGTTGAGCCTCCCCTCCCTCCGAACCGTACCGGCGGGTCTCCCGCATACGGCTCTCCGGTTGGTAGTTCACCGCAGAGCGGATTGACTGACAGTAGCATGGGCTCCTTCCAAGCTGAACAACCCAGGCTCCGCAAAGCAGGCGTTCGGCCAACGCGGATGATCCGATCCCCGGCCCCGTCCGCGTTTCTTCCGATGCTTGCGGAGAATACTCCGCAAACGCATCCGAATCCACGCATCAAGGTCCCGGAATAATCGTCCAATGGCTGTATTGGAACGCACTTTCCGCATAGTTGCCTATCAGTTTCTCGGAATATCGCAGCGGCGCCAACTCGCTCCGTGTCACTCAGCGGCCGTACTGGCTGGGCCGAATGCCGAACCACTGGGCGTCCTGCCTTTGCAGCGGGCTCAACTGCGTGACAGGGGTCTGCGGCTGCTCACCACCGGTCAGTTTGTGGCGCTGAACCGTCTCGAAGATGTCGATCACGCGGCGCGTTGTTGGCGCGCGGCAAGCGCGGTGTTCGGGGTACACACGGGCCGGGGTCTGGTCCATTGTTCGGCCAATCCGCCCGACCCGGCGAAGACGCGCCGGCCGAAAACATCGACCTGACCCCCTGGAATATCAGGGAAAATCTTCCACCGGGCTGTGAACGGTTACGAATTGAGAGATCGCCCCACGTCATCGGTTGGGAGGCGACTGCGGTAAGGCGCTGCACGACAATTACCTACCGGTTTTGTGGATCAGCCGCGGGGCGCTAGCCCGCGGTCTTTCGTGGATGAACCGCGGGCTAGCGCCCGGCGGCTGATGAGTGATTTCGGTAACTTATTGTTGAACAGCGCCT
>Ga0209398_1000526_pt1 | contig 23461 bp, 22 predicted proteins | sample AshMeaBigSpring_FD_184125 | JGI IMG/M metagenome (GOLD analysis project Ga0209398, IMG submission 184125) | Groundwater microbial communities from Big Spring, Nevada to study Microbial Dark Matter (Phase II) - Ash Meadows Big Spring (SPAdes)... | ecosystem: Environmental > Aquatic > Deep... | reverse complement strand
GCTTTATTACTGTAAGGGGAGGGATGACTTACAAAGTATGATACTCCCAAAAATTCGGACACATCCCTACGCTAAGTGTTGTTTCGTGCAATTAGTATAATTTGTATTAATTCTACTTTGACACATTAATTATATGTCGTCCCTATGGGACTTAAACAGCTGTTTATGTACATGTTTTTACCATATTTTCGTGACTACGTCACTTATTAAGAGCTGATTATATACATGCTTTTACCATATTTTCGTGACTACGTCACTCTTTTAAACCTCGTAGAGGTGTGATTATGGTAAAAATAGATACAAGTCTTACATTTATAGTAATATAAAAATACTTCCTTTAAAACGGATTAAAACAAATAATAGCAAAAAGAGACCTTTTGGATTTTCGAGGGGGTAAATGAGTGCATAAAGCAGGAAAATTGAACTACAGGAGGGTATTTGTATTAAATATATTAACACTAAATAGCATTATTAGTTAATAATACAAAACAATTCGGTGCGATAGCAATACGATAGGCATAATATTGGCGCGATGAAGAGAAAAACTGAATTCAGAAGGTCGTAAAAGTTAAAATAGTTGAAGAGTTGGAGGGGCTTCGCCGTTGGCTGCTTCGCGTTATTGGTGGTTAATTATGGTTATTGGTAGTTTACTATTGGGCATGGCGTTATTATCTGTGCAAATCTGTGACATCTGTGGACAAACCACTTAAGGTACATAAGAATAGTTAGTAAGTAAACCTTGCGGTTTTTGGGAGGTTATGTAAAAGATAATGGGAGCTATCTCGCTATCCAGTTTTCAATTTTTAATTTCGAAATTCTTTTCAGGTGTTTTTCATTATCAGTCACTAAAATCATATTATTAGCAACAGCCGTTACCCCAATAAGCAAATCAAAGCAACAGATATTTGTTCATAATTTAAAATGCTTCAACAGTCCTATTAAAAGCTCTGCTGTCCTTTATTTCGGTAATAATATCTTCAGCGCTTTTATTTGATTTAAAAGCACCGTAAAATCTATCAGCTAAATGTTCGTTTTCTGATACTTCGTCAACAATTAAATTGGAAAGCTTTGCAATAATTTTAATTTTAAAATCCTTACTCAATCCCCGCATTAGCCCATAATAATTGTCAATCATTATGGTATTTGTATTTGATTTCATATGTAAATAATTGTTTTTTAAAGGTCATAAGGAACTCGCATACGAGATTTTCATCTATACTGACGAACGCCTGCGTTCATGCTCGTTTCATGTGTTTATATATTAAAAAAACCGTATCGAATTAATTACAGGCAAAGATAGAAATAATGTGGCAATGAGACAAGAGGGGGAAGTGTTAATGTGGGCTACGCCGTTATTGGCACTTCGTGCGTTATTTACCCTTCGGGTGCTATTAAGCTGCGCCGTTATTGAGTCTGGGTGTTTTGGATACTAACGTTCGTTAAATACAAAATCCAGGGCTTGTTCGGTGTAGAAATGAAATTTGCGGTCGCTACTTATCAAAGGAATACCTTCGGTTATGGCTTGAGAGATAATAATGTGGTCAGATGGGTCGCGGTGATCTTGTGCCTCGTTTATGGATAGGCGAGCGTATGTGAGGAGGTATCAATTAAATACCTCATATCAATACACTGGTTTAAACAATGCCTCCATGTCTAATATCTCAACACTACCCTTGTACTTTTCAGCCGCTTTCATAATTTTCGAAATCCTTTTCTTAACTACGCCATTTTCAGCTGTTTTTGCTTTAGTAGTTGTGGTTTTTATTGTTTTTTTCGTTTCCATAATTGCTGTTTTTTTGTTTAGTTATTTTCTTGGCTACAAAGATAATATTTTCCAAGTCAATATGCAAGAGGCTTCGCCGATATTGGGCCTGCGGGCGATATTAGGTGCGTTGCACGTTGGTTGGGCCTGCGGGCGTTATTGTTAGTTTCCTCACATTCGTTCGGAATGGCAGGCTGCCTTTTAGTTCCTTCGCTACGCTCTGGATGACAGGTCGCCTTAGGGTATATATTCCGCTGCCCAATCCGTGTCCATAACAATATCCTTTTCGTGGCAGCGGTTCTTAAGCCTCTGCAAACCGTCGCTAAACGAAACAGCAAAACTGCAAAAAGGGTTGGCGACGGTATTTTTCTCGACCCATTGCCTTGTCATCCCGACTGTAAGGAGGGATCTAAGGCGATGGAATTGTTTCCACCCTATTGCCATGTTATTCCCTAAAGTAGCACTAAAACGCAGTGTAGTGCGTAATGAGGAATATAGGCTATGCCCTGCGGGTGTTAGTAGGCTCAGCCTGCGGCACTTGTCTGCCTTATAGAGGCAGGCTCGTTGTTATTGGGTTATTGGTGGTTATTAACCTAAAGGCGTTATTAGGTTATTCATATTTATCCCAATTGCTAATATTCTCAGAATGTATTTTTAATATGGATTTTAATTGACTCCTCTATTTCGGAAGGTGTAACATGATATATTGGTTCCAATAATGCAAAGTTACTATCAATATGAAAGCGTTTACTATCCACAAGCATTGCCAGTAGGTTTTTTGTGGACAGTAAATGTCCGGAATAAGCAGTCGCTTTGGTTATTATTTCCCTGAAATTATATCCATTTTTAAGTATTGAATAGATGTCATAATAATCTCTGAAATTACTTCGACGCATCAAAACTTCCATTTTCATTGCTGCAATTGCCATGATATCAGCCAAAAACAAATTGTCTTTAAGTGGAATTGCTGTGGTAACTGGTGAATATTTAGTGGATGCATAAAATGAGAGCTTCACACCCGAAACGATAAATTCAACATGATCAAAGTCCCAAATTTCACGCGCTTCAATCCTACCGATTCCACTAAGTTCTTTCTCAATTTTTACCCAATCGACTTCTGGTTTTTGATTTTTATTCGAAATCCAACTCATAAAATCGAGATCTTCGCTCAAGCGGGTTTGTAACTGTAATGACAAGGCTGTACCGCCTACCAAACAGTAGCTCTTTATACAATCGAGTTTACAAACGCTCTCAAATATCTTTGAAGTATGTAGGGCTAAAGCTTTCATTGATAAATGCTTAAATGTTTATTTTCAACCTTTTTTAAGTATCTGGCCGGGTTTTTAATGCCAAAATACATCCATGCGAGCAAATTGTTTAATCGGTTAAAATAAGCACCCTGTATTGCAATTCTATCCAGCCATACCTGTTTGATTTTTTTGTGCGGATATAATCTGAAAAGCAAATTTATATCATCAATATCAAGATAAACCAATGTTTTTTCAATTAAAATATCGTCAGGAATAGCATTACTTATGTTCATGTCATATGACCAAAACCGATTATTTGAAACCAATTTTGACACTAATTGATCATGTGTATTTAGAGTTCTCATTTCTGAATTAAGATATTATTAAAGAATTGCTTTGTGATTTGACACCTGCAACTAAGAGAGTATAGTGTGGTGTAATCTTTCGTCATAAGCGGAGAATAATGATTAATGCTAAATGATTAATGGTAAATATCCCTGTAATTTTAACAAATTGTATTAATTACGAGCAAAGATAAGAAAAATGTGCCAATGTGACAATATGCCAATGAATTAATATTGCACTTCGTGCGTTGGATGGGGCTTCGGCGTTATTAGGCCCTGCGGGCGTTATTTGGTGCGTTGCACGTTATTAAATAGTTATTTATGGTTATTAGTAGTTTATTATTGGGCATGGCGTTATTAATCTGTGTAAATCTGTGTCATCTGTAGATAAGGGAGTTGTTGGTGGTGGTCTTATTTTGCTCTTTTATCGTTATAAATAAAATCCAGATTTTCGTAGTATTTAAATTTACTATCGGAGCTTATTAAAGGTATTTTTTCGGTAATGGATTGTGCTATTATAATTCGGTCAATAGGGTCGTTGTGTCCGGGTACGGCAGGAAGTTTTGCAAACGTATCGAAATGCTCCGTTTTTGTATGAAGTATCTGTAAATTATATACTGTTTTAATTGCATTTAGAAACTCATCGCCTGTTTTCTGTTTTGGCGCTATTCTGCCAGTTTAAAACAAATGTAAAGCTTCGAAAATACTCGAAGAACTTACATAAAACACATTGTTGTAATCGGACAATAGATGCTTAACATTACTATCAATGTAGTATTTGTCAATCAGAATAAAGATAAGTATGTTTGTATCAATTAAAAATCTCATAATTATTTCATTACTGCACGCATATCGATAATTTTACCACCGCTATATTTTTCTACTGCTTCCCAAAGTTTCGATACTTTAGGGAATTTATTTGTTGTCTCGGCTTTTTCTTTTGCAGCTGATGTGTTTTTGTTGTCTGTTTTCATATTCTGATGTTTAAAAATCCGACTGCAAATATACTATGATACTCCCAAAAATTCGGACACATCCCTACGCTAAGTGTTGTTTCGTGCAATTAGTATAATTTGTATTAATTCTACTCTGACACATTGATTATATGTCGTCCCTATGGGACTTAAACAGCTGTTTATGTACATGTTTTTACCATATTTTCGTGACTACGTCACTTATTAAGAGCTGATTATATACATGCTTTTACCATATTTTCGTGACTATGTCACTTATTTTAACCTCGTAGAGGTGTGATTATGGTAAAAATAGATACAAGTCTTACATTCAAAGTCCCGTAGGGACGAAACTAATTTTAAAAATTCTAATCTGTCAAAGTAGAATTAATTTGTAGTTTAAAGTATTCGCTGTAATTGGTAAGGAAGAATAGGTACGCAGACGGAGTATTTCGACGTTCCGTCTTTATCGGAATAAAACGGATATAGCTGCCCGTAAACGGGTAAAACGGATTTTTGAATAAAAGGGATAGATTTGCTTTGCAAAAAAGCGGATAAAGAAAAACTGGCCTAAAGGCGTTATTAAGCCCTGCCTACCGCAGGCAGGTACACCGTTATTAATTAGCTGCGCTGATCGTTATTGTTAGTTTCCTCACATACGTTCGGAATGACAGGCTGCCTTTTAGTTCCTTCGCTACGCTCTGGATGACAGGTCGCTTTAGGGTATATATTCCGCTGCCCAATCTGTGTCTGTAACAATATCCTTTTGGTGGCAGCGGTTCTGGTCGTCTGCAAACCGTCGCTAAAAGAAACAGCAAAACTGCAATTCCACGCTTCGCTCTGAATGACAAATACGGGAGGAATCTAAGTTGGTTGGCACATTGTGTTATCCCTTTGTGTTACTCTGTGGTAAAGATTTCCTGTTTTCGAGTATATAAAGTTCGTGTATGTGGGTAGAGATTTTTTCATTTACCATTTATTCATTTACCATTTATTCATTTACGATTTACTATTCTTGGCAGAGCCGAGCGCATCACTAATCATTCTCCATTAATCATATATCTTCGTGCAACTCAGTGTAACCCTCTGTGTGTCTCTGTGGTAAAACTCCATTTTCTTTCTAAATTGCAAAGATAACAAAAATCTTTCGGAGAATAAGGTGGCGAGGAGGGAGGAGGGAGATTTTAACAATACGGTTAATGGGCATAAAGGCATTATTTTTAGTGTTATATGATTGGAAGTGATTTTATTCACTAGTATAATCATTAATCTTCACGGTGTGAATCATAACAGATTGTTTTATATTGTTTCTGCAAATATACAATCATTTTTCAAATTAAAAATGTGAGTTGATTTCAAAACTCAACTTGTCCCATTTCGGGCTGCTTGCATATTAAAAATGTTGCTTCAAAAATCTTTTTTTATATTTTCTTAGCAACATTAGTATTCGCATTATTTTTGTGAAAGATGTAAATAAGTTTCAAGCTATCAGATGCAAATTCAGACCAAATTACTTTCTTCATCATTACCAATTTTCCGATTCCTTTATAAGATTTTCCTGACTTATGAATTTTCCTTTTTTGAAATCTTCATTTGCACGTTTAGCTCTTTCAACCAATTGTTTTTGCGTAAACTGTTTAATCGTTGATTCCAGACAAGCTTCTTTAATTTTCTCTTCAATTTTTCTGAAAACAACTTCGTCCTTAATGTTAATCAAAACATTAATTGCTTCTAATTTCCTGGTCTGAAAGTTTGTATAATTCATGAGTTTACTAATTATTTGTTTTTTTACCTACAAGTGCAATTCAAGCATATTTCAATTTTAATTGTAGTTTCTCAAGATTAATTACAGGCAAAGATAGAAAAAATATGCCTATATGCCCATAAGATCGCTCGGCTTTATCTCCCTTTGGTCGCTGACCGTTGGTTGCCACTTGGCTCTTGCAGGAATGTGTTAATTTGGCACTGCGTGGGTTGGAGGGGCTTCGCCGTTATTGGTAAGAAAGTTATATGAAATTCACTTCGGGGGTTAATGTAATGCCGAATTTGTCGGCAACTGATTGTTGGATTTGAGAGGCTAAAGCGGCAATTTCGCTTCCGGTGGCGCCGCCAAGGTTTACCAATACAAGCGCTTGCTTGTGATGAACGCCCGCCCGCCCTATGATTTTACCCTTCCAGCCACACTGATCAATAAGCCAGGCTGCGGGAATTTTTTCGGTATCGGAGTCAATGTTGTAGTGTGGTAGAGTGGGGTAGGTTGCTTGCAGTGCTTCGAATTGTGCACGACTGATAACGGGATTCATAAAGAAGCTTCCGGCATTTCCGGTTGTGCGGGGGTCGGGGAGTTTGCTTTCGCGAACTGTAATAATTGTTTGGCGAATATTTTGCAGCGATAAGGGACCGTTTTTCAAAACCTCTTCTTCCAGGTGTTGGTAGCCGAGTTTGAAGTCGGGTAGTTTCGAAAACCTGAAAACCACCGAAGTTATGGCATACTGACCTTTCAGGCTCTTTTTAAAAATACTTTCGCGGTAATCGTAATTGCATTCAGCACGATTGAAAATGCGTTTTTCGCCTGTTATTAAGTTTATGGCATGAACCTCGGTAATTGTATCGCATACTTCCACACCATAAGCGCCAATATTCTGAATGGCCGAAGCACCCACTTCGCCCGGAATAAGTGATAGATTTTCGATACCTCCCCAGCCACGCTCCACCGCATGTGCCACCAGGTCGTCCCATACCACACCTGCACCAGCTTCGAGTTCAACGGTAGTGTCTGTTTCGGTCTTAATGGTTGTAAAATTGATTTCCGAATGCAGAATAATACCTTCGAAGTTGCTCATAAACAATAAATTGCTTCCACCACCTATATGCAACACTTTTTTGTTGTTCAGCATACCCGACAGTATTAATTCCGTCAGTTCGTTTTCCGATTGATAATGAATCAGTAATTGTGCCTGCGCATCAATTCCAAAGGTATTTAGTTGGAGCAACGAGGCATTTTCTATTTTTCTCATTCGTTTATTTTGATTTTTACAAATTCAATAATCTGTTCTTTATCGTCGGGGTGAAACCAGTGGATTTCCGTGTCGCGGTTGAACCAGGTCATTTGCCGTTTGGCATAGCGTCGGGAGTTTTGTTGAATCATGTTTACGGCGAATTCCAACGACCAATTTCCATTAAAGTATTCAAATAATTCTTTATATCCCACTGTGTTCAGACTATTGAGGTGCCGGTGTTCGAAAAACGGTTTAGCCTCGTCGACAAGTCCATCCTCTATCATTTTTAAAACCCGTGCGTTGATACGTTCGTAGAGTTCGGGGCGCGGGCGGTTTAGTCCGATTTTGAGAATGTTGAACGGACGATTTTTGCGGGTGCCGGTGCGAAAGTCGGAATATGGTTTGCCGGTGATGGTGCAAATTTCGAGAGCATGCAACACCCGTTTGTAGTTCATGCGGTCGACCTCTTCGAAGTGCACGGGGTCTAAGCGCTTTAACTCTTCCTGGATAAATGCAAGTCCTTTATCTACGTAAATATTTTTCCAGTAATTTCGGGTTGCATCGTCCACCGTAGGTATGTCGTCAATCCCGTTACACACCGCATCGATATACATCATAGAACCACCCACCAGCATAACTACCTTGTTTTCAGCAAAAAGTTTCGGTAGTAGCGCCATCACATCCGCTTCGTATTGTCCGGCATTGTAATTGTCGAAAACAGAAAGTGAGCCAATAAAATAATGTGTAGCGCGGGCAAGCTCATGAGGGGTAGGAGCGGCGGTTCCGATTTTCAGTTCACGGTAAAACTGCCTTGAGTCCGATGAAAGTATTGGGCAACCAAAGGTAGCTGCCAGTTGCAGGCTGATTTCGGTTTTTCCTACGCCTGTGGGGCCAAGCAAAACGAGTAATGTTTTGGTTTTAGTATCGGACATTAAACCACGATTGAAACAAATTACACTAATTACGCGAAATAAAATTCGTGAAATTAGTGCAATTCGTAATTACTGAAGTATATTTCTTTTTAGTTGAATCTAAAACTTATTGTCGTCGTTAAATAAGGTGCTGTCGTCGAAATTCATATCGCCAAAGCCTTCTTCATCCAATTCGTCGATATCAAAATCTTCATCGCCGTAAAAGTTTTCGTCCAAATTCACCTTCGGTGCAAAACTAACAGCCTCGTCGGCAATAATCTGTTGCGGGGCATTGCCTTCCGAAACACTCACTTCGGGTTTCGAAACCGATTTTCCGGGAATAATATCGGTAAGTTCAATAAAAAATGCACGATCCGAAATCATGTCGAACACATAGAGTAATTTTTGTTTTTCGTCGGAAATCAACTCCTCTAATTTTGTATCTTCCATTACCAGATTGTCATATTCCGAATCGGTATCCATCTCAATCAGGGTGACTTCCTGACCTTTTTCCCAGTCGTCGGAGCATATAAAAAAGGAAGTCATTTGATTTTTATCAAACTTCACCGATTCGAGTATGGCATTGTTAAAATCCAAAAATGTAGCTTCGGGATCCATTTTAATAACTCTGACAAAATCGTCTGCTTCATCAGAAAGTACAGTAAATTTATAAATCATATTTTTGCTGTTTTATTTGAATGTAAAATTAATACATTTTTTTTAAACATGCATCTTTTGGGAATTGAAATTTTTTATTAAAGAGTATTTCTATTTTTTTTTGACACATAGTGCACAGTAGTTTTGATAATAGAAGTAACCATAAAAAAAGTACACATAGTTTGAAAAATGTCAAAGATATTTTTAGCTATTGTGGTCGGATAAAAAAAACTATGAACGTAATCTATGTGTACTATTGTGTCCCAATATTTTTCTAATCTTCCCCCTTTGCTGCTTTTTTCGGAGTGCTTTCAGCTGCTTTTTGCCGTATTTCTTTTTCGGGAACTTTCAGCACATCGGCACTGCTTGCGGGTCGTTGTTTTTCGAGCCAGAAAAAGTTTTTCAGGTAAATATCGCCGCCGGTAAGTTGCCCGAGCGGATACATTACGCCGCTCGTGGCCGAAGTCATAACAATACGTTCGGCTTTTTTATTTTTCAGATGCATTACCACGTAGCTGCTTTCCGTTTTGTTCAGCCCGATAATGGTGGAGTCGGCTTCGTCGATAGGGAAATAGATGGTTTCGGCATTTCCGTTTACGTTTACACGCCGGAGTTCGCTGCTGTCGATATGCGCAATCATTTCTTTGCCCGAAAGCTGGTTGAAATTAATGGAATCCACCTTTTGAATAGCCATAGCCGAACGCTGAATGTGTACGCGTTCCACTTTTTTATTATTGGTAAATGCCTGAATAAATTCACCCGAGAGCTGATTTTCGTCGGCCCACAGCACCGGTTCGCCATACATATTTATCACCGAATCGCGCTCGGCAACTACCAACGAATCGCATATTCCTTGTATATCATTGCGGTACATGCGCACATTCATATATCCTTTGGCAACTTTAAATACCGAGTCCTTCCAGGTGCGTAGCGTATCGGCATGCATCCACAGCGTATCCTTACTCGACCAATCGACTAAAAGAGCAGAATCAGTGGCAATGCCCGCTTCGGTATTTTCGTTGTAATACACATAATCGCCGTAGAGTGTCGATTTTTCGGTAGAGTCGGTCATTACCACATTTACAAAAGCCTCGCCGTATTTTTTAGCTTTATCATAAAAAACCGTGTCGCCCACTATTGTTTTACCATCTTTGTGTTTTACAATGGAGCGGTTGAGTAGCATCATACGTTCGTTAGTCGTATTGTACCATCCTTTGCTGGAATAAATATCCGTTTCGTTTTGGTAAACAATTTTGGTAGGACCAATAATATTGGCAAAATTTGTTTTCGTATTGTATTGCAGCGTATCCGCATTCATGCTGTAATTCGGATTTGTAAGCACTACTTTGTCGCGGAACAATGCATCGTTTGTATTGGTATTGTATTGTCCCCACACAGATGTCAATGTGTTTTCGGGGTCAACAATTTTTCCTCCTGTGTAGTAATAAGCCAGATTGGTATTGCGGTCGAAGTTTAAACTATCCGTAGTCAAAGTAGTTTCGCGGTTTACCAATTTTGCATTTTGGCGCAGCCGGGCCAATTTCAGATTACCATCGTAATACAAAAAATCGCCATACACAAACAGGGTATCACCCTGCACTATGCGCACATTGCTGAAAGCATCGAGTGAGTTGGCTTTTTCGTAAAAATAGGCGCTGTCGCAATACAGGTAAGCATTATCGTGTTTAAAGCGAACATTGCCTTTCAGTACTTTGAGGTCGGGGTTTACAAACTGGTCGTAAGCAAGTGTTTCAGTATTTTCTAAGTAAACCAAGGTTGCATTACGGTTATTCAGCGGATTAACGATAGGAGCCAGCGGTTTGGGTGGAATAAGCGTTTTCACAGCCCGTCGGTTGCGTTTTTCGGGCTTAGCTGCCGGCCTGGTTTTGATACCCTGATTGTTCAGAATCTCCTGCCGAAGTTGCCCCGGACGCACCTGCGTTACGCCAATAGTAAAAAACAAACAAAGCACACCGCTCAAACCGATGTACTTTATTGATTTAAAATATTTATAACAATTGCCCATTCTTACCTCTTACCTCTTACCTCTTACTTCTTACCTCTTACTTCTTACCTCTTACTTCTTCACCCACCCCGGATGCTGAAACTCACAATTTTGCCAGGCAGGGTCGATGCTGATATAGGTTTCTTTTTGTTTTTTTACAATCCAGTTTTTAATAAATTCCTCTTTTTTAATGCCTTCGTAATATCCTTTCAGCATTTGATAATCGTCAATAAGGTTCGCTTTGTGGTTGGCAATTTTCGATTTCACCTTTACCACTGCCACAACTTCTTTGTTAGTGGTAGGACTTATCATCGAAAAAGGTTTTGATATTTCGCCCACATTCATGTTGTACACCACTTTAGCCACTTCCTGAGGTAAATCCTGGTATTCGAATTTCGAAGTTCCCGATTTTTGATTCAGCATAAGGCCGGCATTCATAGCCGTATTTTTATCCTGCGAGAAATAAATTACCGCCTGTTCAAAAGTTGTTTTTCCATTGCGAATAAGGTCCGACACCGAATCCAATTTCTGAATAGCTTTGTTTTTATCGTTGAGCGAAATACGGGGTTTGAGTAGTATATGACGGCAATTCAGACGGTCGCCGCGCTTTTCGATTAATTGAATAATATGGTATCCGAATTCTGATTGCACCACACGCGATACTTTTTTAGGGTCGGTAAGGTTAAAAGCCACTGAGGCAAATTCCGGTACGAGCTGTCCCCGTCCCATAAATCCAAGTTCACCACCACGTTTAGCGCTTTCGGTATCTTCTGAATACAGTCGGGCAAGCACCGAAAAATCAGTTGTTCCTTTATTCACACGTTCGGTAAAGTCGCGCAGGCGTTCTTTAATACGGTTTGTTTCCTCAATTGGCACTGCCGGTTCGAAACTGATAATTTGCAATTCGACCTGAGCCGGCACATTGGGTACACTATCGGCAGGCAATGTATTGAAAAACCGGCGCACATCGGCAGGAGTGGATTTAATATCGCCTACTAATTTTTGCTGCATTTGCTGAATAATCATCTGTTCGCGAATGTTATTTCTCAAATCCTCGCGCAGGTCGATTGTTTTTTTACCAAAATACTCCTCCATTTTTTCTTTGGAGCCAATTTGCGAAATGAAGAAGTTCAGGCGGTTTTCAACCTGATTCATGACATTGCTTTCGCCCACTTCTATACTATCCAACACGGCCTGGTGCAGGAATAATTTATTGATAGCAATTTGCTCGGGAATAGTGCAATAAGGGTCGCCCTGTATGGGTGTACCTTCGTATTGAGCCCGCAGGCGTTGCTCTTCAACTTCCGAGCGCAGAATGGATTCGTCGCCTACAATCCATATAACTTCGTCGATTATGTTTTTCTGACTGAATACGTTGTGTGAAAGCAAAAGCAGGATAACAACCGAAAAATAGATTCGTTTCGTCATAATTTATTTAATTTCTTTGAAAAAAGTAACTGATTCGTTTTTAATTGCATCGTTGTAAATATCGTTTTCAAAATTCGCAATAAAATCGGCCTTTAGTTTATTCATTATCAGGTTGATAATTTTAGGTTTGGCCATGTCGTACGGTTCGGTTTGTCCGATTAATTTTGATGCTTTTATATTTAAAAAATAATGTTTTGTACTGTCGCTCAGTTCAATAAAACGTCTGCCCGAAAGGTAGGAGGTTTGGTCTTCGAGTTGTAAAGGTAATTTTTTCAGAATTTCGGAAAACGGCACCCATCGTTCGGCAAAATAATCGTAACTAATGGCATTTTGCATGCTGTATTTTTCAATATTTTCGAGCGCTTTGGTATTTCCCGATTGCACCCACGACCGAACATTAGCCATTTGAGGTGCATTAGCAGGGGTGATAAGTAATATTCCCTGAATCACATTTTCTTTCAGTGTGAGTTGATTTTTGTAGTTGTCGTAGAACGATTTTATTTCCTCTTCGGAAGGTTCTTTGGGCAATCGCTCCTGCAAGAGTTTTTGCTGGTACTGATGAATAATCAGCGACTTGCGATAGTCTTCGAGTAATTGTTCAATTTCAGCTTTGTTGGTTATATTCCGTTCGGCATTTTCGTACAGGAGCACGTCGGTAACCCATTTACGGATATAGCTTTTGACAATTTCGGCACTATCTTCAGCATTTACATTGGGGGGCATAATGCTTTGCAAGTCATCGAGGTACAAAAACTTTCCTTCCACCTCTAATATTTTTTGGCGGGCGGTGTCAGCTGTTTTGTTTCTACACGATAAAAGTGTCGACAGCAATAGTGTTAAAAGGAAAAGATGACCAATTTTCATACGCAAAACAAAGATAATAATGCTTTGTTGATTTCTGACTTAATTTACATTTAATAAATCAGAATAAAGGTTTTTTAAGTGCACTAAATAAGCAAACCGGCACCAAAAGTAAGCGCAAACAAGAGTGTACCTAAGGCTAATTTTCCCAATTCGGGATAAAGTTCAATGGAATTTTGATAAGTAAAAACAGTTTTCAGATTTAAAATCAATACCGGAAAGGAAGCTAAAAATAAAAATTGCCACGGCGAGTTGTAATTAATTAGCGTATAAAGAATGGCGAATATACAAGCGCCTGTTATCAGTAGTAGGTGGTATATCTTTGCTTTTGAAGTGCCCATAGCCACTACAATGGTGTTTTTACCGGCATTTTTATCAGCTTCGTAATCGCGCAGGTTGTTCATATTAAGCACTCCGGTGCTTAAAAATCCCATGGCCGAAGCGGGTAGGAGTAAGTCCCAATTAAAGGATTGGGTATGCAGGAAAAAAGTACCGATTACTCCTACTAAACCAAAGAACAGAAACACAAAAATATCGCCCATTCCCCGATAACCATAAGGATTTTTTCCAACGGTATATTTGATAGCTGCTGCAATAGCGCCAATACCTAATATGCCAAACAGCAGAATACTGCTGATGTCAATTCCGGCAGTTCCGATAAGGATTAATGACACACCGGAAACAATAGTCAGTATACTAATGAAAATAATGCCGCGCAGCATGCTTCGGGTTGATATTTCGCCGGATTGCACCATTCGTTTCGGGCCAATGCGCGCGGCGGTGTCTTTACCATTCACAAAATCGCCATAGTCGTTGGCAATGTTCGACAGTATTTGCAACAATATAGTTGTGAGTGCTGCCAAACCAAAAACCGACCATCGAAATTCGTTGGTAGCGGCTGCCAGAGCCGACCCCATTATGGTATTCGAAAGTGCTAACGGTAAGGTCTTGAGCCGGAATGCAGCAATCCAGGATTTTAAACTGGTTTGTTTATGTTCAGTTTTATTCATATTAATTAGAGCTTAAATAATTTAAGAAATATATCTAAAATAAATTCTACTTACTTTTAATGTCGTCCCTAAGGGACTTTAAGAATTATTTACATTTATTTTTTACCATAATTTCGTGACTATGTCACTTTATTAAACCTTGTAGAGGTGTAATTATGGTAAAAATAAATACAGGTCTTACATTCAAAGTCCCGTTGGGACGAAATTAAATTTGAAATTTTTTAATCTGTCAAAATAGCATTACAATCCAGCTCAATTTCGCCAAATTCAATCATCGCATTAAAGAGTCGTAAGCGTGTATAGTTGGCTAAATCCTCTTTTCGAATTTGCCGTTCAATCAATTTACCTGCTTGAAGCAGTGCTGCCCGATTTGTGCCGTAAATAAGGGGTAGGGCAGGAGTGTACCAGTTTTTTCCATCCCATAATGCTATATTCGAGTACGATGCATCGCTGAGCAAGCCATTATTGAGCATTATAATATCGTCGCAATCGCCCTTTTGTGCAAAAGCTTCGTTAATTTTTTGCCTGTCCTCAGACTTATAACGCATTGGATCGATGGATGTTTCAATTAATTTCAGACTTTTAATTTCCCTGCGTGTATAGGGTGAAAATTCAATGAGCTGAATGTTACTATCAAAAATAATCCGGCATTTAAAGATTCCGGTTTTTGGAAAGTTTTCATTTTCAAGTGCTTCTTTTAAATCAAAAGGCTTTTTATTTTTAAAAAAATCCTGAAATACTCCATTAACCCGTTCCTGATGAAACGGAAGCCGAACGAAATTTCCATCGCACAGTTTTATCGACTCAATAAATCGGGACATACACTTTTCGGATTAGTTCGTTGTATTCACTTTGGGCATTACTTTGGGATGTAATACCACCTCCACTTTTGAAAATCAGTTTGTTAGCTTGTTGTTCAATAAACCGAATCATAACGGCGCTATCCAAATCACGTCCGTCGAAGTATCCAAAAATACCGGTGTAAAATCCACGTTCGTAGCCCTCGGCATGTTGAATAATTTCCAATGTTTTGGGCTTGGGAGCGCCACTGATGGAGCCTGCCGGAAGTAGCGAGAAAAGAATATTGCCTAAGTTTTGGGCGTAATCGGTTGGTAATTCTCCTGTAATTTCGGAACTAACCTGCAATAAATCACCTTTATTGGTTGTGAGCCGGTCGATATACCGATAGCGGGTAACTTTCACATTTTCGGCTACCATACTCAGGTCGTTGCGAATTAAATCTACTATTGTAGCATGTTCGGCCCGTTCTTTAGTATCTTCCAAAATTAGTTTTTCGGCATTGGGTATTGCAGCATCTATCGTACCTTTCATAGGATAGGAAGCAATTTTTCCGTTTTTTATTTTTATAAAACATTCGGGCGAAAGCACCACAAACTGATTACGGAGCCACAATTTGTATTTGGCATGGCTTAGTTCGTAAATTTCTTGGGCTGTGAGATTTGTATCGATGGCAGTAGGCTGGGTCAGATTTACCAAAAATGAATTGCCAAGCTGAATTTGCTCCTTAACATAACTGAACTTTTGGAAATACTCCTGTTCGGACAGTGGAAAAGTTTGCCAGTGTATAATTGAATTTGTCGGCTTTTTGTTTGTTGTCGATTCTTTTGCAATTGAAAATTTAAGTTGCTCACTATCAATTTTATCCGATTGAATTACAAATCCTTTTTCAGCTTTAAAGTCGATTATAAAAATAAAAGATTGACCATCAGTGGCCAATCTGTTTATTTCTGAAATCAGTTCAGATCTTTTCAAAAGCGGATATGGAAAACCGGCTGTCATTGATTATTAGATAAATAGCTTACGACATTTAATTTTCAACGCAAAGTAAACGACCGTTGGCAGGGTCGACATGCACTTTCAGGTTTTTGGCACCAAACACATCGGCCGAAAGTGGTATAACAACACCAAACTGAGGTAATTCAGTTTTCAGGGTACAAAGTGAAGTTACGCCGTCGGTAAGCTCAACAGTTGATAAAGCCGGATAAATGGTATTGATGGTTTGTATTTCCGCTTTTGCCGCTTTTATTGCCGGAATGGTTTTAATTTTTTCGGGCTTAATACTGATAAAATAGGGGCTTCCGGATAAATCATCTGCGGGAACTATGCCTTTGTGTACCGACAACCGAAATGCAACAGCTTCGTTAACAGCCGAATCGGCCGGAATTGTCAGTGTAATTTTTTCGGTAGAAATGCATGTTTTGCCAATAAACAATTCAGTTAGTTCTTGTTCCGATTTATTCAGACCATCGAGCATAGCCTGCATCGAAGCACCATCAGCTGGGGCGTGTTCCAGGTCGCCGGTCAATAAACTTAGTCGGCTTTCGCGAATACGGTAGATTTGTTTGGCAGCACCTTCGGCCAATTTAGCCACCGAACCGGCCATCATATATTCTTCGCCAAGAGGTAAAAGTGTACTTGCCCGAAGCGGTTCCAAAGTTTTAAATACTGAAGTTTTGTTGCCCGAAATTTCAGACGCAACAGGCTTGCAGGGCACATTTACGCCACATAGAATTCCATTTTCGTTAACCGAAAGTTGATTCAATGCGCTTTTTTTTGCCGGATGAACAATATAAGTTCTTTTCGGGTCAGCCACTGCCTTGGTTGATAATGCAATGGTTTTCAGGCGATAAGTAGTTTTATCTTCGAGCACAATCTGATTGGTGGCCAGGTAACGTTCGGAATACTGATAATAAATTCCGGGGGTACGACTTGTTTTTTCGAGTTCTATCAGAACGCAAATTTCCGATTTCGGAAGCGAATAAATCATTGCCGGTTCATTCTCAGGTAGTTCAATACCCTGACCGTATACAGAAATTTTAAGAAACAGATATATTGATAAAAAAAGAATTTTTTTCATTGTTTTCTATAAACTATTGACCACTTACAATTAACAATTAATAATTGACTACTTTTTCTTTCCACCTTTCCGGCTGAAACCCTTTTTCTTCTCGCCGGCGTCGGGTTGTGCAGCTATTAGTTCCTGACATTTTTCGAATGTCAACGAACTCGCTTCCACATCTTTAGGTATTTTGTAATTTATTTTATTGCAGGTAAAATAAGCGCCATATCGTCCGTTAAGTACCTGAATTTCTTTGTTTTCACCCAATTCTAAAATAATGCGGTTTTTCTCGGCATCACGTTTCTCAGCAATAATTTCAATGGCACGTTCTGCTGTTACGTTCATCGGGTCATCTGTTTTTGGCAAGGAATAAAAGGCGTTATCGTGACGGATATAAGGCCCGAAACGCCCTACAGCAACCGTCATTACTTTATCTTCGTACTCACCAATCTGACGCGGAAGTTTAAACAGTTCCAATGCCTCTTCGAGCGTAATACTTTCGATGGATTGATCTTTACGAAGCGATGCAAATACGGGTTTTTCTTCCTCCTCCGAGGTTCCGATTTGTGCAATCGGACCGTATTTGCCAATTTTTACCGAAAGCTGACGACCACTTGCAGGGTCGGTACCTAAAATGCGTTCACCCACCTGACGTTCCGAATTTTTGAGTGTATCTTCCACTATGGGATGGAACTTTTTGTAAAATTTATCGATGGATTTGGTCCATTTGATTTTTCCATCAGCAATGTGGTCAAATTCCTTTTCTACATCAGCTGTAAAGTTATAATTCAGAATATCAGGGAAATACTCTGTCAGAAAGTCGGTAACAACAATACCAATATCGGTTGGGAATAGTTTGGACTTTTCGGCTCCGGTATTTTCCGACTTTATATTGTCCGAAATTTTATCGCCTTTCAGTTTCAGTAAATTGTAGTCGCGTTTCTCAGCCTGTCGGTCGCCTTTTTCAACGTAAGTACGATTTTGAATAGTAGAAATAGTTGGTGCATAAGTCGAAGGACGGCCTATTCCGAGCTCTTCGAGTTTACGAACTAAACTTGCTTCGCTGTAACGCGCCGGTTTTTGTGTAAATCGCTCCTGTGCTGCAATTTCGATATACGACAGTTTTTCGCCCTCTTTCAATGCAGGAAGTAGCGATTCGTTTTCAGCATCCGATTCGTCGTCAGTCGATTCGAGATATACTTTCAGAAAACCATCGAAAACAATTACCTCGCCTGTAGCCACAAACTGATAGTTGCTTCCGCTTACATTTATGCTAATAGTTGTTTTTTCGAGCTCTGCATCAGCCATTTGTGATGCAATGGTACGTTTCCAAATCAGTTCGTACAGCTTTTTCTCCTGCGAAGTACCTTCAATGCTATGCGCACTCATATACGTCGGACGAATTGCTTCGTGTGCTTCCTGTGCTCCTTTTGATTTGGTATTAAAGTTACGGGTATGCACGTATTTTTGTCCGGCCATGCTGATAATTTCAGCCTTGGAGGTATTGATAGCCAGCGACGAAAGATTGACCGAATCGGTACGCATATAGGTAATATTTCCCGATTCGTACAAGCGTTGAGCTATCATCATGGTTTGTGCAACCGAAAATCCGAGTTTGCGGGCGGCTTCTTGTTGCAGTGTCGATGTGGTAAAAGGTGGTGCCGGCGATTTTTTGGTTGGCTTCGTAGTTATACTATCGATGCTGTAAGAGGCATTTTTGCATTTTTCTAAAAAAGCAGCTGCCTCTTTCTTCTCTGCAAAGCGCTGTTGCAATTCAGCTTTCAACTCTATTGTCTGACCATTGACATCTGTTGTTTTAAACAGTGCACTCACTTTGTAGGCACTTTCGGGTGTAAATTGATTGATTTCGCGTTCGCGCTCTACAATCAAGCGCACAGCAACCGACTGTACACGTCCTGCCGAAAGCGATGGCCTCACCTTGCGCCACAAAACCGGCGAAAGTTCAAAACCAACAATACGGTCGAGCACCCGGCGTGCCTGCTGAGCATCCACCAAATGCAAATCAATATCGCGTGGATGTTCGATGGCATTCAGAATGGCATCTTTGGTAATTTCGTGAAATACAATGCGTTTGGTATTATCGGGTTTTAGTTTTAACTCGTCGTATAAATGCCATGCAATTGCTTCTCCTTCGCGGTCCTCATCGGAAGCGAGCCAGATAGTATCGGCTGATTTTGTTGCCTTTTTAAGTTCGGTTACGACTTTCTTTTTATCAGTCGAAACAATATATTCCGGTTTGTAATTATTCTCAAAATCAATACCTATGCCTTTTTCGGCAAGGTCGCGAATATGTCCGAAACTTGACATAACCTGATAGTCTTTACCAAGAAATTTTTCGATTGTTTTTGCTTTTGCCGGTGATTCTACTATGACAAGATTTTTTGACATATATCGTTGTTTTAGGTGAGTATTTCTCTAATTTTGTGCAAAATAACAAAAATTGAAAGGTACAAACCAAATTTTAAGTATATAATTTTTATTTTTTATTGTTTTATAGGCAATTCCATACCTATTATTGTTTAAATAATTTGCCCCGAAACCCACAAAAGCGAACTAATTACTGTCTTTATGTTAAGTGAATTTTCAACCAGATATTTTATTTAATATATCTTTAATCCGAATAAGTTTAAGTAATAGCAACGCGGATTTACACTGATTGAGCTGATCTATACGGATTTAATATTTAAAACGGATTTTAATACCGATAAATCGGTATCGATTTCGGGAAAGAATCAAAAATGCTTGCATTTTTTCAAATCCGTTTTTAATCCGCTGTATCAGCTTAAATCCGCGTTGCTATTCTTTTTCGACACCCTTAAGATTCGACTTAACTAAACGAATTTGCCTGACCATTTAAATAAACCGTTTGAGTCGGATAGGCAAAGCTGATTCCTGCTTCTTTAAATTGCTTCAGGATTTCAAAATTTACCTTCGATGGCGTCTCCATTACATCGCCCGATTTTTTAACCCAGTAAATAAATTTCAGATCGAGTGAATAGGGTGAGAAATCAGAAAATACAGCCGTTAATTCTTTGGAATCCACGTCTTTGTTAATTTTTGGAATATTTTTTAAAATAGCAATCGCTTCCTGCATTTTTTCAGGCGTGGTATTGTATGTTAGTCCGATATTCATCAACACCCGTCGCATAAGTTCATCGCTCACATTTTCGATAGAAGCTTCTACAATTTTGTAATTTGGTATTGTAACCAATCGCTTTTCAAGCGTGCGTAGGCGGGTGCTGCGAATACCAATATCTTCGATAAATCCATCGAAACCATCCACTTTCACACGGTCGCCAATCCGAAAAGGTCGGTCGGTGAAAATGGTAATTCCTCCGAAAATATTTTTTATAGTATCCTGAGCCGCTAAAGCAAAAGCCAAACCACCGATTCCCAAACCGGCTATCAGAGCGCCTACATCAACACCTACATTGCGCAAGGCCATCATGACGCCAATAGCCCAGATTATACCCAAAATACCACGTCGAACTATTGGAACAAGCGTATTGTCTAAATATTTTGTGGCTTTATCTTCGGCTTTCGGTACAATATATTCTTCAATTAAAGCATTTACAAACCGTACCAAAAACCAGGTAATGTTGAGTACAATCAGAAACTGATACGATTTGCTGAAGAAAGCATCGATTTTTGGATCTAAATTAAGCCGGTTGCTGGCAATCCATATAGCTAATAATATAACACCGAGTAAAACCGGCGCCTGAAGCATTTTAAACAGAATATCATCCATTCTGTTTTTCGTTTTATCGGTTATTTTAGTGATAATGTGTTTGTTAAACAATACAATGATTTTGTTTAATACCATAGCACCGATAATAATCAGGAGTGAGATAACCCACTCTTTTAAAGAATTTCCGTAGTAAATTTGTGAAAACATATTTTTATTTTTTTATTGTTTCGCGTTTCGGGTTTCGCGTTATTTGTTTAAATCCGAATGGAACATGAAACACGAAACATGGAACCCGAAACGAAAATGATTAATTGAATTTTATTGCATCGCTTGGCATGCGCCAGTCGCCACGGGGCGAAAGGTTGATAGAGCCTACTTTGGGTCCATCGGGCATACACGAACGTTTAAATTGTTGTTGGAAAAATCGTTTGATAAATACCTGTAGCCATTTCTCAATTGTTTCATTATCATATTGATTATCAAAAGCTTTTTTTGCTAAAAATAAAATTTTTGAAGGTGAAAATCCGAAACGAACAAAATAATACAAATAAAAATCGTGTAATTCGTACGGACCTACCAAATCTTCGGTTTTTTGGGCAATTTCTCCGTTTTCGTCAGCGGGCAATAATTCGGGACTTACAGGAGTATCTAAAATGTCCTGTAGTATAATTTCTGAAAACGCATCCAATTCGTGCGATGCCCAATCTACTAAATAGCGAACTAAGGTCTTCGGAACACCACTGTTTACACCATACATCGACATTTGATCACCGTTGTAGGTTGCCCAGCCAAGCGCTAATTCCGACAAATCGCCGGTGCCGATTACCAACCCGTTATGCTTGTTTGCCAAATCCATTAAGAGCTGTGTTCGTTCGCGTGCCTGCGTATTTTCATACGTAATATCATGTTGATTAATGTCGTGCTCAATGTCTTTAAAATGTTGAATACAAGCATCTTTTATCGAAATTTCTTTTACCGTAATTCCGAGCGATTTCATAAGGCTGAGTGCATTGGTATAGGTGCGGTTGGTGGTGCCGAAGCCGGGCATCGTAACGCCTATAATGCGATTACGGTCGTATCCAAGTTTATCGGCAGTTTTTACACACACCAAAAGTGCCAATGTGGAATCCAATCCTCCCGAAATGCCTACAACTAAATTTTCGGCATGCGTATGTTTCCAGCGTTTAGCCAAACCGCCCATTTGTATGGAAAATATCTCTTCGCAACTTGCAGTGCGACTCGACAAATGCGGTACAAACGGGTGCTTATCAAATATACGCGTTAGTAAATCATTGTCGAAAGGTTTGCACTCAAAACTTACTTTTTGGTAAGTGATTTTCGATTTTTCGTTTTGGAAATTGGTATTCCGGATACGTTCAGCCTGTAAACGTTCTACATCAATTTCAGTAATAACTAATTGTTGTTCAAATGAAAAACGTTCGGATGCAGCCAATATTTTACCGTTTTCAGCAATCAGTGCATTTCCGGCATAAACCACATCGGTAGTCGATTCGCCCGCACCTGCCGAGGCGTATACGTATCCGGCATTGCAACGCGCCGATTGTTGCTCAATCAACTGCCGCAGGTAATTGTGTTTGCCGATTAATTCGTTGGTGGCTGACAGATTAAAAATTACATCGGCACCCTGAATGGCAAGTTGCGAACTTGGTGGAATAGGTACCCACAAGTCTTCGCAAATCTCTATGCCAAAGCTAAATGCATTTGCCGTAAACAATAGGCCGGTTCCAAACGGAACGGTTTGGTCATCGAGTATTATTTCAGTGCAATCTGTATTCAGTGCAGGAGCAAACCAGCGTTTTTCGTAAAATTCATTGTTGTTAGGTAAGTTTGTTTTTGGCACAATGCCTAAGATTTTTCCACTTTGCAAAACCACAGCGACATTATATAGTTGATTTTGTAACCTAACAGGCATACCTACAATTAGCAAAATAGATGTATTGTAAGTAAGTAATTGTAATTCGTGTAATGCTTTTTCGGCATCGTACAGAAGTTGCTGTTGGAAAAATAAATCGGCACAGGTATAGCCTGTAATGCTAAGTTCAGGAAAGCAAATTGCCTGAACCTGCATGTTGTCAGCTTCTTTGGCTAATTCAGCAATTTTCGATATATTAAAAGCGCAATCAGCCACCCTGAGTTCGGGTATTGCTGCTGCAACCCGTATAAATCCGTAGTTCATATTTTTATTAAAGTTAGAAATTAGAAGTTAGAAATTAAAAGTTAGAAGTTAGAAAATAAGAAATTGAGAAAATTAGAAATTTGGAAATTAGAAATCAACAACTTATTTTCTTAATTACTTAATCCCTTATTCTCTTATTCTCAAAACAATACATTACAATTAACTTTTTGCTGTAATGTATACGTATACTAAATTGATACTATTGCTTAGAATTTAAAAGTTTAGTTTTCAATTTTCCCCTGATATAGATTCCAAATAGGGAAACACATTTCATAATCATTCCATACAATATCGCCATATTCAATTGTAAAATTGCTAAACAATTGCTTGTCAAGGTATTTCTTAGTCATTGATGTTTTTGCATTCAACAAAAATGTCGAAAAATCAATTACCTTTTCATTGCCATCGTTGAATTTGAACTTAATTGTATAGTTATCAATATATTCAGCTTTTTGGATAGAAACTATCATACTAATTAAATTTTTTGAGTTATTTTTTCGGGCGAAAAATCAATA
>Ga0209398_1000525_pt1 | contig 23555 bp, 12 predicted proteins | sample AshMeaBigSpring_FD_184125 | JGI IMG/M metagenome (GOLD analysis project Ga0209398, IMG submission 184125) | Groundwater microbial communities from Big Spring, Nevada to study Microbial Dark Matter (Phase II) - Ash Meadows Big Spring (SPAdes)... | ecosystem: Environmental > Aquatic > Deep... | reverse complement strand
AGTAGTGGGTACTGTAAGCAGCACCAATAGCAACGCTGGAGTCAATGGTAGTGAATTGAGCCATAAAAATGCGCCCATAACAAATGCATCAAGTTCCTATACTTTCAACAATTTACAATGGAAAGCACCGGCTGCGGCAAGTGGCAACATTACTTTTTATTATGTGGGTGTTGCCGCTAATAACGCCAATCAGGACAATTTAGACTATGTATATACCGGATCTACAGCAGTAGCATTACCCATTACACTGCAAAGTTTTACCGCTACCTATCAAAACAATTCGGTTGTACTTAATTGGGTATCAGCTACCGAACTCAATAGCAGCAGCTTTGAAGTAGAACGCAGCAACGATGCCCAAAACTATTTTTCTATTGGCGCTGTGCCTGCGCAAGGTAATAGCAATAGTACGGTGGCTTACAGCTACACAGACGCTACAGCAGCTAGTAGCGGAGGAAGTATTTTTTATCGCCTGAAAATGATTGACCAAGATGGTAGTACCCGTTACTCCACTACCGTTAGCGTGCAACCCAACAATCCTACTGCCAAAATTCAAAAGTTGTACCCAACCATTACTCGTGCAGGCAATAGTATTCAAGCCATTGTAACAAGTAATAAAAACAAAGCATTTTCTATTGCTTTTATCAACGAAAGTGGACGTATTTTATCTCGACAAACAGTTAGCTTGTTGCAAGGAGCCAATAAACTAACCATTCCGGTGCCTAGCAAAACGCAAAAAGGCTTGGTTTTCGTTCAATTTTCAACAGATGGTTTTCAACAAACCGAAACCCTCATTATAGAGTAAGCTTCCTTACTTTCCCAATTTTGTATTATGGGCTGTTTGCATGCTGCAAACAGCTTTTTTTATTTTTATGAGCCAGGGGCCAATACTACTATTAAGCCCCAGTGGCGTTGGCACCATTCAGCAACAACAACCATTTTCAGCTAGATAATCAATACAACTTCCCTACCCTTTGAAAGTGGGATTACTGACGGGCTTGAATTTTGGCTACAATGCTTTGAATTAATCCGCCCAAGTATGTGCACTAGACAGTACTTTGTATCTTCTTGCTAAAAATGTACCATACAAGCAACACAATTATCCTAAATAGCTGTTTCTACAAAAACACCCCTTTTTACAAATTAAACAATATACACATTTATACATGTTTGATTTTGCATACTTTCTTGCTATTATTACCACCCAAAAAATTACAAAAAAATAGGGGCTACAACCTTGCGGTTATAACCCCTATTTCATGCTGCACTTACAAATGCTATACTATTAATGATCGTGTTCTACAAAGTACGTTTTACTTCTTCCTCTTCGTAAGCCACAATTGTATCGTTTACCGTAAGATCCGAGAATCCTTTCACAGTTAATCCGCATTCGAAACCATTATTTACTTCTTTCACATCATCTTTATAGCGTTTTAAGCTGCCCAATTCTGCAAAGCCGCCTTCCTGACGGGGGTATACCAATATACCGTCTCTAAATACCCGTATTTTATGGTCGCGCTTAACTTTACCCTCTTGTACGTAACAACCTGCCACTGTGGCTTTATCAAATTTGTATACTTCGCGTATTTCAACAGTTGCAACTTCTTTTTCTTCCACTTTAGGTTCCAACATCCCTTCCATCGCACTTCTAATTTCGTCGATAGCCGTGTAAATGATGGAGTACATTTTAATTTGTACCCCTTCGGCATCTGCAAGCCTACTTGCCTGCGATGAAGGACGAACATTAAAGCCAATAACAATTGCATCTGAAGCAGTAGCCAACAATACGTCACTTTCAGAAATTTGTCCCACGCCTTTGTGTACCACACGGATAGCTACTTCGCCGGTAGATAATTTTTGCAAACTATCGCTCAACGCTTCAACGGAACCATCCACGTCGCCCTTGATAATCACATTCAACTCTTTGAAATTACCCAAGGCCAAACGACGTCCAATTTCATCAAGCGTAATGTGTTTTCTTGCTCTCAATCCTTGTTCGCGCAAAATTTGTGCACGTTTGGTAGCAGTTTCTTTTGCATCGGCTTCGTCTTCAAATACTTTGAATTTCTCGCCCGCTTGCGGTGCACCATTTAATCCCAATATTACCACCGGCGTAGAAGGACCTGCTTCTGTAACACGTTGGTTACGCTCGTTAAACATGGCTTTCACCCTACCATAATATTGACCCGATACAATCAAGTCGCCCTGACGCAGGGTACCATTTTGCACCAAGATAGTAGCTACATAACCGCGTCCTTTATCTAATGAGGCTTCAATGATAGAACCCACGGCTTCTCTATTTGGATTGGCTTTTAGTTCCAACAATTCCGCTTCGAGCAATATTTTTTCCAATAACAAATCAACGTTCAAGCCTTTTTTAGCACTCAATTCTTGGCTTTGGAACTTACCGCCCCAACTTTCCACCAAAATATTCATGCCAGCTAATTGTTCGTATATTTTCTCAGGTTTAGCACCGTCTTTATCTATTTTATTGACTGCAAAAATCATTGGAACGGAAGCTGCTTGAGCATGGCTAATAGCTTCTTTTGTTTGAGGCATTACGGCATCATCTGCAGCTACTACAATTACGGCGATATCTGTTACTTTAGCACCTCTCGCACGCATTGCGGTAAAGGCCTCGTGACCCGGAGTATCGAGGAAGGTGATAGCTTTACCACTCTCTAGCATTACCTCATAAGCACCAATGTGTTGGGTAATACCTCCTGCCTCACCTGCTACCACGCTTGCATTACGGATATAGTCGAGCAACGAAGTTTTACCATGGTCAACGTGACCCATGATGGTAACAATAGGCGGACGGCCTTCTAAGTCTTCAGGCGCATCCGTATCATTGTCTTCCATGTCTTCGTCCACATCATCTACACCAATAAATTCAACTTCAAAATCAAACTCGCTAGCAACTAGTTCAATTACCTCAGCATCTAACCTTTGGTTGATGCTAACCATAATGCCGAGTCCCATACATTTACCAATTACCTCTGCAAAGCTCACATCCATCAAATTGGCAAGTTCGCTTACGGTTACAAATTCGGTAACTTGTAGTTTGTTATCGTCATTGCCTTCGTTGCCTAGCGCATCGGCTGCCTCGTCACGTTTGGCGCGTCGGTATTTGGCTTTTAAGCTCTTACCTCTACCGCCACTACCAGCTAATTTAGCTTGGGTTTCCTTAATTTTATCTTGTATTTCTTTAGCGTCTATTTCTTTATTTTCATCCCTTCTTACATCCCTATTGCCTCCAGCATTTCTATTGCCACCTCCACGATTGTCTTTGTTAAAACCGCCTTGTCCACCACGATTTTGGTTGGCTCCGCCACCTCTATTGTTATCACGATTAAAGCCGCCGGAATTTTGTCCACCCCGTGGTTGGGCTGGAACTATCGGTCTATTAGGTCCTAAACCGGTACCTCCCACTTGTTGGTTATTAGCCGGCATTTGAGGGCGATTCTCTCTGTTAAAACCACCTGGATTATAGGGCGCTTGTTGATTGCCACCACCACTATTAGGTTGTCCGCTACCACCTTTACGATCAACCGGTATGCGTTTACGTTTGCGTGGTTCGTTTCTATCAACAGGTTTTGGACGAGTATCGCTATCAACGGGCAATTGTATTTTGCCCAATATTTTAGGCCCTGTTAGTTTTTCAACTTCAATATTTTCAATTACCGGTGCTGTCTCTTCAGAAGGTGATTCTGCTGAAATAATGTTGCCGGTTGCCACAATTGGCTGTATAGGTTTAGGTGTTACAGGTTGCTCAACAACAACTTCGGCAGGAGGTGGCGCAACAGGAAGGGTAGGTGCAACTGTAATTGTATCGTTGGTTGCAACCACTGGTTTATTTACTACTGGAGGTGCTTCAACAATGGGTTGACTAACCTCAATTGGGGCCTCTTTCTTTTCTACTTCCGGTTCTGACGAACGAATGATTTTCTTAGGTCTAGTAGAAGAATCAATGGCCGATAAATCAATTTTATTGATGATTTTTGGTCCTTCTATTTCTGGCGCATCTAAGCGAATATGAGTAGCAGCTTGTTCGGAAACTGGCGTAGATTCTGTTGGTGTAGATACTACATTCGCCACAATGTTTGTTTGAACAGGCGCTTCTACAGGTATAGAAATTGGTGTAGTTTTTTCTGCTTCGGTAACCGCCACCACAGTTGGTACAACAAGCGGCGCCACTTCTTTTATTGGTTCAGGAACTACAGGAGCAATGGGTGCTGCAATCACTACCGGTTCTGGCACTACAACGGGTGCAACGGGTGCTACAGGTTCAACAATCGACGCCTCTTCTTTAAAGAGTGGACGTTTGTCTTCTTTTTTTGCGAAACTTAAATCTTCCTCGTCTCTTCTTTTGCGTTCGTTTTGAACGCCTTTGGGTATCTCTACTTGATCGGCTTTGGTTTTGGCCTGTTTATCGCTTTGAAATTCGGCCTGTAAAGCATAATACATGGGCTCCGAAAGCTTAGCAGTAGGCTTTAGATCTTCTTTGTTAAATCCTTTTTTCGCCAAAAAATCAATTAAGGTGTCTTGACCTATATTAAATTCTTTAGCGGCTGCTAACAGCCTGGGCAATTTAAGTTCTGACATTCAGTGTTTTTGTTTTGTCAACCGTTCGAAATATGAGTTTCGAACATTTCAAATAATTATGGGCAATTCGCTTTTGCAAGCGATTTTTTTAGCGTTGCTGAGCCTATATTTAATGCTAATTTACTGATTTTTGTAACCCTATTGCTACTTGAAAATAGGTAAATAAGCAAATTATCATAGGTATTGGCTATTAGTGTTCTTAATCTTCTCTGTCAAACTCGGCTTGTAGCACTTTTCTTACTTCTTGAATGGTTTCTTTTTCCAAATCTGTTCTTCTTTCTAGTTCGGCATCGGTGAGGTTCAATACACTTTGAGCAGTATCGCAGCCTACACGTTTGAATTCGTCGATAATCCATTGTTCTATTTCGTCGCCAAATTCTTCTAAGTCAATATCAAATTGTTCTTCTTGCTCTTCATCTTCACGGAACACATCAATTTCGTAACCGGTAATTTCGCAAGCTAATTTAATGTTTACACCCCTACGACCAATTGCAAGCGACACTTGATCGGCTTTTAAATACACATCGGCTTGTTTTTTGGCGTCATCCAATTTCATGTAGCTGATTTTGGCTGGTGTTAATGAGCGCTGAATAAGCAGTTGCAAATTAGTGGTATAATTGATTACATCAATGTTTTCATTTTTCAATTCGCGTACAATTCCGTGAATCCTACTTCCTTTCATACCAACGCAAGCACCTACAGGGTCGATTCTATCGTCGTAACTTTCTACGGCTACTTTAGCACGCTCGCCCGGCTCGCGAACAATTTTTTTAATGGAAATAAGGCCATCAAAAATTTCGGGCACTTCTATTTCTAACAGTTTTGCTAAAAACAAAGGGCTTGTTCTAGATAAAATAATAACCGGTGTATTATTTTTCATGTCTACCCTTTCTACAACGGCACGTACGCTTTCGCCTTTTTTGAAATAGTCTTGCGGAATTTGTTCGCTTTTGGGTAAAATCAGTTCATTTTCCTCGTCGTCTACCAATAGCACTTCTTTTTTCCAAACCTGATACACTTCGGCACTAATAATTTCGCCAATACGGGTTTCGTATTTTTTAACAAGTACATTTTTCTTCAAATCGCTTATACGGCTTGCAAGTGTTTGTTTGGCGGCTAGTATAGCTCTTCTGCCAAAATCTACCATATCTACTTCTTCGTACAATTCTTCACCTACTTCAAAATCGGGTTCTATTTTAACCGCGTCGCTATAAGCTACTTCGGCCAAGGGATCTATTACTTCACCATCTTCTACAATTAATCGACGGCGGATAATTTCGAGGTCACCTTTTTCAGCATTTACAATTACGTCAAAGTTATCATCGCTACCATATTTTTTGCGCAATAAGGTTTTGAAAACGTCTTCCACCACTTTCATTAACGTTGGACGATCAAGGTTTTCGGCTTCTTTAAAGTCTTGAAATGCGTCGATTAGGTTAATACTTGCCATACTAGTTTCGATTTACCGGTTACAAAATCGTGCAAGGGGTGCACTTTTTGTACTGTGTTCTAAAATTTAATTTGAACGGTTGTTGATTTTATATTGTTTAATGGAATCACCAATTGCTGTGTTACTGCTTTTTTGCCTTTGCCTTCCGTGCTTTCTATCACAATATCGGCTTCGGTTACGGCTAGCAAGGTTCCCTGTTTTTCAGTATCATCGTTAAAGAGCACTTCCACAGAACGTCCAACATTTTTTTGGTACTGCCTAAGTAGTTTTAGTGGCTCGGTAATACCAGGGCTTGATACTTCTAAGCTAAAGTCGCCTTCGGCATACATGGCGGCTTCTTCTATTAGTTTGTATAATTTTCTGTTGAAAAAAACACATTTTTCGATGGTTAAGCCGGCGTCTCCATCTAAATAAACCCTAATATTATTGGTGGGTTTTATTTTTACCGATACCATAAAGTATTCGGGCGTTTCGGCTAGCACATCGCCTATAAAGGCTTCAATTGCTTGTATCTGTTCTGCTACTGTCATATTTGTGTATCAATCTATCTTATTGGTATCGCAGATTGGGAGGGTTACCTAAAAGAGAAGGGAACGTGCTCCGTTCCCTTCTTACTTTGTTTTTCCGTTGCAAATGTAACAAATAGTTGTATTAACAACCAAATTTAAAAAAAAGTAGTTTTTGGGAGGCAGTAAAGCACTTGAAAGCATTACAGACTTATATGGCTTTGCTAAACTGGGGTACTTTGGGCACATATTGGGTACGGAGCAAATGCAAATCGAAGGCTTTACAAATGTTGCGGATAAAATGCCGACCTAAAGCGGTTACCACCATTCCTTTAGCGTCCCATTCAATTAAATTATCTTCTTTTAAGATTTTGAGTTCTTGAAAAGTATATTGGTACAAGGTATCAAAATGATTGGGGTTAAAAAGTGTTTTACCTGTGCAACTAATATTTAAAATATATTGCCGAAATGCAACATCTTCATCGGTTAAAAAATAGCCTTTGTTGATAGCCAATGATCCGGCGGCTATAGCTGCATAATAATCATGAATGGTTTTGTGGTTTTGGGCGTATGCAACACCAATATCGCTGATACTCGATACACCTAAGCCAATCAGCATTTGTGTTTGTTGGGTGGTATAGCCCATAAAATTTCGATGCAAAGCACCACTTTTCCATGCACGATACAAACTATCTGTAGGCAGAGCAAAATGATCCATCCCTATATCGGTATATCCATTTTGTGCAAACAACTGTTTTCCTTTTTGGTATAAAAGCATTTTGGTACGTGTAGTAGGCAAGTCTGCTTCGCTAAACAAGCGCTGTCCTTTGCTTGTCCATGGAACATGGGCATAACTGTAAAATGCTACCCTATCGGGTTTTAAAGCAATACATTGTAAAATGGTGGTTTCAATAGTAGCTTCTGTTTGCAAGGGTAATCCATATATTAAATCGAAATTAACCGATGTATATCCAATACGCCTCGCCTCTTGGGTTACTTTTTGCACTTGCTCGAACGGTTGAATGCGATTGATGATGTGCTGCACTTGCGGATTATTGTCTTGTACGCCAAAACTAACCCTTCTAAAACCTAAGTCATACAGCACTTGTAAATGTTCGGTGGTGGTATTGTTGGGGTGACCTTCAAAACTAAATTCGTGCTGTGGATGCACGATAGCTTTACTTAAGATAGCCGTTAACAATAGTTGTAAATTTTGTGGCGAAAAAAAGGTAGGTGTGCCTCCGCCTATATGCAACTCTCTAATAATGGGTTTTTGTCCCATTTGCTGTACATACAGTTCCCATTCCGTTATTACAGCTTGCATGTAAGTGGTTTCAACTCCATGATGGGTAGTGATTTTTTTATTACATCCACAATAGGTACACAACGATTCGCAAAAAGGAAGGTGTATGTACAAACTAATGCCACTGTATTGATTGGTGGTTACCAATTGGTTGCTAACCAAATGTTGGTATTGGGCAATCTCTATTCCTTCTTTCCAAAAGGGTACAGTAGGATAACTAGTATACCGAGGTACGGCTACATTGTATCGGTGCAATAAATCGATGCAAACTTGCATAACAAAAATGTTTAGTCCTAGCGAAGCTACTTAGGTATACAAGGGTTAAAAATGAGGGTTATCACTTTTTACTTGGCTTTTGAACATGTTTACAAGTTTCGCGGTTAGGGTTGCCGCTTGTGCAAAAGACGTTTAGTAAAAGCATTTAATTCAAAATAGCCTGTTATTTGATTTGGAAGGATAGGATAGGTAAAAAAAAGAGGTTGTTTCTAAAATTAGAAACAACCTCAATAGTTATATTAAAGAAGTGGCTTTACTATTTAGCCAACGCTTCAGCCATGGTTTTACCAATATCGGCAGGGCTAGCTACCACGTGTATACCACATTCGGCCATAATTTTCATTTTAGCAGCAGCGGTATCATCGGCACCGCCTACAATGGCTCCGGCATGTCCCATTCTACGACCGGGAGGCGCTGTTTGACCGGCAATGAAGCCCACTACAGGTTTGGTAGCGTTTTCTTTTATCCAACGGGCGGCATCTGCTTCCATACTTCCACCAATTTCGCCAATCATGATAATGCCATCTGTTTCCGGATCATTCATTAACAATTTTACGGCTTCTACAGTTGGTGTACCAATAATTGGGTCGCCACCAATACCGATAGCAGTACTAATTCCTAAGCCTGCTTTTACAGCTTGGTCTGCTGCTTCGTAAGTTAAAGTACCTGATTTAGATACAATACCAATACGACCGGGTTTGAAAATAAAGCCGGGCATAATGCCTACTTTGGCTTCGCCGGCGGTAATTACACCGGGGCAGTTTGGCCCAATTAAACGAGTAGATTTACCCAACAAGTAGTTTTTCACTTTTACCATATCTTGTACAGGTATACCTTCTGTAATACACACTACAAGTGCAATTCCGGCATCAGCAGCTTCCATTACCGCATCGGCTGCAAACGCAGGTGGAACAAAAATGATGCTTACATTAGCGCCTGTTGCTGCAACAGCATCGGCAACCGTATTAAACACCGGACGATCTAAATGGGTAGTACCCCCTTTGTTTGGCGTAACGCCTCCAACTACATTGGTACCATATTCAATCATTTGAGAGGCATGAAAGGTACCTTCTGTACCAGTAAAGCCTTGAACAATAATTTTAGAATCTTTATTTACTAATACTGCCATAGCAAACGTGCAAGTGGTTTTATAAATGCCCTGCAAAAGTAGGGTAAACGTACTAAGTAAGAAATAAGAATTGGTTAAGATTGTACGATATATATACTTTTGAGGCTAATTTTTACAAAAATGTATGCGCTAGTCAATGGTTTTATGTATATTCTATCGCTAATGCCTTGGCGATTGATGTATGTTTTAAGTGATATTATTTATTTTATTCTGTTTTATCTATTCGGTTATCGAAAAAAGGTAGTGTTTCAAAATTTGTCGATAGCTTTTCCTGAAAAAACGGATGCGGAAAAATGGGCAATTGCAAAAAAATTCTATCGAGGATTGATTGATACCTTTTTAGAATCCGTTAAACTAATTTCGGTTTCGAAAGAAGAACTCAATAAAAGATTTGTTTGCAATTATGAAGTGGTGAACAACTTGTACAGCAGCGGTCAAAATGTGCAATTGCATGCTGCCCATTTTTTCAATTGGGAATTTGCCAATTTGGGCTTTAGTGCCAATTTACAGTACCCGTTAGTAGGTGTTTACCAAACCTTGACCAATCCCCATGTTGATAAAGTTTTGTACAATATGCGGAAAAAATTTGGCACTATTTTAATAAGTAGCAATGAATTTCGCAATAAGTTTATTGCCCATGCAAAAGGCAATAGGTATACCCTTGCCTTGGCTGCCGACCAAAATCCGGGAAGACTGAACAATGCCTTTTGGCTACCCTTTTTTGGCAAAATGGCGCCTTTTGCCAATGGCCCTGAACGAGGCGCTACTTCGCAAAACACGGCCATTGTTTTTGTTTCGCTATATAAAATAAAGCGTGGATACTATCAATGTCATTTTGAACTATATACCACTACGCCTAAAGCGCTTGAAAAAGGGAAAATAACGCTCGATTACAGAAACTTTGTGGAATCAGAAATTCGGAAACGACCCGATAATTATTTGTGGAGTCACCGTAGATGGAAATGGGCATACAACAGTGCCGAACATGCCGGCAACACACTCGAAAGTGTGGAATAATATCAATTTTTATTGTATAGAAACACAAAAGGCTTTTTGCGTTTGTTTTGAATGTACTGCTCTATCAAATGGGGCTGTGTGATGCGCTTGTATTTATTCACATCCAAAATTTCGTTGGCGGTACAAATAGCCGACATATTTTCTACTTCCAACAAAATAGCCTCTAATAAAGCTAGTTGGTGCTGAATGTCTACCCCTTTTTTGGCTATCAACAACATATCTCTGTTTGGCATGGGTACAAATGAATTTATTGCTTTTTTATTTGCATTAACCTACCGATTTGCGCGTAGGGCACATACACGAACTTTTGTAACTTTTGCTACTGCTGCATGCTGCAAGCATGGTTATAATTAATAGTAACAGCACAAAACCTGTTTTGTTGTTATTGATCCACTTCATAATGGTATGTAAAATAGTACAATCTTGTTTATCGTATTACATTTGGGGTATTGAAAGAAAGAAAAAAAATAAAAAAAGTATTGGTAGCTCCGCTCGATTGGGGCTTGGGCCACACTACCCGCTGTATTCCCATTATCAAAGCACTGCAACAAAACGGGTGTGCGGTAGTGGTAGCAGGCAATGCTGTACAGCGCCAATTATTACAGCAGGAATTGACAAACGTTGATTATTGGCACTTGGATGGTTACCACATTCGTTACAGCAAATATTGGTGGTGGCTGCCTTTTGAATTGGCCAAACAAATACCCAAAATTGTACGGACAATTGTACGCGAACATGGTTGGTTGCAAAAACAAGTAGCAACGCACAACATAGATTTAGTAATCAGCGATAATAGATTTGGTTTGTTTAGCAAAAAAACCCACTGCGTATTTATTACCCATCAACTCACCATCAAAACCCCTATTGCCACAGTAGAAAAATGGCTTCGACGCATCAATTTTTGGTTTATTGAACAGTATGATGCTTGTTGGATACCCGACTCCGAACAACAGCCTTCTTTGGCCGGCGTTTTATCGCACCCACCTCTATTGCCACGCATTCCGGTAGTGTATTTGGGCCTGCTCAGTCGCTTCCCTGTACCACCCCTTCCTTTACCCATTTTGTACGATTATTGTTTTGCTTTATCGGGGCCGGAGCCGCAGCGCACACTTTTGGAAAACACTATTTTGGAACAAGTGGCAAATATTCCCGGTCGCATTCTTTTGGTAAGGGGCTTACCCAACCAACCAACAACTGCTACGGTAGAGAACAATGTGACCCTAGTTCCGCATTTGAGTGGACAAGCTTTGCTTTTGGCATTTGCACAAAGCCGCTTGGTGATATGCAGAAGTGGTTACACTACCGTTATGGAATTGGTAACCTTGCAAAAAAAAGCCTTACTCATTCCTACTCCCGGCCAAACAGAACAAGCCTATCTGGCACAGTATCTTCATGAATTGGGTTGGTTTGTAAGCGTTCAACAGCACCAACTCAACTTATCTGTACACTTGCCCGAGGCACTAGCTAGTGTACATACTACCACCTCTTTACCCGTGTTCAACCAAACTATACTCCCTACTTGTTTTAACAGCTTATACCAAGCATCGTAGCCAACTGTTGGTGCTTCTTTTACTTGTGTACGCAACATAGCATAATGCCATTACCTTTGGCATTCATTTAAAAGTATCATCATGCAATTTCCTGCTCCCGTTGCTTTAACATGGATAGCTGATTTAATAGGTGCCGAATTATTGGGCAATACCTCGGCTATGGCCAAAGGCATTAACGAAATACACAAGGTTGCAGAGGGCGACCTAGTATTTGTAGACCACCCTAAGTATTACCAAACCTGCTTAAACAGTGCGGCAAGTTATATTATCATTAATACCAAATCGGTTGACATACCGGAAGGCAAAGCTCTGTTATACGTAACCGAACCCTTTGAAGCCTACCAAACCATTACCCAACATTTCAGACCCTTTCAACCCTCTTCCTCGGCCATTAGTAGTAGTGCCAACATCCACCCGTCGGCTGTTATTATGCCCAATGTATTTATAGGCAACCATGTTGTTATTGGCGAGGGCTGTGTCATTCACCCTAATGTGGTAATTAACGATTACAGCATTTTAGGCAAAAACGTTGTAATACAAGCAGGCACAGTAATTGGGGGCGATGCATTTTATTACAATAGCAAAAAAAACAGGGAAGTTTGGTTTAAGCGAATGCACAGCTGTGGCAATGTGGTTATTGAAGACCATGTAGAAATTGGCTGCAACTGCACTATTGACCGTGGCGTTACTGCTAGCACTATTATAGGGCAAGGAACTATTATAGATAATCTTGTTCATCTTGGACACGATGTTGTTGTGGGACGTAATTGCTTATTTGCCGCACAAGTAGGCGTTGCAGGCGCTACTACTATTGAAGATGGCGTTATCCTGTGGGGACAAGTTGGGGTTAATAAAACCATTACTATTGGTGCGGGTGCTGTGGTACACGGACAAGCCGGAGTTACCAACAGTATAGAAGGCAACAAAGCTTATTGGGGCACGCCCGCAATTGATGCCAAACAAAAATATAGAGAAGTAGCATGGGTAAAAAGATTACCGGAACTGTGGAAAAAGGTGATGGAATAGCATAAGTGCCCGTTTAAAATTTATTTCAATGGTTTGCTATGCTTCTTTTTGGCTGCAACTTCGTTCATTTTTTCGCCGAAAATACCCGATTTCGACTGCAAAAATGGCCTCGTTTCGCTCAAAAATAAGCTATAGCCATTCCAATAAACAAAATTTAAACAGGCTCTAAGCAACTGTTTGAGGGATTGAGTTGCTATTCATTACTGCAGTTTGGTTGGCTGCAAAATTCGCCTCGGCTTACTCCAACATGGGTATATGTAGTACTATTTTATTAAGTTGAACCAATTTTTGTATTGGCAACTATTGCTTGGCAAATAAATTTTGTTTGCCAAGTTTTTTTTGACAGGTTGTCAAATTTTCCTTGTCAAATTTTTTTTCTTTGACAACTATTTTTTGACAAACCTATTTTCGAAGGTCATAAAACAATCTAGGCACTCAAGGTTCTGTTTAACAAAATGCTCCTTTCTGATAGTTGGCAACTTTCGAAAAGGAGCAATATTACATTTCTCGTACCCTATTGACTACACTATCAAAATCATACGCACCTGGGGGTGGGTTATTTTCAAATAGCATGAAATAATGTAGCTGTTGGCTGCTGTATTTGGTGTAAAAGCTACCAAGCTTAATTTTTTTATTGGCATCCAAATGCTCGCCTTTGGTTTCTATTAAAATGATTATTTAGATTGTGTGTACACAACAAAATCCGGGTAGTGATAGAAATTACCGTTTAACTCAAAACGGCTGATACAAGGTTCCCATTTTTAGGCATCATTTCATCCCCTTTTTGGGTACATTTTATACACCCCCACAAAAGCATTTAGGCGCAAACAACCATTGTTCAACTATTTGAACAACCTGTTGAACAGCCTATCATACAGCTATTGCACCGCTAGGCCGGTACATTTGTGCTTTGCAAATCAGTCATTTATTTATCAAAAATTGAACTACCAATGAAAAAAAAATGGTTTTGTATGGTGCTCGGTTTGGGCTTGTGCTATGGCCTATCGGCGCAAACACCAAAAACAAAAGAACCCATTTCGGTGAGCGGCATTTACCCGTCGCTTGCTTATTTTAACAACGAAGGTGAGTGTGGTACGGGTGCAGTAGTGCCTTGGGCCAATAGGCTTTGGGTCATTTCTTATGGACCGCATTTGCCTTATGGCTCATCGGATAAGTTGCACGAAATAACACCTCAACTAACCAAAATTATTCGTCCGGAAAGTATTGGTGGCACACCTGCAAACCGCATGATTCATAAAGAGAGTAACCAACTTTTTATAGGCCCTTATGCCATTGATACAGCCCGCAATGTGCGTGTAATACCCGTAACAGCTGCCCCCGGCAGACTCACCGGCATTGCCCGTAGTCCAAAAGACCCTGCCAACAAAGTAATTATTGCTACGATGGAAGAGGGTTTTTACGAAATAGATGTCAAAAGCCTAGCAGTAAATACTTTGTACAAAGACGGTAACCAACAATGGAAAGAAAAAATAGCCAAGAGTTTTGAAAGCGAATTGCTTGTGGGGGTTCATGGTAAAGGTTTTTATTCTAGTCAGGGTGTGTGTGTGTTTAGCAACAATGGCGAACAGGGCTACAAAGCGCGAATTGACCCACGAACCGAGGCCGGTTCATTATCGGAATGGGATGGTAAAGAATGGAAACTGATACGCAGAAACCAATTTACAGAAGTTACCGGCCCGGGTGGCATTTATGGCAATCCCAATCCTGCCACGGATCCTATTTGGAGCACCGGTTGGGATTACAAATCGGTTTTACTTGCCGTACGCGACAAAGGCAATTGGGCTTTTTATCGTTTGCCAAAGGCTAGCAACAGCTACGACGGTGCACACGGATGGAATACAGAATGGCCAAGAATTAGGGATATTGGCGCACCCGATAAAAAAGATTATCTAATGACAATGCATGGTATGTTTTGGCGCTTTCCAGGCAACTTCGATATTCGCCACGCTGCCGGTATACGCCCTCGCTCTTCCTATTTAAAAGTGATTGGTGATTTTACCCGTTGGAACAATCAATTGGTTTTTGGTTGCGACGATGCCGCAAAAAGCGAATTTTTAAACAAACGAAAAGCCAAAGGCGGTATAGAGGGTCCCGGACAATCGCAATCAAATTTGTGGTTTACTAGCCTACAACAACCCGACAATACCGGCACTACAAGTGCTTCGGGAGCTGTTTGGCTAAAAGAAACCATTGCAGCAAATACACCTTCGGAACCGTTTTTATTTGCCGGATGGAGCAATCGTACCGCCTGGATAAAAAATGATGGCGATAGTGCAATTACCTTCACTTTTAGCGTAGATGCTAAAGGCAACAACGAGTGGAAAACCTTGAAAACCATTACAGTTGCCGCCAAACAAGCTGCATTTTTGCCTTTTGCGGCCACCGACCCCGGCGAATGGATACGTGCATCTGCCAATAAAAAAACCGTTGGTTCTCTTTCGTTTGTTTATACTGCTACCGCCAAGCAAGCACCTTGTTGCAACGCTTTGTTCAATGGGCTTGCCACCACTAAAAGCACCTCATACACAGGAGGTTTGCTGTATAGCCTTGGCAACAACCGCCGTACTTTAGCCATAGTAGCCAACCAAACAACCGATACCACCACTACCGAAACCGGCTTATACGAATTAACCGAAAACATGCAATTGTTGCCTAAAAAGGATACCGCCACAACGGCTTTTGTAAAGGAAAAACTACGCATTCCCGCTAACGTGGTTACCGTTGAACAAGGGTCTTACTTGATAGTGGACGATGCGAAACGTAGATGGCGTTTGCCTTTAGGTAATGCAGCCTATGCACCACTGATGGAAAAAAATGCCCTCCGCCTTTGTAGAGAAGTGGCTACAGAACGTGACCTATTTAATTGCGGTGGTACATTTTACGAATTACCTGCCGAAAATGCCGACGGCTATGCCAAAATTCGACCAATTGCTTCGCACAACTATGTTATCAATGATTATACATCGTATAGAGGTATGCTGGTTATGAGTGGCTTAGATGCATCGGCTAAACCTGACAATCAACATATTTTTCAATCTGCCGATAAAAAATGTACAATTTGGGCTGGCACTATAGATGATTTATGGAAAATGGGTAAACCAACCGGTAAAGGTGGCCCTTGGTACAATAGTACTGTGGTAGCCAACAAACCCTCCGATGCTTATTTGTTTGGCTATTACGATAGTAGAAAATTGACTTTATCGCACCAATCAAAAACTGCCGTAAGTATTCAAGTACAATTTGATCCTATGGGCGATAACGATTGGGTAACGTATAATACCTATGAAGTATTACCGGGTAAAAAATTGGAACTTGTTTTACCTTCTACGGTACAAGCCCGTTGGATTCGCTTTGTATCGAACACCAACACCACTGCTACCGCTTGGCTAGATTATGAATAACATTTGTATTGCTTTTATCCATAAGTTGTACTTATTTTTCTATCAACAACCTTTGTACTACCGGTTCTGCTGATTGATACAACGGTGCAATGCTTCTACCCCATTGATAGGCCACTACGGTTATTTCAATGGGGTATTTGCTTTTTACGGGGATGGGAGTTACATACAATTGATTGCCGCTGATATATGCCGGACCATTGACTACATAAAAACTTACTGGTAATCCACTACTGCTTGTAGCAACAAGTGGTACACTTTTGAACGGATAACGCACCGGCTTAATAGGAGCAAATGCAATGGTTTGTGGCACACCTTGCGTATTGCGAATAGGGTATCTTAAGTAAATAGGCTCCACCGTTTTACGATACAAGCTGTTACCGGGATGGTACGCCATCAATGCCATCAAGGCTTTGTAAGGCGTGTTTCCGTTACTAAATTGTAGTCGGAAAGTATCACCGGCTAGTTTGACTACCGGCCCTCGGATAATTTCAATGGAAGGTGGTGGGCTTGTAGCATGACCAATAGGGGTACCTGCATTCACTAGTGCTGATGGAATGGTATCGAAAAAAGTAGCTTTTAATACAAAAGTTTGCCCATCGCCATTGGGAAGGGGTTGCATGACCAAATCGTCGATAATACCCACTTTGTTATTAATTGGATGTGGTCGATTATTGTGCCATACTGTAGCCAATTGATTTTGCTTGCCACTATCTGCACGACCATACAACCGAACTGCCGAAGCCATTTCTTTATCAAAATACCAATAAGCGCGTTGTTTATTACCTTTGTACTGACGATAAGGGGCAATTTGTGCAACTGCTTTGTGGGTAGCTAAAGCCGTATCGGTTAGCCAACCTTGTTCAGGGGCAATTGATTGCAACTTAACCACGCCATTAGGTGTTTTGGCTTTGGGAATACGAAGGGCACAAGCTTTGCTTATAAACAAACTCAATACACGTATCAACTGTGGGCTATGTGCAAAATGGCCGTCGCCAATATCTACCAACTGTCCCATGATGTTGCTATTGCTATTGGTGCGTTGGTTTAAAATATTGTTGCGTTCTTTTCGCCAATTGTCCTCCCGATCGTGGTAAGGCGTTTTGCTCCATTCTTCAAACTGACCTACAACCATCAACACCGGAACACCCTGTATATTGTTTGCAGGGGCGCCTTTTGGTTTATCGAGCAAACTGGTTTTCATTGGTATTACCGCAATGGCTCGTTCCGGTTTCCAATAGCACAAAGCATTGGCAAAATGTTGCGTTCCGGAATGACTCAAGGGTAAAAATGGTGTATTGGCTAGTTCGGCATAACCCGAAACGATAGCCAAATCGTTAAACATTTTATCTACAAGCGTATCTTCTCTTTTTTCATAATCGAAGCCTGCACCAAACAAAGCTTTGCTTTTGGCAAAGTTTTCGTGGAGTAAAACGATACCCAATTGGTGCTTTGCCGCAGTAGCTCGAATAACACTATCTTCCAAGATTGGACGCAACATTAGTAAATCGGAGGCGATTAATACGCCTTTTACGTAAGTGCAACTTGGCGGTATATACAGCGATGCGTAAAAACCCGTGTTACCAACCGGAACACTATATTGCCATTCCTTGCCTGCTTGTGCTAAGGAAAGCACACAGCAATGAACGCCCACCAAAAATGGCAAAAGTCTACTGGTATACCACTTCCTTTTCATGTTATTTGGTGTTTTCTGTAGCGGCTTTGTATAATCGTTTTACCTCATCGTCTAATAGTAATTTATTAAACATTTGCACGCCTTTTACAATAGCATGATGTCCTGTAAAAAAGTCGAATGCATCGGTAATCAAATCTTTGGTACCTAAACCACTAGCTACTTTTTCGCCATTTAAATACAAATCCATTTGGTTTTCATTAGCAGTTAGTACCACATATTGCCACTCGTCGGGAACAATGACGCCACCACTGATTTTTCCTGGATTGGCTACCAATTTGCCATTGTTAACAGCACAAGAAAAGGTTTTGTAACTTTTTCCAAATGCATTATAGCCCTCTTTGCCAAATAATTTGCCATTTTTTTCGTTGGTTTTAAACCATACAGCTACCGATAAGGCATTTTCTTTCATCGGAATGTCGTACAGCCTAAATCCAGGTTTAGCACCGCCGCCTTTAGCTACATTTACATCTACAATAGGCATGGCATTGTCTACCGATTGTGCTTCTATTGCTTTGCCTTTTTGTAACAATACAGGTTTGGAAAGCGGTGCAATCCAAACTTTAAAATGCGCATTTACCGGATACAACAAACTTTTTCCATCCCAATTATCAAAATTGATATTTCCTAACAAAGCTTCTTGGGGCACTTTTACCAGTTTAAAAACCATTTGTGCCGCATTGGTAAGTAGTTCGTTGTTTTTAAAAGCGGCTACTGTTAGTTTGCATGACTGTTCAATAGTGAGGGTTTTATTGTACACAGGTGCGTTAGCAGTAGGTACGCTTCCGTCGAATGTATACCGAATAGTAGCGTCTTTGTCTTTTTCAAACAGCAATTGAACAGTTGTAGGTTGGTATATTTCGTACAAATTCTTTTCCCAAGGCTTACCATTTGGTAAAATGCTTACCAAAGAGGGACGAAATAAATTGTTGCCCCCCAAGTTGAGCTGTTGATTATCCGGTAAAACGACTTTACAAGAAGCTTCTCCATTACCAAAACGTAGCGAAATGGGATACCAACCTTCTTGTAATATCACTTTGCCGCTCAAGTTACGGCCATAAACACCCCGTTGCATTACAACTGTCTGATTGATTACGACTTGGTTTTGACAGCTTGCTTGTAATCCGCCAAGCAACGCATTATCGCCATTACGCTTGGGCAATAGGAATGTGTAAACCCCCGACATGGGTGCATAGAAATAGCCATTATATGCTTTAATGCTATTTCTACTAATGGCGTCTTCCATTAACGCGGTTCGGACGGCATACATGGGCTGCAATGAATCGATGTCTAAAAACCGAGCATCTCTCCTAAGTCCGGTACGGTCGTACACTTGCAAGGTTAAACCGCTTTCTAGCATTGGAATGGTAGCCAAAGGAGTTAGGGTTGGTAAGTTATTTTCTACCGGTAACAACCGTAAACTTTCGGAAGCCGGGTAGCGGAGCATAGCCGCATTTATGGGTTGAAAACTACCTTCATTAACGCGGTATTGTACCGATAAAGGCATCACATCTAAGCTGTTACTGTTCCAAAATAATGGATCGCACACAATTAAATGTATTTTGTGCCAACCCTTATCCAATACGGCTTCGCCTGTACGATGGGTAAGTTGTTGATGAAAAACCCCTTTGGCTTCGATAGCTGTTTGTTGTGCAAGTTCCAATACCACTGGGCCACACGAATACACATCAAACGTGTATACGCCCTTAGTTGCCGCATAAAAATATCCCGAAAAATCGTAAAAACCTTTGCTTTGGGCCTCTAAAGGCAGTACAGGACTTACAATAGGCAATTGAAAGTTTTTGGTGATGGCACTATAGGTGGCTTTTGCGTTGGTAAAATTGGGTAACATGATTTTGTACGCATCAAAGAAGCCCTTATCGTTGTACAAATGTGTACTCATTTCAAAAGTACGGAAGAGCAATCCGCTTTGGTTACCCACCATGGACTCCGTTAATGGTGCGGCAGCTATTTTTTGCACAAAAGTAGCGGTGGTGGTTTCACTTGCTGTAGCACCTGCTTTCCAACCTGCATAAAATACTTTGGCCTTAATGGTAGCACTTTTTTTCAGTATTAAGGGTTTGGAATACAAAGCAGCATTTTCGGTAGGCTCGCTCCCGTCTAGTGTAAAGCGGATTTGTGCAGGGGCATTTACCCTTACAAATTGTACCAACAAGCTATCTGCAAATACGTACTCGGACACTTTATTGGCCGCTTGTGTATAGCGGAAGTCGTTTTGGTTGTAAATAGCACCCTGTACCAATACATTAGGGCGTGCAGGCGGAGCTTCGCTAGTAACTACGGTTTGCTTGTTTCTTTCAGCAGCCAACACTGTACGACCTCCATCGGCTTCGTACAAGTGATATACATCTTGTTGATTATTGAAAGTAACAGATAGCTGTGTTTTGTCAACATTCCAAGTGGTTTGAGGCAATGGTTCACCATATTTGAAGGGATACACCAATATTTTAAATGCAGGTTCTACCGCTTTTGCGGGAATGGTAATTAAGCTGTAAGCTTGAAACTTTTCGAGTCGTGGTACAGGAAAGCCATATTCTGTGTTGCGCCACAAAACCCTGATTAAGCACAAGGGGTCGCCCTTTTTTAGCAGCGCTTTGCCCGTTTTAGGATCTTTAGGTACATAACCCTTCGCAATAATTAAATCGTTGATGCGGTTAGCAGCCGGCTCCGTATTTTGAAATACCACTTCCGGTGTAGCAGCATCTACCAACTCTGCATCTACCGGTACCGATATATTCCAACTGTAGTCGTGTAAAGCACTATCTTTTTGCACATCATCTATTACCAACATATAAGGATAATTGCCCTTTGCTACGTGTACGGTTCTATATGCTTTTTGTACCACATTCCATGGTTTGTAGCTTTCTACCAAACGCGTTTCGCCGCTCCACGGTCCATAATCGGTATGGGCATAGCCGTGATTCCATTGTATGGTAGAAGGTTGAAAGGCAATTTGCAAATCGCGCGTTAGGTCAAAATTACCTTCAGCAAATGGTGCATAATAAGGAATTTTAGCCGATGGGAAAGCCAACGGATGAACTTGCATTACTTTAAAATACGAATAGCCAATTTTGCCATCGCCACTAGCCACTACCCCATTTGGTGCGGCTTTAACACCCAACCAATTACCGGGAGCCGGAGGCCAATGCAAACCCTTTCCATCGATGGTAAGCATGTTTTGCAGAAAGGTAGCTTTGGTAGCCAACATGTTATTGTCTTGTATCCAGTTGACACCGTCTTTCCAAAGTGTAAGGCGATTGTTTTCGGAACCTTCGTGTCCGCCATAAAAAAAATCTTGCTTGCATACAAAACCAACATGTAAATCGTCTTTGCGCCAACTATTGCGCACATCTACATAACCCCTTGCGCTATCTTGCCACAAAGCGGGCAAACGCAAGGCATCAATATTGGCTTGGTTATTCCAGTCAATGGCTTTGCTCTGTTTGTCTTGCATACCGGCATCGGCATACAGTAGCAACAATTCGGTGCAGATGCCAACCGGATCGGGCCATTTGGCAGAAGCATCCGTTAAAAAACTATGTGAAGGAAATGTAGATTGGTATAAAAAGTCGATATCGGCTTGGGTAGGATGCAAATAATGCATCATCCAAATAACGTGAAATGCAGAAGCGCGCATTTCGTCGCGTATTTTCCAAGTACCGTCTTCCCAACGGATGGCGGCTTGAAAAAAGCGCATTTTGGCGCGTAAATGACTGTGTTTCAGCAAATCTCGTTCCCTTAATCCTACTGCTACAAATGCGGATATATTTAACCAACCTTTAATAGATTCGTAGCACATGCCATCTTTATCCAAATACCAATCAATCATAGCCCTTACCTTGTGTGCGGCGGCTTGGAACAAAGCTTTGTCGAAACCTTGCTGTCCTTCTATTAACAACATAAGCCGTATGTATTCCATACCAAAGCCTTGGTGATTGTTGATCATGAAATGATCTGGGTAGGCCAAAAAATTAGAAATACGTTTGTAGCAAATTCGTGCAATAGTAGCACGGGCTAGTTCGCGCTCGCTTGGCGTCATCCATTTGTGTAAGTAATCGTAATTAAGCAAATCCCAAATTTCGGATGGCGGATCGGGGTGTCCTAAGGCCACAATGGAACGCTCTGTTGCCCACAAATTATCGCGTTCGGGGCGTTTATCCAACTCATCTAACTTGGGTTGTAAGTTGGTAATTTGCTGCACCAATTGTACGGCCAAGGCCCTTCCTAGCGTATCGTTTTGGGTTACAAGCGCAAAAAATGGGGTACGTTGTTTGCTTACACGCTCCCACATTACTTTGAATGCGGCAGGTGCATTATCGCCCAAAGCTACTTTGCTGCGCACTTTTTCTACATCGGAGGGGGTTATCAACACACGCGGATATACACCTGTTGGTGGCACAACCGACAACCGACTTTCATCGAAAAAGGGGTCGGTATAATCAACAGCAACTTCCGGCGATTTGGGCCAAAAAGTATTGCTAATGGCATCGGCATAAGGCAATACACCTCGCGGCTGCCACTTCGGCGCTTGGTAATAGTTAGCATTGGGCGATGTTTGGGCATAGAGGTTAGCAACGGCAAACAAGCCCATCAAACCAAAAACACATACAGCATTTTTCAACATAGCAATCAAATTAGGCATTCAGTAATAAACATACAACACTTTATTGAACAAGTATTAATGGCGATTTTTATAAGCAATCATCCATTTTTTCAACATGATATAAATAAAATACATACTCAATTATATTTTCACAGTTGTGTGTATCCTTTCTGTTCAAGGGGTGAAAATAGCTAGCTGTAGTGTGGTTTACTTGTTCCTACGTTTCAAACAGTATCGTGCATGTAGCAAGCTGTATGGGGCAATGGCAGGGCACTTGTATATAAAGAATTAGTTGTTGGGAGGGCATTTTTTTTGGTATGAGCCATGGGCTACTGCTACTATGAAGCGGCAAAGGCGTTGGCACCGTTCAGGGTAAGTGCTACTATGGAGCAAAGCGAACACCTACTTTTTTTCAATAGGGAACGATTTGTGTAGCAATAGGTTATTGATTGTTTTGTGCGTGAGGGATAGCAGCGATTACCCCACAGCCAAGCATCCCGCAAGGGTGCTTGGCGAGGAGTAAAAGCGAATAGCCCGACCCGAAGGGGCACGCCCTCATAAAAAAAATCAGGCAAAACGATACCGTTTGGGAAACAGCTACAATGCAAAAAAGCCTGCCCACATACAATGCGAACAGGCTTTTGAAGTGTTAAAAAGAATATATACTACCACCAACTTCCTATAAACAACTCATTGGCATTGGGGTTGTTTTGTAGTTTTCGGGCGCGTGCTTTGCGTTTGAAAAAGTGCAAAACTGCCGTTACAATCATCAACGGAATAAATAAGAAAATTAATGGAGGAATCCCTAAGAAGCTAATCCATTTGCCACCATAGGTATTGCGCATTGGCCTACGCAAACGCTCAGCAATAAGGTACATAGCCGGTACAATAATGAGTGTCATAAAAAAGGCAAAGGCCAATCCAAAAATGATGGTCCAACTAAGTGGTTTCCAAAACACT
>Ga0209398_1000523_pt1 | contig 23697 bp, 46 predicted proteins | sample AshMeaBigSpring_FD_184125 | JGI IMG/M metagenome (GOLD analysis project Ga0209398, IMG submission 184125) | Groundwater microbial communities from Big Spring, Nevada to study Microbial Dark Matter (Phase II) - Ash Meadows Big Spring (SPAdes)... | ecosystem: Environmental > Aquatic > Deep... | reverse complement strand
TGATGTCCGTCGCCTTCACCTTGTATCGTCCTTCCGGCATCGTGTTCCAGAAGCAGCCTTTTCCGTGCGTCACATCGGCCACGGTGGAGCCGTGCGGGACATGCAGGTTCATCAGTTGCTCGAAGACCTTAGCATTCTGGCCGACGTGCGCGGAAAGAACCAAAGACACAGAACAATTGTCTGATCCCAACGGGGACTCGCCTTGCTGTTCAGCTTGTGGGGTAGTTATCACGGTTTTTCTGGTGTCGGAGTGGCGCTGCCGTCCCCGTGGGATAGACAGGCGTTCGCAGAAAATATCTTGCCGCTCGTCGGCTCCACTGCCAGTGTGCCACAATGTCGCAACGCGTTGAAGAAAAATACAGGGCAATCCAGCGTCTGACAGGGGACATCAAAGCTCCCGAGGTTGGCGTTGCGCTTTCTGATCTCTTCCAAGAGTGTCTCCGATTCCTACGCAAGGTGAAGTGCGTCGAGTTGGAGTCAAAAATACCGGGGAAGCAGTATTTTGCGTTTGAACTGGGCAAGAAGATCAGCAGAGCAATCAACAAGGCAGAATACAATCCCGATTCAAACGAGTGGGACCGGCTTCTGAAAGCGGTCCAAGCAGGCGATGCTTCTGCTTTCTCAATCCAAGATGACACCCGCGCTGTGTATGCTGCCGCCATCAGCTTTTGTGCATTAATTGACCTGACTAAATCAGGCGATCAGAAGACCCCCGGCACTTTCTTTGAGTATTTGATTGGTCACCTGTTTGCATCACGCTTGGGGGTGAACCCGCGAACCCGTCTGCCTGTTCTTAATCTCGACATGGACACGACGCTCCCCACGGATTTCGTGTTCGACCTTGGGGCGAACCGCGCAAAATTTCACTTGCCGATCAAGACATCCACGCGTGAACGCGTGATTCAGGTATGGGCGCACCAAAGGGTTCTCGATGGTGTATATGGCACCGGCAGGTTCATTGGGACACCAGTTATTCTTGCCGAAACGAAGACGGACACAAAGAAGCGGGAGGTAGTCGAAATATGCCTGCCAGATCAATGGCGCATCTACCAAATGCACATTGCACAGCTTAAGCGTATTTATTACCTCGACGTGCCGGTTTCTTATGCCCGTTTAAACGAGGTTTTTCCTCCGCTATGCGTAAGGCCGTTTGGAGAGTATTTTGTTGAGGTCGATACCTTGATTTCATCGCCTTCCTAAATACCAAAAAGTAAGAGTGGTTCTTTCTCGCGTGAACCTGCTTGAGCATCCGACTGACGCCGGGCTTGTTTCTTCTTAATACCACAAACAAATCCTCAACAACAAAGTTTTTTAGCTCTAGCTCGTTGATTATTTCGACGTGCGTGAGTCGCTGTTGATTCGCGCACACCTCATCTTGGCATTTCACGATATAGATTCCGTCACCCCGTAAGATCCTAGCAGCCTCATCCGCCGCGCGAAAATATAGGTCTAGCACCGCTTCATGGTATTTCTTCGTCGTGTGTTTGATGCCGTTATTGTTGTAGTATTGCTCAAAGTTTTGATGCCCGTTGTGTGCCGTCCCGCCGGGCGTGTGCATGTATGGTGGATCAAAAACAACGGCATCAAAAATGCCGTCCCCATACGGAAGCTTCAGGCAATCCACTCCGCTCTTAAGGTCAGACGGATGAAAATCATATTTTTCCGTTTCGACTTGCTTCCAGAACACTCCATTACCGTAGGTTACGTCAGCGACCTTGCTTCCTTCCGGCACATACAATTGCAGAACATATGGAAACACTTCGTCGTTTGTCCCAATGTGCGCAGAAAAAACGAGATCATTTGTGGCGATTCCTTTAGCGACTCTTTTTGTTTTCTTTTGGCGCAGGTTCCCCGTTTCGTTGGTCTTCGTTGTTTTGATCTGTGTGTGCATATTTGGTTCTCCCGAGTCTATTTTCTATAGCCTGTATAATCCAGTCGTGCAGGGTTTCTCCCGCATCAAATGACGCGTGCTTCATCCGGCGATGTAGCTCCGGCGCAAGCTGGAGAGGGAAGGTTTTTTTCATTGACTCCTGCAGGTTACTGCTGTTACCAAGGTAAGTCAACTTATAAAAGCAAAAAAATGCGAACAGGCCGATGCAGCGAACCCCTACCCGTCGTCACGCCAGGTGCTTGGTCGCTACGCTCCCGGCACCTGTCGCGCCGACGGTCCGGGGCCGCTGATCGGGGACGTTCGGTGAGAAATATGAACTTCACATTGATGGCATGCGTCACGCTCCTTTTAGTTTCTGCCTGCAGTGATCCCTTTGACACCCCTAACGATATTCATGACAGGCTAGTTCCTCGTATAGCGAAAGACCTCATCGAGACAGGCAGTTCTGGCCTTCTGAGGAATCAGCCATTCGATTATTCAGGCATTCTTACCCCGCGAGAAGAAATTCGATACCAGCATGGCGCTCCTGAAATGAATGGAGATACTGGGATCACATTTTATCGAGGTAACAACCCTGAACCCATTTTGATGGTGGGCCTCATGCTTTACATGGACAAGAAAAGCTACAGTTTCTATGCACACAGGTTGCGAGAAAAACCCGCTCCCAGTTCTCTCGATACAAAATAAACCGAACGGACCGATTCACCTAACCCCTACCCGCTGTCACGTCAGATGCTTGGTCGCTTCGCTCCCGGCATCTGCCGCGCCAGCGGTCCGGGGCAGGTGATCGGGGACGTTAGCAGACAATATGTCCGTTCTATCCATTCTCCACTTACTCTGCTGGGCCGCCGGAGCAGCTGCGGTCTGTTTAGCGTGGTTGACTTTTGATTCGATTGTTCGCCACCTTCACACAGCGCATAGGACTCTCTGGGAGACGCTTGGCAAGCCATCGGGCATCTTCTATTTTCCGGATGGCAAAAGCTGTAATGCGTCTGAGTTATTCTCAGATATCATGTTTCAGACTCCAACATGGCTCCGAGACAACCAACGTCTGATGACTTTGAGATCTATCCTCAGAATATTTCTTTGCACTTTTCTGGTTTGCTGGCTGACAGCAGTGATTATCGCAATTTACAAAACACAATAAATGCTAACGAGCCGATGCACCTAACCCCTACCAGCCGTCACTTTGCCTGCAGAGCAGGCGGCGTGCCCGCTGTCCGGGGCAGGTGATCGGGGACGTTCGGAAAACAAATAGCGCGCCCGTCCTTATGAATCAGTCGCGAAGAATCTTCATATTTTGCAGTTGCTTCATCTTGCTTCTTTTTTCGCCCTTTCTTGCCGTCCTTGGCCTGAACGCTTACAGTAGGATTGATGAGTGGCTCTACCGACAATCCTCTGAGTTTTCCCCGGCCCGCTGGAAGAAACCCGATTTGAAGTATCGCTATTCAGCATTGCAGGAGGTTATTGACCATCAGATTCGACCCGGAATGAGTGCTATCGATGTGACAACACGGTTAGGGGAGCCCGATTCCTTCGCTGATGGTGGATGGCAGTATGAAGCGCGGCGTCCTGGATGGCACTTCATAGATTGGCAAGGAGGAGGTTTAGTGATCAGATTCACAGAGAATAAGGTCGTTATTGCCGAAAGGAACCATTGGACAGACTAAAAACAAATAATCCGAACGGGCCGGTACAGCTAATCCCCATGCCTTCGGCACTTTTGTCATGCCTCCTGCTTGCGCAGGAGATCATGCCAAAAGCAAGTGGCGATTCCTGACTGTGGACGTTCGCAAAACAAAATGCCTGCTGGCCAGATTCGCGCTCAATTCGCTCGCGTCGTCTCTTTGCGCGGTCTCTCATGTCGTGTCGGTTGTGGCATCGCTGGCACAGTGCAGCGAGGTTTAGCAGTCCCGATGCTTCGGGTCGGTCGTCGTGGATATGAGCCACGGTCAGCACAACCTTTGATCCTGTCACGGGATGCGGTTGGTAGTTCTCGCACCCGCACCACTCGCAGCGGTTGCGGGCGCGATAGAAGCGCACGAAGCGACTCCGAAGTTTCCAGTCCTTCGGGTAGCGGTTTCGATTTTCGGCAAGTATTGGCATACAAAGAAAATTGCGAACAGGCGCATCCACCTAATCCCTACCGTCCGGCACTTTGGATGCTTTCGCATCCGGCGTGCCCGCCGTCCGGGATAGGTGATGCGGGACGTTAGGAAACAATATGACGCTCTCCGATAATGAGAACCGTATGATTGCGAAGTTGCGCAAGCGACAGCAACAGTCTCGTCGTTGGCGAGTTCCCTTCGCTATCTTCTGGACCATTCAGATCATTTTGTGGCTTGTCATTCTCAATTATGTCTTTGGTCTTCCGATCACTGATCCGATTATCAAGCTGACGATCCTCGTTTATGTCGTTCCCACGACCTTCGCCTTCATTGGACTTGCGTCAGCTTTGCTTGGTGAAGTCCTCGGGAACTGGCACGGCAAGCCAGAAACCGAGCTTCTATTGAGAGTTATTGACGAAATACAAAAAAAAGAATCCTAACGGAGCGATGCACCTAACCCCTACAAGCTGGCACTTTCGATGCGAAGCGGGTTTCGACTTCATAGCGGCCCCTTTGTATCGGCATCGGGCGTGCCAGCTTTCCGGGGTAGGTGATCGCGGACGTTCGCTAAGAATATAGGTTTACGACATATGGCACACGCCACCCGAGCGCCACGATTCTCGCCACAGGGCCAGGGAGCCACTGCACGGTTGCTGCGAGAGCACGATTTTGCCAGGGAGCCACTGCACGCCAGCCGCGAGAGCACGATTTTGCCGGGGACCGATGGCACGGTATCCGCGACGGGAACGACATTTGCCACAGCAGACTCACAGAAGCCAACCGCGCGATGAAGACCGAGGTTCAAGTCCGAAGATTCCAAGCAGCCGAGCCACAGAAGTTGCGACACCACGCGAGAATGGACCACGAAAGAAATTATGCGAACGGGCTCGTCCAGCTAATCGCTGGCCGTGGGGACCTTCGAGGGGAGGGGACTGGAATCAGGCGTTCAGGCACAGGGCCTGCGAAGAGCGGAGCAGGCCGAGTGCCTTCACTCCCATTTTCTGCGATCCAGCCACCCCGCCAGCCAGCGATACCTGACGAGGGACGTTCGCAAGAATATGGCGCGAGTTCATTCGACTACCTCCCACACAGCCTTGAGTTTTTGAATGCGCCGTTTTTCCTCTTCTCTGAGCATGGACACCTTAGCTCTTGCCATTCCTAGCCACCGCTCGCAGAACCAGCGAGTGAGGAAGGTTTCGTATTGGTGCGACACCCAGCCGCTGCCAGCAGTTTGCTCTTGGATTTTGAATCGCAGCCCATCGGAGACGATTCGATATTCAGTTCCTAAGTTGAGTTCAGTTTTCATAAATCGTGCGAACAGGGCGATTCACCGAATCCCCGGCAGTGACGTGTTTCGTGTGTTCGGCATGTCTCATGCCACCATAGGTGTCATTCGTCATGCAGCCCTCCTGTTGCCGGGGATTGGTGATCGCGGACGTTCGGCATAAGAAAATGAAATGCATTCCTCCTATCTGCATTTGCTTCCTTTGCGCCATCCTTTTGGCATGCTCTGGACCACACGCTTCAAAACTCATTTCAAAAAGTGTCATTTTAAAAAATGATTCATACAGGTTTTTCAATACCTGCCCAGAGGCAAAGCGCATTAAAGGAGATACTTATGACATTTCTCCTTTTCTCGCCCAGGTTCTAAAGCGACCCGCCGGAAGCAAATCAACTTTAAATATCAAGACGGGCGAACTCGCCATGTATGACACATCTGAAAACATCGAAAATACAATTATGATTTTTGAAACTGCCATCGAATAATGCCGAACATGACAGTCGACCGAATGGCGGGAAGATATGCACTTTGGACCGCGTGGCTTCTCCGCCCGCCATCCGGTCACTTTGGACGTTCGGCATGAAAAAGCATCCTGCATTTCTCGCGCTGATTGGCGCTGCGACGTTAATTCTTTCTTGTTATGTCATCCCGATTCTTGTTGCATCATTAGGATCACGACCTCTGTATGGAGACTTTGAATGGGGCGGGAAGTGTATTTGCGGGCATGAGATCTTTCTCTTCTTAGATGAGGAATACGCCTATGAGCACTCACCCCGACATAAAAGCAGGGAGAAGCTTGTTCGTCTTGAAAGGACGGAAAACTCTGTAGTCGGTATTGTAGATAGAAAAGAAGGCTCTATTCCGGTAATAAGGATAACATGGGACGGAGGGAAGCACTGCCTTACATTCATTGCAGGCAAGCAGGGAGATCAGTTTAAGACTCCTATTGAGTTGCACCAAGTCTGCAATCCTTGGAGGACCTGGATGCCGGAGTTGTTACCGGAGTAGGACCGTGATATTGCAGTTAAAGATAAACAGATTATGGCCGAACGGGCCGGTGCAGACATGTGGTTAGGTCAATAGAAAAGTGAGATCCCTTCTGTTCCCCTTAGAGGAGGGGTATGAGGGGAACCGTGGTTCCCCTCTGGTTAAAGGTGTTTTACGGGTAGGATTTGAGGACATAGAGTTTCTTTTGGACGAAGTCGTTTTTGGAATGAAAGCCGAGCGAACGAACGGTGGCGACGCCCAGATCTGTGGCAAGTTTGAAGACCTTGGTTTCCAGGCGCGCTTCGTTGTCGACAGAGCCAATGGGATGGCCCATGAGGATGTGCCATGTAGCGACAGCGAGTTTGCGGGCTATGGCCACGGCGGCTTTGTTGCGGCCGCTGCGGAGAGCAAGGGAAAGACCCCACTTGCGCAGGGGGTTTTCCACTTGGAGAAGACGTTGAGAAGCCTGAATCAGGAGGGCGCGAATGGGACCGCGTCCGTGACGCTTGAGGGATCCTCCGCCTTCCCAATTCCCGCTTTGGGAGACGCTGGGGTTGAGGCCCAGGTAGGCCACCAGTTTTTTGGGGTTGGCGAAGCGGTGGATATCGCCGATGGCGCTGGCCAATCCGTAAATGCTGATGAGGTTGAGTCCGGTGAGGCGGGCCAGACGCAGGAGTTCGGGATCCGCAGCCATTTCCAGGGCCATCTGGTGGCGGAGCTTTTGACGACGGGCGCGGGCACAGACGAGTCCGGCGTGCATTTGTTCCAGAAGCAGGAGTTGAACGGGACTCCAGGCTTTGAGGGTTCTGAGCCGATCGATGGAGCGCGGAGCAGTCAGGCGGAAGCCGGGCGGCAGGCGCAGGCAGTGTTCGTTGAGCATGCTTTTGATGTGCTGCTGCAGGCGGGTGGATTCTTTGACAACGCCCTGGTAGGCGCTGAAGAGTTCTCGCCGCTCGCGAGTCTTCCCGTCGGGCTGCCAGACGATAGGCGAGAGTCCGCTGAGGTAGATGCGGGCGATTTTGATCGCATCGACCCGATCATTGGCACAGTAGGTCTTGCCGATCTTGCCAGCCATCTTGCTTTCCAGAACGATGGCATGGTGTCGGACGGACTTGAGACGTGCGGCCACGGCAAAAGCGTTGCCGCTGGCTTCCATGACAAGAACGTCGTCTGGAGTGGTATGTCGCTGCGCCCAGGACTCCAACTCGGGGAGCGGCACCCGGGTGGATGAGTGGACGACTTTCGCCGTGATCGGATCCTGCCCCTGCAGGATGCCACCGGCAAAGGAGTCGGGGTGAATGTCGAGCCCCACGACTCGACCTTTTGGATTTTTCATGTATAGGTTCCTTTCTATGGTTGTTCTTGGACAGAAGGCGGGGCCGGGTTCCGACGAATGCCTCACAAGCAGACATCCGGGGCCGTCCGGCTCATGGCCAGACTCCCCACGAGGGTTCATCCGTCAGGACTCAGTCAGTTCACAAACGGGGAATTACCCCACTGCACCGGTCGAGTCCCTGCCGGCCCGCCTTCTGATGGCTTGTTTCCTTTCCCATCAGTCAGCACGGTTATCCCGGCCACGCCTCCCGTCCAATTCAAGTTCATCGAGAACCTCATACCCTCAGTTAATCCCCATGCCTGCGGCACTTTTGGCACGTCGGCTGCGGAGCAGCCTTTGGTGCCAAAAGCAAGTGGGGATACCTGACCGGGGACGTTAGCAATCAATATGAACCTGCGCGAACGCATGTTTGGATATGAGGATGCGACTCCCGAAGAGGTAGCGCATCTCGCCCATATTCGATCCCGATACTTGCACGAGAAGGTGAAGTATTCCTTAATCTTTCTGACGCTTTTTGTCATGCTATTTGTGGTTGCGGCGGGGCTTCTGTTCATCGTCTTGCCCCATCAGTTCAGCGGCACACAAGCCATGATATTAAGGAAAGTATTTTTCATTGCCGTCCTATTCATTGACTTGTTTGTCAGTTTCTGGGTGACAAAATGCATTGCGCGAAGAACACATCCGACAGCGGGCATCTCCTGGCTGTTTAGAACTCTTTTTTGCTCAAGACCACCAAAGGAAATCCTCGATGAGTTCAGACAACAGAAAAAACTACAAAAAAGCTAACGAGCCGATGGACCTAACCACCATGCCTTCGGCACTTTTGGCACGTCGGCTGCGGAGCAGCCTTTGGTGCCAAAAGCAGGTGGTGGCAGGTCATCGGGGACGTTAGCCGAAAATATACCTCACGAATCATTCTCACACAAATATGGGATCACAAATTCACCTCGAAGAGACACTTATTATCGGCAAAGCCGCCGCATTTCAGTCGAACTCTCCAAAGACATCGTTCGCTGTAGTTTTTGAAGATGACAGCGAGACTGCGTATGTTTATGCTCTCGACACTTCATGCGCCGAGAAACCCATTTTGGATGCACTGCACATCTACAACGTCTCTTCCGTCGCCGATCGCGAGAAGCCATCAATGCTGCAAGTGGCCTGGTCGGATGATGGTCTCAAAGCCGTAGTTGTCATCAATCGATACCCGCATGCCGTTTTCGACTTCGAAGCCCATCGTGGGTATTGCCGCACAAATTCTCCAGCCCCCGATACTTCATGGACCAGTCACAGCCACGAATGGAACGATGCTGCCATCGGTCTCTTTCGCTAAAAAATAAGGCTAACGGGGCGGTGGAGTTAATCCCTGTCCCTTCGGGACTTTTGGCACGTCGCCTGCGGGGCAGGCTTTGGTGCCAAAAGCGAGCAGGGATACCTCACCGCGGACGTTCGAAAACTATATGATGTCGCGAAGTATGACCATTGTGGCAGTCGTAGCCTCTTTATTGCTTTTTGGGGGCTGTGGAGAATACGCAAGAATCACTGCGGAGCTCCAGCGGTTACAAAGAACCCATGCATCTCCCGATGAGGTTCGTGCAGCGATGCTTTCCTTTAACGCTGGGAATGGAACCCAGGTCCAAAGAGGCGAAGCTGAGCATCTGATCAGCCAGTTTTGTGACGAGCAGAATAGATCCAAAGGCATTCAACTCGTAGAGAGACATCGAAAGATGTTGTTTTTTACAACACCGGATATGACGATATTCGCTTTTTTCGATGCGAATGATGGATTCATTGATTTCGTTTCGGGAACTCAGTGAACAATAATATGAAAGGAAAATGTTCGAACGGAGCGGTCCACCTAACTACCATGCCTTCGGCACTTTTGGCACGTCGGCTGCGGAGCAGGCTTTGGTGCCAAAAGCAAGTGGTGGCAGGTGACAGCGGACGTTGGGTAACAAAACATAGCCTTTTCCTCAAATGATCCGTCTCCTACTGTCAATTCAAGCAAGTTTTGTTCTCGTAGCATCTGCGCAGCCAATAGATGCGAGGGATGAGCTCATTTTTCCAGTGAATCCTCCGAGGAGTGCCTCTCCTGACAAGAAATCGAACATAGTCACGAAACCCTTCCCTTTTCAAAGTTCACCTTCATCGGGAGTTCCGACTGCGTTGCCGGAAAAGCCAGATTTGAAAATAACGAAGGCCGAAATGAGTGAAACCGATGCGGAGACGAAAGAACTTAAAGCGACTGTTTCTTATCTTTCTTCGAACAAGCTCGTTCCATCTGATGTTCGCGTGATGTGCTACATTTATGAATCAGATCCAGATGGGAATATTTCTATAACGTCTTCTAAGATCGTTCCGAATTGGAGTTCTCCGCCAATTGATTGGGTTGGCTCTACTGACGAAGAATTAACTTTACAATATAAAGGCCCCATTGCGAATTCGGGTCTGAAGTATGCAGGCTGTGCCCTCGGGATTTATCTCGGAGATCATCTCCAAGATGCTTGGGCATCAACTCCGACTCTTCTTAGTCAGTTCCCATTCCCGGCGACTCAGCAGCTGGTCAGGTCAGCCCCGCTAGGCACTCCAGCACCCCAAAAGAGTCCGAGTGAATCGGATAGATTTTTGGCCGCATATAAGCTTTTTCAGGAGACCGAACGCTCCGTTCAAGCCGGGGAATTCATCAAGGCGAAAGAAACAATCAAAGAAGCTTTATCAGTTCTTGTCACATTGCAACGCGATAACCCAGCGTGGGAACCTTTGGTAGTCGAGTATCGGATAGCGAACCCAAAAAAGCTCCTTGCGAAAATTGAAGAAAAATAGACCCAACAGACCGATGGACCAAATCACCATCCCTTCGGGACTTCTGTCATGCTTCCTGCTGATTCCGCTTCGCGGGCAGGAAGCACGCCAGAAGCAAGTGGTGATTGGTCATCGGGGACGTTAGCAATAAATATGAACCCTGTTCTTGTTACTCTTATTTTTGCAGCGAGTATGCTTAACCCCATGAGTGGCTTTTCCGAGCGATTCACGGCAGACGAATATCAGGTTTCCATTGACCTTCCCTCCGAGTGGGAGCATGACAGCACGGACAGTTTTGGGTATGTGCTTTACGATCCAAAGACTCCAAGCAAGAAAAGGAAGATACGAATCCATTTTCCGCCCGCAGGAGCAACCTCGCCCAAAGAACAGGTTCCGATCTCACTTGCATTTGTTAATGAACACAGAAACGGCAAAGCACCGCAAGTGATACGATACGAAAAGCCAGTTACTACCCGAAGCGGAATGCAGGGATATATGGCAGCACATGGATATAAAGAAGATGGAAACTGTCCATATGTGAATCACTACTACTTCAAGATTCCATGCGGGAAGATCATTTGCGTGTGTGCATATGTTGTAGGAGGAGACAAGGATACGGAGCTGAGAATGGAGAATTTTATCTTAAACACACTTGAACTGCTCCCTGCTAATGAAAATTAAAAGAGCTAACGGGGCGATGGACCGAATCACCATGCCTTCGGCACTTTTGTCATGCCTCCTGCTGATTCCGCTTCGCGGGCAGGAGTCATGCCAAAAGCAAGTGGTGATCCGTCATCGCGGACGTTCGGAAGAAATATGAAGAATGCCCTTCGAAACCTGATAGCGATTGCGGTGCTACTCGGAATACTTTTGATTGGGGCGGGATTTGCATACGATGTTGTGTATGCTGGGCTGCCGTATCAGGACCCAACTCCTGAAATGACCCTGCGATTCAATCATCATAAGGCTATCGCCAAGCGGATTATGCACGCTGGAGGACTCGTGTTTGCGGTTGGTATTGTTTCGGGTATTCTTTCACTTTTAACAGGCAGATTTCTTATTTGGAGATCTGAGCGTGTTCCATGAAAAATATTCCGAACAGGGCCGTGCAGTTAATCGCTGGCCAGCACATCTTTCGATTGGAGATTTCCGCAGCTCGGCGTTCAGGCACAGGGCCTGCTGGCAGCAGAGCAGGCCGCGTGCCTTCACTCCCCGCTTTTGCGATTCAACATTACCGCCAGCCAGCGATACCTGACGGCGGACGTTCGCCAGAAAAATAGCGCTTTCGCGTCCGATGGGATGGAGAGAGAAGTCCAAGTTTGAAGCGATGCCCGATTGCCAAAACAAAATGGCGCGGCTGCGAGATCAGGCCGGAAAGACTATGCGGAGACCGCTCCGGTGCGATGCGGCGAGGTTTGTGAAGGGAATGCCGCAGGGCGAGGGGACATTCAGCGAGGTTTCACGGATCTCCCCGGACAATATTGCTCAGGTTGGATCGACCGCGATCCGAACAAGCACCGCCAGGAGCCAGAAAATCAATCGAAGCCGGCGTGTAAGCACGACGATGGATCGAGAAGAAAAAAGCGCGAACGAGCGCATGCACCTAATCCCGTGCCTTGCTCATCACTTATAAACATCCCATCGACAAGCAACTCCCATGCCTAAACTGACTTTTCGGACAGCCTCTAGCATTGGGGCAAGTAACAATAACGGAAATGCAAAGATCTTGGATAGACCAAGCAATATCGTCCCAAGAATCGACGTAGATCCACCGGTGTCAAATGTGCTCATCGATATCGAGAACCCCCAGATTCCGGTAATAAGTGTGGCCGCATACCAAAGGAAGGTGAACAAAAGAAATAGACCAACCGATCGACGACTCATATTTTCTGCGAACGTCCCCGATCACTTACCACCACTTGCTTTCGGCGCAGAGGGTGCGTAAGCAGCCTCTGTGACGAAAGTGCCGCAGGCATGGGGGTTAAGTGCATCGGCCTGTTCGGAGCTATTTATTTCGAGGTGTTGGAATATGGTGTTGACCTTGCCAGTCTTGTTTTTGGTAAAGCTCCTCGACAGTGTTGGCTGGGAAAAGTCGCTCCCAATACACCCCAATGTTCTCTATGCCAGCGTCGCATGGGGACCAATCCAACGTGGAAATCCGTCCGTAACAATCTCGAATCACTGAAACATCAATCTCCCCAAGGGAACCCGGCGCACACGACCCGTGATACATATCTCGTGTATCCAAAGAACGGATCGTTCAATTGCCAGATTCCCGCCTTTTCAATAGTTAATGCGTCATTCGACGATTTTATGAAAACGGGAATTGACCATATTATGAAGCCTGCAAAACTAAATTATATATTCGCCGGAGTGGGGCGTCCCTGGATATTGGACTACAAAGACAAAATGTTTTCTTTAGCTCTTGATTCGACTGATGCCAGGTCGGCATTGACCTCGTTTTGTGACGCAATTGGACCGCATATTGTATGGCATGTTCTCGGTTGCGATCCAGACTGGGTCAATGTAGGATTCTCTCCAGTGTATCCTCAAAAATAAATACCGAACAGACCGATGGACCTAATCCCTATGCCTGCGGCACTTCTGTCATGGCTCCTGCTTTTTCCGCTTCGCGGGCAGGAGCCATGCCAGAAGCAAGTAGGGATAGGTCATCGGGGACGTTCGGCAAAAAAGATATGATCGCGATTCCCCAGATCATCGCTGCCATGATTATCGGCGTCTGCTACTACATGCTTGCAGTGGCGATGACTGTTTATGACGGCCTCCTTTCCATGATCTTCCAACCAGTTATGGGGGCCATCTTCTCCGGAATTGCGATTCTTCTGCTTCTGGTTCTTGGACTGCCGATCCGGCTCGTCAAAAGAATAAATATATGGTGGAAAGCGCATTGGTGGCTTCCATTCCTTATTGGCTCAGCGGCGTTTTGCATGATGGTGCTGTCTTGGATGCCGCATTTCCGAGTGCAGGTCATGGATCCAGAGTTTTGCATGATGGTGGATTCATTTCATCCCGTGTTGGCGATTGGAGGATGGCTTTTGACCCTGTTTGCAGTTTTGCACTTTTACCCCCCGATTCCTTGGCTCAAACCTTCCACGAAATGAATAAAGCCGAACGGGCGCATCGACCTAACCCCTACAAGCTGGCACTCGGGCTGCTAAAGCACCCCGACCGCCAGCTTTCCGGGGCAGGTCATGCGGGACGTTGGGCAACAGAAATATTGCCGCGCTGAGATGTCGGTGGTAGATTCAAACGCATGAGCCAAAAAGAGCTGGTTTTAGAGGCGATTCAGGAGCTTCCCGATGATGCTTCCATTGATCAAATTGCTGATCGTGTGGAGTTTATGGCCGCGATTCAAAAAGGCATTGATGACATCGACCGCGGCGACACGATCCCGCACGAAGAAATCAAAAAGCAATTGGCGACATGGCTCACCGAATAATCTGGTCTCGGACATCACAGCGAGATTTACGCAGCCTTGTAAAATATATTTCGAAAGATAGCCCTCAGCGGGCTGAACATTTTGGCTACCGAATTGTGGCTAGGGTTGAGATGCTTCAGGAACATCCTCGCATGGGGCGAGTCGTCCCGGAGTTCAATCAGCAGGATTTGCACGAGGTGATCGTCTCTCCCTATCGAATCATATACCGACTCAATGAAGATGCCAGTTTGATCGAGGTAATCCGTGTATGGCATGCTGCCCGAGACACACCAGAAATAATATAAAGCCCAACGGGCCAGTCGACCTAATCCCTGTCCCTGCGGGACTTTCGGCATGCCTCCTGCTGCTTCCGCTTCGCGGGCAGGAGGAATGCCAAAAGCAAGCAGGGATAGGTCACTGGGGACGTTAGGAAAACACATATGCGCACTATTCTTCTATCTCTAATTGCGATTCCATTTGGCCCGTTTTGGATTTTCGGACAGGAGACTCCAACAGACTGGCCCGTTGAGATAAAAAAGGTGATGGAGCCAAATCCGGGTGTCGCATATCGCAGATATTCTGTTGAATCAGTCGATTTGGTTTTCAGCGAGGATAGAAAGGGGAATTCAAATATCCTCATTTTCAGGCGTGATCGACCTTCACCCTGGGCGTTTTTTGATAAGGACGGTATTGATATATGGGATAAAGACGGAAGAATCATTACAGGCACAAGCTTGGAGTCGGGTGGCTCCATCAACCATTTCAGTTATGCCGCGCAACACGGGAACACTTTCGTTTACTATTCGGATAACAATATGGATGGTATCCTCGATGTCATTACAACGCATCATCCAGACTCAAAGCCGTTTATTCCGCCTGAAGTTCGAGTAAACATTGGTGGCGAATGGCACCTTTTAACCAATGAACGATGTTTTGAGGGCGAGTGGGTCACGGAAGATAGCCCTCGTATGGCGGAGGTGATTCGGGAAAAAAAGCGAGTAAGCAAAAACTATTATCGAACCAAGACACCCGATGGGTATCGGTTTGTTCATTTTGAATCAGGCATGCCCGTATTTGTCGAATCGGTTCCATAGTATCTCTCCCATTGAATGCGATCCTCAAAAAGTATAAATCCTAACGAGCCAGTTGACCCAATCCCTGTCCCTTCGGGACTTTCGGAATACCTCCTGCTGATTCCGCTTCGCGGGCAGGAGGAATGCCGAAAGCAAGCAGGGATTGGTCACTGGGGACGTTAGGAGATCATATGTCTCGTCTAATTGCGCTGGCTGATCTGATAAAGCCCCTGCTGAATGCGATTCACATCGTCATCATGCTGGGTCTGTCCGCCATTGCGATTTACTCGCTTACCCAACGCCGAAATCTCATTTTGACGTTGTTTACTGCAGGTGCCCTTTTGGGCGTCTCGATTACTACAATCTGGTTTGTTTTTTCTCTTCAGTCTGAATGGAACATCGTCTTGGCATCCCCGGGAACCAGGCAAGTTGCATATTTGTTTATCCAGTTCGCTTATCCACTTGAGATTGTCCTTTGGGCTGTCACCTTCATTCTATTGATCAACGAGAATTTGCGTTCATTATCAAAACTATAAAGAATATTCCTAACGATCCGATGGACCTAACTGCCATGCCTTCGGCACTTTTGGCACGTCGCCTGCGGAGCAGGCTTTGGTGCCAAAAGCAGGTGGCAGCAGGTCATCGGGGACGTTGGATGAAACTATTTGCCTTACTCGCAATCTTTGCCGTTTCTGGATGCGGATTCTTTCGAGCTCGTTACGACGTTCGCATTGTGACTGAACAAGGCGAACCGATCCCCGAGGCGCATTTGAGGTATTCCTGGTCAGAAGGTGGAGATCCCTGGACAGGGAAAGGCGTTCGACGCTTTTCGAGGACTGCGTCAAGCGATCAAATGGGACTGGCAACATTGTCTGGTTCTCATCGTGTCATCTTTGTTGCTGCGGAGAAGAACGGCTTCTATTCTTCACGAGTTTCGCTACGGGATGGCAGGCGAAATGAAGGGCCATTCGATATCATTTTGAGGAAGATATCTGCTCCTGTTTCATTGCACGGAAAACAGGCATTCGTAGAACTGTCAGAGAATAGTGGGGAGGTCGGATATGATCTTCTGAAGGGGGCTTTACTCCCACCCTATGGGACCGGTGAGATAGAAGACTTCAAGATAATGTGGAAGAAGCCTGAACGGAATCATGCACAAGACCGATTTGATTCCTATGACTTCGTTACATCCAATAGTGAGGATGGTTTTATTGCTTTCCATCTACCCTACAATGATGGTGGCGTTTCCGAGAGTGAGTTTCATACACTTTACGAAGCCCCAGACTCTGGGTATGTTTCTGGGCTTAGGCAATCCGCCCGAAACACGGGAAACGAACCAAGAGACAAATATGTTTATTACTTTCGCATACGCTCGCACAGTTCATCAGGCCCCATTTATGGCAAGATTATATCCGGTCCCGGTTATAGGTTTGACGATAATGGGAACGCTTTCGACTTTGTCTACATGGTTAACACTTCTGGGAGTCGCAACATGGAACCAGACATAGCACGTTCTACGGCACCACGACTCGGGCATTTGGAGTATTCACTTCAGAGTAGCACAGGGCTTGAAAATAAATAGATCCAACGGGCCGATTCACCTAACTCCCATGCCTGCGGCACTTTTGGCACGTCGGCTGCGGAGCAGCCTTTGGTGCCAAAAGCAAGTGGGAGCAGGTGATCGGGGACGTTCGGAAAACAAATGCAACCCACCCCGCAAGTAACAACTCAGGATGTGGATCGGATCGTTAAACGAGATTTCCCATCCATCAATCAAGCCGAGATTCATGCCATTCTCGCCGTGTATGGAGCTGAATCGTTCCATCGGGAGGTTGATCGCGTGCGTCTAGCTGCACTCAAACTCGCATCGGGCAATGTATCTCGACTCCGATCAGAAATCGATGCCGCAACACACGACTACAGGGATACATTAGCAGCAGCGGAATATCCGCAATACAGCAAAAAGACATTTCAAATGAATCGACTTTCAGCAGAGACAAGGAGAAAGATCGTTGATTCAGACTCGGCTCAGTATGATTCATGGCTGCAAAAAACATAAATCCGAACGGGCTCGTGCAGCTAATCGCTGGCCGTCATCACTTTCGAGCGACGGCTACCGTTGCTTGGCGTTCAGGCACAGGGCCTGCTGGCAGAAGAGCAGGCCGAGTGCCTTCACTCCCGATGCGTTCGATCCACCCGCCCCGCCAGCCAGCGATACCTGACGAGGGACGTTCGACAACAAAATGAAACCCCTCTTTGCCATTGCGCTTTTTCTCATTAGCTGGCTTGTATTCGCTCGCGCAGAGGAGCCGGCGCGAGATCCCATAGTGGTCGTGATGAAGCGTGATTCCCCGTTTCGTCCTGAGGTAAACGGCAAGAAATACTCCTTGGGAGATTTCAAGCGATTCCTGGCGGACACTGCGAAGCGTTTTGGAAGCAAGGATCCTGTGATAATTCGTCTCGATGAGGACAAAGACATTTATCTTGCAGTCGTCCTTGTGAAAATAGCGCATCAGACGCACGACTCTGTGGCCATGGAGATCAGCTCGCCAAAGTCTGGAGGAGCCAAGTATATCATTCAAATCCCAAAAGATGGAATCAAGACCGTCCTAGATGGCAGGACTGTCGGATCGAGTCACACTATTATTCCCGATCCCAACCCAAATAGTCAAAGAGACAGGCAGATACGGAGACTAAACAATCTTCAGAATGGAATCATTGAAACAAAATAAAGTCGAACGGGCGCATGCACCTAATCCCTACCCGCTGTCACTCGGGCTGCTTGCGCACCCCGACCGCCAGCTGTCCGGGATAGGTGATGCGGGACGTTAGCAAACAAATATGCGATACCTTTTACTCATCACTTTACTCGTCGGCATTGGTTCTCTTCAGGCTCAAATATGGCCGAAGCGGACGATCCCACTTGATTTGGCGGAGCCTGCTGTAAAGGAAGCAATGATTGCTTTTCCCGATCATAAGAGCAATCGTCAGCTTTTCATGTATGCGTTCTGTGAGGCGTTTCTTGACCAATGGAGATGGGGATCCCGTTCAGGCACAATAACCCGGCAACATGATAAATCTCCATACAGCCAAGGATATGATGCAGGAATGAGAGCTTTGGCAGGAGATCTTAAAGAATTCAATATTACACCGTCAGATTTTGGTTATGTTCTGAAATCCATCGAGGGAACATACAAGGGCAGATTTGAATCGAGTGAGTTCGAGATTGCCGCGACTGGCGAGCGACTCCATACAAACCTTGGACTCATCGAAGGGTTGCCGAAGGGCAAGGTGCGTATAAATGTATGGATGAGCCCCGAGACCGATCTTGGATTTGGACACATGAATCAATGGAAGCGCGAAATTATAATCAACCAGATCGAAAAACAATAAATGCTAACGGGGCGGTGGAGTTAATCCCTGTCCCTGCGGGACTTTTGGCACGTCGCCTGCGGGGCAGGCTTTGGTGCCAAAAGCGAGCAGGGATACCTCACCGCGGACGTTAGCAGAAGAATATGAAAATCGGAGATCAACTTGCTACCCGATTGCATGATCGTTTTATGAAACCGATTGGATTCAGGAAGAAAGCTCACACTTATTCGCGTGAGCATGGCGAATACGGTGAGCATTATAACATCCAAGGGAGTGCATGGAATTCCGTAGATGTGCCATGGACATTTTACTTCAACTGCGGAATCAGCTTTCCAGACTTGCCAGTGAAAAGCCCGGGAGTGGGCATGTGGAAGTATCATGCACACACTCGCCTTACGCGTTTCGACAAGGCTGCCCCAGCCCAATACGAGATAACGGAGGGAAATTTAGATGAAGTTGTTGATCAGCTCGGAACCTCCATTCTAAAGTGTGTCGGCTATTTTCAAAAGGCCCATGGCGTTTTAAGACAATCGTATCTTGATAACCGCTACGATGCGGGGTTTCCATATGATCCTCAAAACAAAATATGCTAACGAGCCGATGGACCGAATCACCATGCCTGCGGCACTTTTGGCACGCCGGCTGCGGAGCAGCCTTTGGTGCCAAAAGCGAGTGGTGATCGGTCATCGGGGACGTTAGCTAGAAAATAAACCTACTATGAACACCACCTTCCTATTGAAATTTGCGATGCCTGCCATTTTTGTCCTTCTTGCAGGTTCGTTCATGTTTATTGCACTCAAGACGCTTCTTCAGCGCCGTCCGCTACTGTTCTCATCAAGATGGCTCTTCGGTTTCATGTGCGTGGCATTTCTCCCCAGCATCTTGAACTCCATCAATATGGGTTTTTCCTCCAAGGCAATCGGAATGATCGTGTGGCTGAATCCGTTGATGTTCACCGTTATGTTGGTTTTTTTCTGGATTCAAATGAAGGGATATATGGCTTTCGCAATTTCGGAGAAGTATTTTCGCGATGCTCTACTCTCATCGACCGCATCACTGGGATAATCGCTGGCCGTTCTCACTTTCGAGCGGAGCCTGTTCTTGGCTCGACCGCTCAGGCACAGGGGATGCTGGTGGAAGAGCATCCCGAGCGCCTTCGCTCGCGGACTCGTGCGATCCATTCGCCATGCCTGCCAGCGATACCTGACGGGGGACGTTCGCTGAAAGAATATGCCTTCGGCAACTATCGATCTTGAAAGCGATGCCGATCGTCAAGAAATATGGCGTAGCGCGACGCTCAATCGGACCACGGAGGCACTCAAAGCAGAATATCCAGAGACCGGATTTACTACGACCGTCGCCATGGACCGAGGAGATTCATTCCACAGAAACAATATTCCTGAGTCCCGGCTCGATATGATTTCCGGCATTCCGATCCCCGCGAGAAGCAACCGCCGCCGGATGCGACCAGAAACGCAAGCGCGATGGTACGCGACACCGGACCGCGAAGGAAAAAGCGCGAACAGACCGATGCAGTTAATCCCTGTCCCTGCGGGACTTTTGGCACGTCGCCTGCGAGGCAGGCTTTGGTGCCAAAAGCGAGCAGGGATACCTCACCGCGGACGTTAGGTCAATATCATTTTTATGCCACGATCACTTTTAGTCAGTGCGATCTTATTTATCGGTTTCGGGATTCTCTTCCTACTATTGAGGGTGGCTCTCGGTTTTACGATGTCTGCACCCCTCTGGGTTCCTCTTTTGGCACTACTTGGCGGTTTCCTTTTACTCCGTGGACAGAACTCGGGCCGTGTGATGACAACCTTGGTGGTTGCGCTTGGATTATTGTCAGTGATTTTTGATATGATTCATTTATGGCTAGCTCCAAGCCAAAGCATTTCTGAAACATGGCTTGTCTACGGGCGAGGATTTCTTGCGATCGCGATTTTGACTCTCGTGTTGAAAGCTCTTTGGAGTCGGTCTGTATCCGATTATCTGAACAGAGTTTAAAATGCCGCGGAAACAAAAAAGACCTAACGAGCCGATGCACCTAACTGCCATGCCTTCGGCACTTTCGGCATTTCGCCTGCGGAGCAGGCTCGGATGCCGAAAGCAAGTGGCAGCAGGTGATCGGGGACGTTAGCAAAACAAATACCACCATATGAACGCCACATTTCACAGCGTTGAGCCAAACCTCCAGAAGCTCTCCCGCATCCTCGAATCCTTCACTCGAACAGTCATTGACATATACATTGGCATTTTCGTAGCTGTCGGTTCTGGATTCCTAATCCTGTTTGGAGCGATGTTTGTCCTGCTTGGACTCGCATTGCCGATTCAAGACCACTCCAGTCTCCCAACCTCAGCAGTCATTCTTCCTCTTGGCCTTGCTTGGATGTTCTCGACAAAAGTCCGAAGAATAACATGGATATTTTTTGGATTCTCCGTGCTATGGATGATTTTTCTGACCGCATCGCTCCTTCCGTTTCTGGACGTGGAGGCGCGGCAACCAATCCCGATCCAGATTGTTCTGGCATTCGCCTATTTGGTCCCACCCGTCATAGCGACAGCCATTGCAATGAAATACAAAACAAAATGCTAACGAGCCGATGGACCTAATCCCTATGCCTTCGGCACTTCTGTCACACTTCCTGCTTGCGCAGGAAATGTGCCAGAAGCAAGTAGGGATTGGTCATCGGGGACGTTAGCCCAGAAAAATTTGTCCCCCACAACGCCTTACTACTTTATGACTACTCACGGCAATCAATCCATCCGGTTCAGCCTATTTGTGATTGGACAGGTTTTGCTGACAATTGGCTTTTTCAGCATGCTTTTGTCCTACACGTCATTTACTACATCACTCGCCATGATTACTTTTGGAGCACTGTTTCTCGGCTTCGGTGGTCCAAGTATGACGTTGTTGATGCGATCTGCCTTTCCATTGCGATTGAGGATTTCTCTATTCCTTCTTTCGATTTCAATCCTCGCTGCTGCATTTGCGATACACACAAAATAAAAAAGGCTAACGAGCCAGTGCACCTAATCCCGTGCCTTTGGCACTTGTGGCATTTCGCCTGCTGGGCAGGCTCGGATGCCACAAGCAAGCGGGATAGGTGACTGGGGACGTTAGCCAGAGAAATATCTGTGCATCACTATCTCGCGATCATTTCAATTCCGCTCTGGGGTATGGGTTTCTACCTCCTGGGAGCGCGGATTTGGTTTTTTCTGACCGCTTCTCGCACCAAGGGAACGATTTCAGGTTTCAAGGAGAGCACAGGGACAAGAGGTCGGACGTATTACAATCCAATAGTTGCTTTCCAGACAGCTGATGGAACAGAGTATTCAGTCGTTGCTGCGAGCGCTTCAACGAAGCGGGATGGCAGAATGAGCTCTGCAGTTACTGTTCTGTATGATGCACGGTGCCCTGAGAACGGCATGGTCCACTCTCTCGTGCATTATTGGATGGCTCCCGTTGCATTTCTGATCCTGGCTGGACTAACTACCTTTGCGTATGTCGACAGTATCAAACCAACAAAATAGGGCTAACGAGCCAGTGCACCTAATCCCGTGCCTGCGGCACTTCTGTCACGTCGCCTGCGGAGCAGGCTTTGGTGCCAGAAGCAAGCGGGATAGGTGACTGGGGACGTTCGGCAAAGAATATATGAAACCACGCGACACTTCAGGATCGTGGAAACATTTTCCTCCGGATCTGCTTCTTGCATCGGGAATCCCGATTGTCTTCGTCGGTCTATTCTCATCATGGTTGCTCTCATTGCATGGCAGAGAATGGATTATAGCATTCTGTGTGGCGGTATCAGTTTCGCTCGCCGGTGCAGCACTGATTTTCTGTGCTAAACTTCCACTTTATCGGAAGGGCATATTCTGGACGGTCGGATCCTCTGATTTACCAGAGTCATCACAGTCATCATATCGATGGGGAATCAGAATCAGCGCTATAGGATGTATTTTGACCGCGTTGCTTGTTGTCGGCTCTTTCATATGGAGATAAACAGAAATAAGCCGAACAGACCGATGGACCGAATTCCCATGCCTGCGGCACTTCTGTCACACATCCTGCTTGCGCAGGCTGCGCGCCAGAAGCAAGTGGGTATCGGTCATCGGGGACGTTGGGTAACAAAATATAGCCGATTCTTCAAATGATCCGCATGGATTTTTGGCAGAATACGACCGTGAGATTACCCTATCCTCGGGAGGAAAAAGCCGCACATGGCTTTATCCTCCTGATACCGGTGGCGACACGCCAATTACGGTTACTCGTCATAAAGATGAGGAGAATGACTTTTTGCAATTTAAGGGAACAATCTATACTCTAGTCTTCGATCTCACGACACTGGACTATGCAAAAGGTTCAGACCGACCGGAGAATGAGATTTATACAGGAGTGTATGCAGGCGCCCCGCTGCCACCCGTTTCCACTTCATGGACAATCAATCGCGATCTTCAAATCCAAAAATAGGATGCTAACGGACCGATGGACTTAACCACGGTCAATGCCGCACTTTTGGTGGTGAGCACGGTTGCCACTACCCGTTCAGGCACAGAGGCTGCGAAGACGAAGAGCAGCCTCAGTGCCTTCACTCCAGCCCCTTTGATGGCAGCCTCCATTCCGCCCGTGGCAAGTCATCGGGGACGTTCGGCAGAGGAACATATTTCCGCTTGACACCCGTTACGGTATAGATACTATCCCCTTATGGTGTTTGAATTTGATCCCGTCAAGAGCGAGGCAAATCTCCACAAGCACAAAATCGATTTCAAGGAGGCACAGGATCTATGGAAGGACCAATATGCTGCGATTGTGGATGCCCGGAGCGACTCGGAACCACGGTCTGCATTGATCGCAGTTCACCGTGGGAAGATATGGACCGCATTTTTTACGGAACGCTCTGCGAAGATTCGATTGATTTCCGTGCGACGGGCCAGAAATCAGGAGGAAGAAATATATTATGAAAGCAGAAGAACTGGATAAAATCTTTGATGAAGGCAAGGAAGACATTCTTCCCTACCTCGACATGACTACCCTTCGCCGGCCCAACCTGGATCAAAAGCGAGTTAATGTTGATTTGCCGATTTGGATGATCCAGAAGTTGGATCGTCAAGCCAACCTGATTGGGGTCACGCGGCAGTCGATCATCAAAGTCTGGCTGAGTGAGCGAATCAAAGAAGAATACGCCGAACAGGCCGATTGAGCTAATCCCTGTGCCTGCGGCACTTCTGTCACGTCGCCTGCGGAGCAGGCTTTGGTGCCAGAAGCAAGCAGGGATACCTCATCGGGGACGTTAGCCAAAGAAATATCGCCACCCGCAACTGGGAATGGTAGAGTTCCACTCATGACTGATAAGCGATTTTACGATTGGCAGACTGCGGGCGGCACGGACGACGTGATGCGTTTTGTGGC
>Ga0209398_1000522_pt1 | contig 23709 bp, 16 predicted proteins | sample AshMeaBigSpring_FD_184125 | JGI IMG/M metagenome (GOLD analysis project Ga0209398, IMG submission 184125) | Groundwater microbial communities from Big Spring, Nevada to study Microbial Dark Matter (Phase II) - Ash Meadows Big Spring (SPAdes)... | ecosystem: Environmental > Aquatic > Deep... | reverse complement strand
TCAGTGGAACTTCAAGGAACATGCGCCGGCAGGTGTTTCCTACACACCGATCGTGCCGACCGATGGCAAGCAGTCGTTGCTGGTGGAGTGGGTGGATGAAGATCAGAATGGTCAGCCCGATCCGCAGTACCTGCGCTTCAAGAATCGTGTGACAGAGCACGGCTGCATCGACGTGTACAAGTACGATGTGCCCGTCCTCGAAGGCGAAGCCGCCACGCCGCTGCCCGGCTGGAAGATGACGGTCAAGCGCGCCAACGGTACGGTGGTTGCCACTGGCTACACCGATGCTGCCGGCAAAGTAACGTTCAGCAACCTGCCCTTCGGCCCGTACACGGTCATCGAAGAGTTGCGCGCCGGTTGGGCGCCGGCCTATCCGACTGGCTTCACGGCGGAAGTCACGACCGCTGATCCCTGCGTCGAAGTGAACTTCATCAACGAGCAGGACTTCGGCTACAGCTTCATCGGTCGCAAGATCGACGACAACGGTCACATCGGTCTGCCCGACTGGAAGATCACGATCAAGCCGTTGGATACGGGCGGCGCGCTGCCGATCAATGGCGAGGATGATCCGGACCTGGACAACGTCAAGTTCGTCCGCACGGATGGTCTGGGCAACTATCGCTTTGACTTTGCCACCAATGACTATCGCGTCCCGAATGCCCGCTACCAGATCTGCGAAGAGCAGAAAGCTGGCTGGTTGCCGCACACCTCGCTCTGCTACAATGTGCGCCTGCCCAGCAAGCCCGGCTCGCCGGTCAAGGTGTGGGACTTCATCAACCAGCAGGTCGGCCACCACGAGAGCGTGGTCTACGGCCCCGCCCAGGGTGGATCGTCGGGTAGCTGCCGCTACACTGTGACGGTGCAGCCTGGTGACAGCCTGTATGGCATCGGCGCCGCCTACGGCGTGTCGGCCAGCGCCATGCTGGCGGCCAATCCGTGGGTCTATAGCCGCCCGCACTACTATGTCTATCCTGGCGACACGGTCTGTGTGCCGTAAGTCCACACAACCAGGTAAATCAGGTCTGCTCGATGGGGACAGCACACGCACCACGTGCTGTCTCCCATCAGGACACTGCCTGAATCCGGTGTCAGATTCGTTGGCGGGGGGCCGGCGTTGGCGTCTGTCGTAGGCGCCTGACAACCGAATAGCAGCGCTCGAGCCGGGGTTCCAGAGGGAATCCCGGCTTTTTGATTGGAGATTGAGAGATTGAGAGATTGGAGATTGAGAGATTGCCTCCCCTCCCCATGCCTTCATTTTCGCTGAGTCGCGTCAGCGGTGCTACACTCCTTTCATGCACATCGGCGTCCTGACTCACAATTATCCACGTTTTGCCGGCGACTTTAGCGGAACCTTTGTCGAGGCGCTCTGCGAGGAACTGGCGCGACAACAACAGCGCGTGACGGTGTGGGCGCCCTACGACCAAGCCTATCGCCGCCCGCTGGATGGGGCGGCGCAGCTGCGGCTCTATCGTTACGCCTGGCCCGCATCGCTGCACAAGCTGGGTTATATGCGCACGATGCAATCCGACCTGGCGCTGCGGCTGGAGGCATACGCCCTCAGCCCGGCACTCTTTGCCCGCGGCATCCAGGCGGTGATGCAGGATGCGCGCCGCGACCGCCCCGACGTGCTGCACGCACACTGGCTGTTGCCCAACGGCTTTATCGCCGCCGTTGTCAGCCGGCAGTTGGGCATCCCGCTGGCGATCTCGATCCCCGGCTCCGATGCGCAGGTAGCGCGCAGCAATCCGCTCTTTCGGGCGATGGCGCGCTTTGCGCTGCGCCAGGCGACGCTGCTCACGGCCAACAGCGCCGATCTGCGCGACGCTGTCGTCCCGCTGGGCGCCGACTTGCGACGCTTCGACATGATCATCTACGGCACCGACCCGGCGGCGCTGCGCCCCGACACGACCGGCGTGGCGGCGCTGCGCCAGCAGTTGAACATTGCGCCAGACGCGGTCGTGGCGCTGTGTGTGGGGCGGATGGTGCCGAAAAAAGGCTTCGACGTGCTAATCCGCGCCCTGGCCGCTCCCATTCTTCAGGCGCTGCCCATCGTCGGCGTGATGGTGGGCGAGGGCGACGACAAGACTGCGTGGCAGGCGCTGGCGTCGCAGATGGGCGTGGCGGATCGGCTGCGCTGGGTCGGCAATGTGCCCAAGACGGCGATTGGCACCTACTACAACCTGGCCGACCTACTGGCGATGCCATCGGTGAGCAGACCGGCAGACGGGCTGAATGTTTGTGTGCTCGATGCGATGAGCTGTGGGAAGCCCGTGATCGGCACGCCGGTGGCGGGCAACCCGCTGGCAATTGTGGACGGCGCCACCGGCGTCATCGTGCCGGAGCAAGACCCTGCTACACTGGCGGCGGCGCTTGCCTTGTTGGCGGCAAACCCGGAGCTGCGCCAACAGATGGGCGCGGCCGCCCGCCAACGCATCGAAGACGAACTAGGCTGGCCGCACCTGGCGCGGCGCTACATCGCCCACTTCAAACGGATGATGGAGAAACCCCGGCACAATTCATAAGTCTGGCTGCCAGCCCACGCCACAGATGACCTGAACCGACCCGCTCATTGCTGTTGTTGTTGTTGCTGCTGCATCTGGATTGCGGCCAGCGTTTCGGCGTAGCGCGCATGGAGCTTCTGCGCCGTGCTGCGATAGGTGGGCGTCTCACCGCCTTCTTCATCGGTCGTTTCGGCGTCAGCCGGCATGGTGTCTTGGAGCATCCGCACACGCACATGCACCGCCAGGTCGCTGCCGGCATTCCCTTTGTACAGCCCGCGCGTCGGCGGCACGTCGTCATAGTCGTGCCCCACCGCCACCTCGATATGCCGCTCACCCACGATCATGTCGTTGGTCGGGTCGAAGCCAACCCAGCCCAATTCCGGCAACCACACATCGAGCCAGGCGTGCGACGCACCATCGGCGGAGGTGTCGGCGCGGCTGTGAAAGAGGTAGCCGCTGACATAGCGGCACGGGATACGCAGAAAATTGCGCACTAACGCCAGCATGATCTGCGCGTAATCTTGGCAGACGCCGCGGCGATGCTCCAGCGCCTCGTCGATCGGCGAGTCAACGCGCGTGCTGGCAGCGTCGTAGGCGATGGTGCGGTGCAGCGCGTGGTTGAGCGCCAACAGCACGGTCAGCGGATCGGCGCGGCGCGCGACATCGAGTTCAGCCGCCAACTGCGCCAGGCGTGGCGTGCGTGCGGTCACGTCGCCAGGCGCCAGCATCTCCCAGTGCTGGCCGGCGGCATTGCTGTCATCGATCTGCGCCCAGGTAGATTCAGGCAGCGCCGGCGGCAGCGGTGGGCGCGGCAGCACCAACACCTCCGACTCGGCGGTGATAACAAGCTGCTGATGCACGCCCGGCTGCGTGAAGTGGTGGACAACGTTCTGCTGGTCGTCCGTGTAGGTGAAGAGGCGCGCCTGGGGCCGCACCTGCAACCGAAAGATGCTGCACTGCTGATATTCCGTGCTGCGCGGCTGCATCCACACTTCGGTGACGCTCTCGGCGATGGGCGCCGAGTATTGAAACTTCGTTGTATGACGGATCGCGTACAACATAACCACACCGTTCTACTGATTTCAGGTTGGCTACGCACACGTCATGCGCCACACGTCACCCATGCCGCATGACGTGTGACGCACTCAGCGCGTGCTCAGTTTATCTTCGATTGAATAGGCGATGTAGGTCTCGTAGATCAGTTGGTGAATCTGGGCGCACTGGTTCTGGATGTTGAGCAGATAGCTCCCCAACCCGCCGTCGATGATCTCGTCGACCTGGGCATAGTCTAGCATGGCGCGCTGCCGACCGCTCAACCGGAAGATGCGGGCGGATTTGGGCGTCTCGGTCTCCTCGCCCACGAACTGAAGCGAGCTTTGGATGCGATTGATGCCAAAGCGCACCGAGTAGGGAAAGATTGGGCTGAGCAGCAGAAACTCGACGATGTGGCGCGGCTGCACATTGGCGGTGTAGACCTTGCTGTACGCTTCGTAGGCGGCGCAGCCGCGCAGCAGCCCGACCCACTCCAGATAAGTCTGCTGATCGACGGCGTCGGTTTCCAGCGCGCTCGAATAGAGTTCGCGAAAATCGACGTTGAGTGAATCGGCGGTCTCGCTGGCACGCTCCAGGTAGCGCCCGATCTGGACGAAGTGCCAGCCCTGGTCGCGCATGATGCGCGAGTCGGTGATGCCCTGGAAGCGATAGATTTCCTGGTTGATCCAGTGGTAGAAGTTGTGCGGCTGTCCGCTCCACAAGTCGGCCATGCTCTGGCTGCGCATGGTCAGATACATCTGGTTGATCTGCTCCCACATCTGCGAGTTGATCTGCTCGCGCACCTGGTGCGCATTCTCGCGCGCCGAAGCGATGCAGTTGACGAGCGAGCTGGGGTTGTCCTCGTCGAAGGTAAGCAGGTAGGCCAGGTCGTAATCGGAGGCTTCGGCGGCGGCATACTCGTCCTCATTCACCAGACAGGTGATGAGCCGGCGGCGACGGCGGCGCGCCACATCCACCGCCTGCTCGGTGACGATGGTCAGGTGTACATCGAACTGGCGGGCGACATGATCGGCGCGCTCCAGATAGCGGCTCATCCAGTAGAGGCTGTCGGCGACGCGTGAAAGCATGGCGTTCATGGCTGTTCTCCCTTGTTCCCCTCTTTCACCAATTCAGCACCCAGGTGTCTTTGCTGCCGCCGCCCTGCGACGAGTTGACCACCAGCGAGCCGCGGCGCAGCGCCACGCGCGTCAGCCCGCCCGGCAAAATCGTCACGCGCTTGCCATAGAGAATATACGGGCGCAGATCGACGTGGCGCGCCTCGACCTGCCCGTCGAGAAAACAGGGCGCCCGCGAGAGGTTGATCGTCGGCTGGGCGATGTAGTTGCGCGGGTCGCTTTCGATCAGCGTGCGGAAGGTCTCACGCTCTGCGGCGGTGCTGTGCGGGCCGACGAGCATCCCGTAGCCGCCCGATTCGCCGACGGCCTTGACGACCAGCTTGTCAAGGTTTGCCAGCACAAAGCCGCGCTCTTTCTCATCGCCGCACTGGTAGGTCTCGATGTTAGGCAGGATCGCATCTTCGCCCAGGTAGTAGCGAATGATCGCCGGCACATAGGCGTAGACGGCCTTGTCGTCGGCTACGCCGGTGCCGATGGCGTTCGCCAGCGTGACACTGCCGCTGCGATAGGCGTTGAAAAGCCCGGCCACGCCCAGCATCGAATCCTTGCGAAAGGCGAGCGGGTCGATGAAGTCGTCGTCGATGCGGCGGTAGATCACGTCGACGCGACGCAGGCCGGCGGTGGTGCGCATGTAGACGATGTTGTCATGCACCACCAGGTCGCGCCCCTCCACCAGCGGGATGCCCATCTGCCGCGCCAGGAAGGTGTGCTCGAAGTAGGCGGAGTTGAAGACGCCCGGCGACAACAGTACAGTGGTGGTCTCCTCGGCGCCGACGGGGGAGAGTGCGGCCAGCGTGTTTTGCAGCGCCTGCCCGTAGAACTCCAGCGGGCGCACGCCGTAGAGACTGAAGAGGCCAGGAAAGACGCGCTTCATCACCTGGCGGTTGGCCAGCATGTAGGAGGCGCCCGACGGCACACGCAGGTTGTCCTCCAGCACGGCAAAGCGCCCATCGGGGAGGCGAATCAGGTCGGTGCCGGTGACGGCCACGTAGACGCCGTGCGGCACGTCGAGGTTGCGCATCTGGCGGCGATAATGTTTGCTGGAGATCACCAAATCGACCGGCACCACCTTGTCGGCGAGAATCTGCCCTTTGTGATAGATGTCGTGCAGAAAGAGGTTGAGCGCGGTGATGCGCTGCACCAGCCCGCGCTCCACCATTTCCCACTCGGCGGCAGTGATGATACGCGGCAGCAGGTCATAGGGAAAGATGCGCTCGGTGCCGCGCGCATCGCTGTAGACGGTGAAGGTGATGCCCTGGTGCAGGAAAGAGAGGTCGGCGGTCTGCTGGCGCGTCTCCAACTCGGCGGGCGTCAGCTCGAGCAGCCGCTTGTAGAGCGATGCGTAGGGCGGGCGCGGGACGCCGTCCGGGGTGAACATCTCGTCGTACGCGCCGTCCAGTTGATAGGCGGCAAAGCGTGCATCTCGCGTCGCGATCACGCGCTCCGGTTCATCCATCGCTGCTCTCCTGTGCATTCTGCATACGGGCGCCCAAAGTCCTTTTGCGCCATTATAGGACTTGTCAAGGGATCGACCAATTATGCAGAGCCACAGGCAGACATAACGTGCAACTTGTACGATAACCCGTTGTGCATATTGTCGATAGAGGTATGATATGATGCACTTGCCATCCGTCACTCGTAACCCGTCATCTGTTGCATTGAACATACGCGATATTTATGAAACCTTCCGCCCAGAAAGTTCAAGATGCCCTGCACGTGCGGGGCTTTACCAATCAAGTGGTCGAACTGCCCGACTCCACGCGCACGTCGGTCGAAGCCGCGGCTGCGGCCGGCTGCACCGTCGGGCAGATTGCTAAGTCGCTCGTCTTCGCCGGTAAGACCAGCGGCCAGGCGTTGCTGGTGATCGCCTCCGGCAGCAACCGCGTCGATGAGAAGCGGTTGGCGGCGCTGGCCGGCGAGAAGATCACCCGCCCCGATGCCGAGTTCGTGCGCGCCCAGACCGGCTTCGCCATTGGCGGCGTTCCGCCCATCGGTCACGCCAATGCCCTGCGCACCTTCATCGACGCGGACCTGTTCGGCTACGACGAGATTTGGGCGGCGGCCGGCCATCCCAACGCCGTCTTTCGCCTGACGCCGGCGGAATTGGTGCAGATGACCGGCGGCATCGTGGCGGTGCTCAAAGTAACGCAGGACGCGTGACGGCCCCTGAGTAAGTCCCCGGCACGCCGCCCATCGCGTTGCGCCAAGCAGAATCTTCTGCGGCGTGCCGGGGACGTTGCCTGCCTCGACCATGACGCAGAGCGATTGTTGCTGCGGGCGTCGTGCTTGACAGTTATCCGCTCACTCGGTAGAATGCCAGGCAGAGCAGGACAGAATTAAGTAGGGTTAACTCGTCTTTCAAGGCTGTTTTGCGGTGGCAACGCCCCAGCGTTACTGTCGCCGTTACGCTCCACGATCACGAATCAGCATTCTTCTGCATCCGACGGGTTGGCCCGGGTCGTGAGGCATCACCGCTATACATTCAGTTGATTCGGTGAAGTGATTTCGTCTGTTTAGCACCAAGTCCGTATTGAACAAAAGGAGAGTCACATGATCGGTGGTTTCGCTAACCGCGTTGCCTGGGTAGACCTGACATCAGGCAGCGTTGAGTACAAGGGCATCGACGAGACCGATGCGCGCAAATACATCGGCGCGCGCGGGCTGGGCGTCAAGTATGTCTTCGACAATGGCCCGGATGTCGAGCCGCTGTCGCCTGACAACATCCTGTGTGTGATGAACGGGCCGCTGACTGGCACCAACGTCAACATGAGTGGGCGTCTGGCCGTCGTGACCAAGTCACCGCTGACCGGCACCGTCGCCGATGCGCACATGGGCGGCTGGACAGCAGCCAAGCTGAAGTGGGCAGGCTTCGATGGTCTGGTCTTCAAAGGCAAAGCTGCCAAGCCCGTCTATGCCTATGTCGAAGATGGGCAAGTGACGCTGCACGACGCGTCGGATATCTGGGGCAAGGGCATCCACGAAACGCTGAAGATTCTGCGCGAACGTCACGGCGAAGATTGCGACGGCATGGCGATCGGGCAGGCGGGTGAGAATCTCGTGCGCTTTGCCTGTTGGGTCAACATCAACGACCGCGCCGCCGGGCGCAACGGCACGGGCGCCGTCGCCGGCAGCAAACACCTCAAGGCGATCATCGTCAAGGGTGACAAGAAGAACCGCCCCGACCCGGCCAACAAGGAAGCCGACAAGGAAGCGCGTAAGAAGGCGTTGGCGGCGATCATGGCGGAGGAGAACATCACCTCCCCGCGCAAGGGCGGCCTGAGCGTCTACGGCACCAACGTGCTCATGAACATCACCGAGAGCATCGGCGCACTGCCTTCGCGCAACTCGCAGTTCACGGCCTTTGGCAAGGACAACGCCGAGATGATCTCCGGCGAATACGTCAACGACCACATCTTGATCAACAACCCGACCTGTCACGCCTGCCCCGTCGCCTGCAAGAAGGAAGTCGAGGTCACCGAAGGCCCCTTCCAGGTCAAGATGGAGAGCGTCGAGTACGAACCGGCATGGTCGCTCGGCTCCAACTGCGGCAACAACAACATTGGGGCGGTCGCCTACATCATCGACAAATGTAACGACTACGGCATGGATCCCATCGAGCTAGGCAACGTGCTGTCGATGTACATGGAAGCTGGTGAGAAGGGTTACACCAACGGCGACGGTCAGTTGGCCTGGGGCGACGCCGAAGGGATGGTCGCCGTCACCACCCAGATCGCCATGCGCGAGGGTGTGGGCGACAAGCTGGCGGGCGGCACCGCGCGCGGTGCGGCAGCCTTCGGCCACCCGGAACTCTCGATGACGGTCAAGGGACAGGCGATCCCGGCCTACGACCCGCGCGGTCTCAAGGGCATGGGCATTGCCTACGCCACCAGCAATCGCGGCGCCTGTCATCTGCGTGCGTACACGCCGGCGGCGGAACTGGGCGTCATGCCCTTTGGCTCACTCAAGGTCGACCCACTGGAGTGGAAGGGCAAGGGCAAGCTCACGCGCATCTTCCAGGATGTACACGCCGTTTCTGACTCGCTCGATCTGTGCAAGTTCTCCGCCTTCGCCGAAGGGATGCAGGAGTACACCGAGCAGTTCAACGGCGTTACCGGTCTCGACTACTCGGTGGAAGAGCTGATGAAGTGTGGCGAGCGCATCTACAACCTGGAGCGCTACTACAACAACCTGGCCGGCTTCGGCGAAGGCTCGGACTACTTGCCGAAGCGCTTCACCCACGAACCAAGCACCATGCCTGGCTCCGAAGGCCACGTCTGCGAGATCGACCTGATGCTCGATGAGTATTACACCGATCGCGGCTGGGTGAATGGCGTCGTGCCGGAAGCCAAGCTGAAGGAGTTGGAGATTATCTGAGTCGGCGCGGTCGCTGACCGCACATCGCTGCTTTGCGTGCAACAAACCAGGTTTCTGCCAGAAACCTGGTTTGTCTTTTGATAGTCCTTACCCAGCATAGAAAATCCGGGCAGGTTTGACAAAGCGCCCGCTTGCCGGTATAGTGCCAGCACGCGCACTCAGGGCGAATAGCTCAGTTGGTTAGAGCGCCTCGCTTACACCGAGGAGGTCAGGGGTTCGAGTCCCTTTTCGCCTACAAGAATTGAAGACACCAGAGAGAAAGCACCGGGCAGGCTTGGGTCTGAACGGTGCTTTTGTTTTCTGATGATGGGTAGCGATGCGATTTTCAGCCTGAACGGTTACTGCTGCGAGAATGGTTTTTCCAGATGCCGCGTCTCTGGCGCAATGTCACCACCTCGGGCGATGGTCTCAGCCGAAAAACCGGAGATGAACAACTGCTTGACCCCCGGACACAGGTCGGCGATGCGTGCGGCCAGGGTAGTCCCGTCCATCTCTGGCGCGATGATGTCCGTCATCAGCAGGTCGATCTCAGTGGTGTGGATGGCGGCCAATTGGAGCGCTTCGCTGGGGGTGGTGGCGGCGATCACCCGATAGCCCATTTGAGAGAGAATGTTGTGCGCCATTTCAAGCGCCTCTGGATTATCTTCGACTAGCAAGATGGTGGTGTTAGTCGCCGACCCTGGCGTGCGCGTCTTGGCGGCGCTGGTGGGCGCTGGCGCCAGGACGCGTGGCAGGAAGATCTCGAATGTCGCACCGCGCCCTGGTGCGCTACTCACTTCGATGCAGCCGTGATTCTGCTGTACGATGCCGTCGATCATCGCCAGCCCCAGTCCGACGCCCTTGCCGATCTCCTTAGTGGTGAAGAATGGCTCAAAGACGTGTGCCAGCACCTCCGCGCTCATGCCGCAGCCGTCATCGGCGACGGCGAGCATGACATAGTCACCAGGGGGCGCGGTCGCGCCTTTACCGGCCAATGGCAGCATGACATTCTGGGTCGTGATCGTAATCACACCAGCGGCGTCGATGGCGTCGCGGCTGTTGAGCACCAGGTTGGTCATGATCTGGTTGAGCTGCGAGGGGTCGATCTTGACCGGCCATAGCTCGGCGCCTGGCTGCAAGATCAATGTGATCTCGGCGCCAGCCACCGTGCGCAGCATCGGCGTCAGCGTGGCCAGCGTGTCATTCAAATCCAGCACTCTGGGTGCGATGACTTGCTTGCGCGCAAAGCCGAGCAGTTGGCGCACAAGCTCCGCGGAGCGCTGCGCGGCGGACTGGATTGCCAGCAGGCTGCGCTGGATCGGCGATCCGTCCTCAAGCACGGCCAGCGACATCTCGGCGCGCATCAATATGACGGCCAGCATGTTGTTGAAATCGTGCGCAATGCCGCCTGCCAGCCGGCCGATGCTCTCCATCTTTTGCGCCTGCACCAACTGTTCCTGCAGTTTGGCGCGCTCCGCTTCGGCCTGTTTGCGTTCGGTGATGTCCTGGACGTGGGAAATGAAATAGAGTGGCATGCCTTGCTCATCGTGAATCAACGAACTGCTGACGCGCCCCCACACCAGGCTGCCATTGCGATGGATGTAGCACTTCTCGAATTCTTCGCGCGAGCCGTCGGTCTCAATCGCCCGGCGGATGAATTGCGGGCTGACATTTTTGTAGTCGGGATGGGTGAAATCATTGACCGACATCCCCTCCATTTCCTGGCGGCCGTAACCGAACATCTCGCACATCTGCGCGTTGACGCGCAACAAGCGCCCGTCCAGCCCGACCAGGCAGACGCCGTCGCTGGCATTCTCGAAGGCGAGCCGGAAGTGCTCCTCACTTGCGCGCAGTTCGGTCTCGGCGCGCCGGCGTTCGCTGCTGTCGCGTCCAAACACGGTCGCACCAGTGATGGCGCCAGCCTGGTCACGAATCGGGCTGAAGCGATATTCGACCCAGATGGCAGGTTCGATCAGGCGCCGCTGCGTTTCGATGCTGAAATGTTCGCCGGCCAGGGCGCGGTCGTAGTAGCTCTGCCACTCGGCATTTACCGTCTCCGCCGCACTGCTGCCAAGTACATTTTCGCCGATCGCCAATTCGCGCCCCAACACCGCGCGCACACTTTGTTGAAATGCTGAATTGCCCGTAATCAAACGATAGTTGCGATCAACCGACCAGATGCTGCCATCAGTGTTTTCGATCAAGGCCAGCAGATTGGCCTGTTGCACGCGCAGCGTCGCCTCCACACTCGCGCAACGATTCAGCTCATCCTGCAGTGCCTGCGTGCGCTGGCGTACACTTCTACGCAGCAATACCACCCAGACCAGCGACAACGCCAGCGCCAGCACGCAGGCGCCAGCGATTCCGCCAACCAGGTACGCTATCAGGTCGCTGTTCACCGTTGTCATTGCCCCACCTCGCTTTACACAGAAAGCGCGCGCATTGCGTCAACTGTTCAGCCCATCACCTGCTGCAAGACGCGCAGCCAGTTCCCGTACAGGACTTTTTCGATCTCGTCGGCGTGGAAGCCGCGCGCCAGTAGTCGGCGCGTCAGGTTGCGGGCGTGGCTGTGGTTGGTGAGACCAGGGACGTGGTGCGCCTCGATCATGTTGGTCGAGATGGCGGCCTGCTGTTCCGGTGTCCAGTGGCGGAAGAGAAATTCGATAAAGTCGAAACCGATGCCCACGGCGTCGATGCCGGCTAGGTCAGCCACATACGCCACATGATCGACGTAGTGGTCAAGCGTTGCCCGCGCCTTCTGCGCGCTGAGCAGGATGGCATTGATGCCGATGACACCGCCCCGTTCCCCCACGGCGCGTATGTGAGCGTCGCTGCTGTTACGTTCGATGTCGTGGAAATGGCGCGGGTTGGTGTGCGATATGATCAGCGGACCGTCGGTCAGCGCCAGTACATCATCGATGCCTGCTGCGTTGAGATGCGCCAGGTCAAGCAGGATGCCCAGGCGCTGACACTCCTTGACCACCGCTTTGCCAAAGCGGCTCAACCCGGCAGGCGACGAGCCGGACGGTGCAAAGAGGCCGCCGTCTCCTGCGGCGTTGCGCCGTGCGTGCGTCAGGCCGACGCTGCGCACGCCCAGCTCGTAGAAGGCGCGCAGCAGGTGCAGGTCGGTTCCCAGCGGTTCGACGCCCTCCATCGTGATCAGCACGCCGATCTTGCCGGCGGTGCGTGCAGCTGCGATGTCGGCGTAGCTGCGGCAGATCGCCACGTTGTCAGCCGCCAGCGCAACCTCATCGTAGAGCCGGGCGACCTGGTCGAGCGCGACACGCAGCCCCAGTTCAGGCAGATCCTTGTCCTCGATGAAGATCGCCGCGCCGATCAGACTGACGCCGCCTGTGCGCAGTTCGGGCACAAACTCGTCGCGCAGCAGCCCAGAATGGCTGCGTCGGTCGTAGAGGTCGAGCGGCAGGTCGAAGTGCATGTCGATGATGCCGGGAACGTGAAAGCGGGCAAGATCGAGATCTGTATCCATAAAATGCGCCTTTCGTGAACGATGGCAGCCGAATTGGCGGATGAGACGTTCGCAGCCTGCGTTGGGTCATAAGTGAAACTTTCCGCTGATCATAGGCGAGAGCCGCCGGTTGTGCAACCGTCAGACACTGTTATGACGATGTTGCGTCTAGGGTGAAATCGTCCCCTGTTGCCCGGTCCACATCAGGATGGGGCAGCGTGCCGTTTGTAGTTCATCGCCCCACCACCTACCAGTTGACATGACGCGTTGTGGCGGTCTATCATCCGCAAGCGCATGTAGCACGCGTTTGCTCAACCCGGCTCACCCAAGTACTTTAGGAGCGCGAACCAAATGCCGTTGAAACAGAATAAGCGCGAATTTGTCGTGATTGGGCTGGGCGAGTTTGGGATTAGCGTGGCGCGCCGGCTGCACGCACTGGGGCACAGCGTGCTCGGCGTGGATCGCAGTCGCGCCGTCATCCAGCAACTCGCCGACGAACTGCCCGAGCTGGTCGCTCTCGACGCGACCGACGAAGACGCGCTGCGTGACATCGACGTCAAGAGCTTCGACACCGCCCTGGTTGCTGTGGGCGGCGACCTGGCGCGCGCGATCCTGATCACACTGGCGCTCAAGGAGATGGGCGTGCGCTATGTGATCAGCAAGGCGCTGGACGATCATGCTCGCCAGGTGCTGCTGCGCATCGGCGCCGACGAGGTGGTCATGCCCGAGCATCAATTCGGGCATTGGGTTGCCGAACGCATGGTGATGGGCGAACTCACGGCGATCCAGGAGGTGGAGCCGGGCGTGCTGTTGGGGGCGTTGAAATGCCCCAGTTCGCTGGCCGGGCAGACGCTGGAGGAGCTGCGCTTGCCGCGCGGGGTGACGGTGCTGCTCATCACCGGCGGCGACCGCAGCGCACCCATGCCCACCCCAGCGCAGCGCCTGATCGCCGGCGACACGCTCTGGCTGCTGGGCAAGACGGACGCCCTGCATACCATCCGCAGCTTCAAGCAGCGTGAAACATGAGTGACCGCGCCCCAAAACGCCGCGCCGCGCCAGTGACGCCGGGGTTGCCGCGATGGCTTGCGCCAGGTGTGCCCCAGGCGGAGCGACGTCTTGCCCGGGCGCGCCTGCCTGCTGCACAGCGGGCGCTCACAATCCTGGCCGGGTTGGCGGTGCTGATCGCAGTCGGCACGTTGATCTTGTGGCTGCCTGTCAGCAGCACGCGCACCAGCGGGCTGACCTTCAACCAGGCGATCTTCACAACCGTCTCCGCCGTCACCGGCACCGGGCTGAGCATCATCACCCCGGCGACGGAGCTCTCGATCTTCGGGCAGGTTGTGCTCGTCGTGCTGATGGAGATCGGCGGGCTGGGCTTCATGATGACCGCAATCACGATCTTTCGGCTGCTGGGTCGGCGCGTGACGCTGGCCGAGCGCCTCACACTGCGCGACTCGTTGGGGCTGCCCAACAACCGCGACCTGCTCCGGCTGACGTTGCTGGTGCTGGCGGGCGTGCTGGTTATCGAAGGCGTCGGCGCGCTGCTGCTCTGGTTGCTCTGGCTCGACGAACTGCCATTTTGGTGGGCTGGTTACTACGCGCTCTTTCACGCCGTAGCCGCCTTTACAAATGCAGGGTTCGACCTCTTTGCCGGCTCGCCGCTCCTCGCCAACGGGCCGCCTCAAGACCCCGGTACGCTCGCTGTGGTGGGCAGCCTGATCTTTCTAGGTAGTATCGGGCTGCCGGTGATCAGCGACGTGTTGCAATGGCGGCGGCGGCGTCGCTTGTCGCTGCACTCGCGGGTGACGCTGTGGACCGCCGGCGGGTTGATCCTCTTCGGTGCTGCGGCCCTTTTTCTCGGCGAGTTGGGGGCGACCTCAAAATTTGCCGAGGCGTCGCGCCTGGATCTGTTAATGGGCAGCATCTACTTTTCCGTGGCGACGCGCTCGGCCGGGCTGGTGCTGCACCCCACCTACATCAACCTTTCGGAAGCCAACATCATTGTCGCCTCGGCGCTGATGTTTGTGGGCGCGTCGCCCTCTGGCATGGGCGGTGGCATCACGACCAGCACCCTGGCCGTGCAGTTGCTCAGCGTGTGGAACTATGCGCGCGGGCGCAACAACCTGCGCGCCGGGCGCCGCATCATCCCAGAAGACGCCCTGCGCAAAGCCTCAATCGTGATCACGGCGTCGTTCTTGCTCAACTTCCTCGTCACCTGGCTGCTACTGCTGACCCAGGCGGCAACCTTTCAGGAAGCTCTGTTCGAGAGCGTGTCAGCCTTTGGCACGGTCGGCTTCAGCCTGGGGTTGACGGGGCGGCTGGATTGGTTCGGCCAGACGCTGCTGATGCTGCTGATGTTCTGGGGACGGCTGGGCGCGCTGACGATCATCGTGGCGTTGGCGCAGCCACGCGTGCCCGAGCGCGTCAGCTACCCCGAAGAGTCGATCCTGATTTAGCCTGTTGCCTCCCTGACTGTCTTTGCACTTATTCAGGTGACAGTCACTTCTAAAAGTGACTGTCACCTCTTGTTCCCTGTAAACCGCAGCAACTCGATTGACAAATAGACATTTCCATCAAATGACGCGTTGTTTTATCTGGTGTTTGACTACACTATGGAGAAGAATCTCAGTTTGTGGTGACACAGCAGTGGTCTAGGTAAGGAGGCGAGATGTTGGCAGCGAAGCGCGTCCTCTTGGTGGACGACTCGTCGACAATTCGCATGTTTTTGCGCGCGGTCTTGACGCAGGCTGGCGCCAATGTGCAGGAGGCGACCTCCGGGCAAGAGGCGTTGGGCCTCTTGCAGAGCACCCCCACTTACGACTTGATCTTACTCGACCTGATCCTACCTGATATCGACGGCATCGAAGTGCTACGCCGGCTGCGCACGTCCGATGAAGTCACGCCGGTCGTTGTGCTGACAGGCATGGGCGGCATCAAGTCGGCGACGGCAGCGGTGCGCGAGGGCGCCGATGGGTACATGGAAAAGAAGGACCTGGCCCTCGGCAGCGACCACACCGAGTTCTTCTACGCACTGGAACAGGCGATGGAGCACCGCGCCGGTCTGGTTGCCAAGAGCCAGTTGCAGCAATTCAAAACCGACTTCTACTCAATGATCACGCACGATCTACGCAACCCGGCGGGCAGTGCATTGCTGGCGCTGCAATTGATCGGCTGGGACGCGACCAATAATCTCACGCCAGAGCAGCGCGAACTAATTGCGCTGGCAACGCAGGCCGCCCAGCAACTCAACAACCTGATTAACGATTACCTGGATTTTGCCAAGATCGACGCCGGCTTCCTGCGCATCGAACCGGCGGAGACCGAGGTCGTCGCGCTCTTGGAAAATGCCCTGCGCCTCTCCAGTGTGCAGGCGCAGACGCGTAAGCAACGGCTAAGGGTGCATACGCCCGCCGCCCCAGTTTATGGGTGGGTCGATGGCGAACGGCTCAAACAGGTCTTCGAGAACCTGATCTCAAACGCCATCAAATATACGCCTGAAGGCGGCGAGGTCGATGTCACCCTCACGCACGACAGTCGATGGCTGACGGTCGAGGTGAAGGACAACGGCCTGGGTATCTCGCCGGTGCAGATGCGTGAACTGTTCGCCAAGTATCATCGCGGCAGCACGCACTCGGTGCGCGCCATCCGCGGCACAGGGCTGGGGCTATACGTGGTGAAGGAAATTGTCGAGGCGCACGGTGGGACGATCACGGCGTCTTCTGAGGGCGTCCCTGGCAACGGCTCGACTTTCACGTTGCGCGTGCCGATCCAGCCAGTACAGGCGGGCGCCGCGCTTGACGCCGCACGCGTAGGGATGTGAGCGATGCAAGCGGTGATCTTTCGCCTTCACGTAGATGAATATGGTTTGGACGTGACCGCCGTCACTGAGGTGGTGCGGATGGTGGCGCTGACAACGCTGCCTGATGCGCCAGCGTGGATGGCGGGTGTTGTCAATCTGCGCGGCCACGTGATTCCAGTGATGGACTTGCGTCGCCGGCTGCATCTGCCAGAGCAGGCGCCCGATCGCAACACCCCAATCCTGATTGTACAGGCGGGCGAGCAGCGCTTTGGCGTGATTGTCGATGCCGTGGTCGAGGTGCTCGAACTGCCCGCCGCCAGCATCGAGGCCATCACTGCGCCAACCTTCCCGCAGTTAGCCGTCCAGCAGTTGGTGCATCTGGGCCAACGCATGATTCTGTTACTGGACCCTTCCCGACTCGCCGTGGCGATCCCTGTCATTCGGTGAGGTGCGTTTATGCTTACCACCCTGCCCGTTCGCCCAAAACCGCCCTTCGACAACTGCTGCCTGCCGCGCTTTGCACAACTGGCGACAGCGATGACTGGTCTCGAATTCCCCGAATGTCGCCTGCCCGATCTGACCCGCGCTCTCCGCGAGACGATGATGCAGTTCGAGCTGGCGGAGCCTGATGAACTCTATAACCTGCTGGCGGCTCGGCGCGATCATCCGGTCAAGCGCGCCTTCATCTCACACCTGACGATCGGCGAGACGCATTTCTTTCGCAACCAGCCGCAGTTTGACGCCCTGGCCGAAACCATCCTGCCAGAGTTGATTGCACGGCGCCGGCCACAGCGCCGTCTGCGCATCTGGAGCGCAGCGTGCGCCACCGGCGAGGAGCCGTACTCGGTCGCCATTGTCCTTGACCAACTGCTGCCCGACTACGCCGATTGGGACGTGACGATCCTTGCCACCGACATCGACGAACAGGCGCTGGCGCGCGCGCGTCGTGGCATTTACAGCGCCTGGTCGTTCCGCCAGATGGACGAGACGGTGCGCGTTCGCTACTTCATCACGCAGGGCCGCTTCAACGAACTGACGCCCGCGATTCGGCGCCGCGTCACCTTTGCGCCGCTGAACCTGGTCGAAGCTGATTACCCGTCGCTACTCACCAACACAGCGCAATTTGACTTGATTTTGTGTCGTAACGTATTGATCTATTTTGCGCCAGCGACGACGCGTCAGGTGGTCGATCGGCTGTACATGGCGTTGGCGGATGGCGGCTGGCTGCTAGTTGGGCACGCCGAGCCGTCGCAGGAAATCTTTGCCCAGTTTGCCACTGTCAACCTGCCGGACACCGTGGTCTATCGACGGCCTTGCCTGGCGGCGTCGGCACATACTCTGTCATCCCCGCCTGCTGCGTCGTTGCCTGCTGCGCCACCACGCATGTCCACGGCGGCGTTGCCAGCGGCCAGCCATGCCGCGATCTCCAGCGTGTCACCCCAACCCAGCGCTGCGGCGCGTGTCGCCGCCCCCGCTGGCGACGGCGTGACGGCCTGTCAACGCGCCCGCGACTATGCCGGGCGCCGCCAGTGGCGCGAGGCGGAGCAGTGGGTGGGGCTGGCGCTTGAACAGCAGCCACTGCTGGGTGAGGCGCATTACCTGCACGCACTGCTGTTGCTGGAAGCCGGTCAGATCGAGACGGCGATCACGGCGCTGCGCCGCTGTATCTATGTTGCGCCCACATACATCGCCGGGCACTTGCTGGCGGCGCTGCTCTATCAGCGGCAGGGGGAGGTGCGCCGCGCGGCTGGCACGCTGACCTATGCACGTCATCTTTTGCAGCGCTACGCCATCGATGCCGTTATCCCTGACACCGACGGCGCCACGGCAGGACAATTGCTTACAATGATTGAGGCGCAACTGACACTGCCTGGCGTGTTGCCGGAGCGAACCACGCTTGTGCAATCCTGACATCCAATCGGGGGAACCTATGAAACATCTCAGCATTTCTACAAAAATGGCAATCGGTCTGCTCATTGTGGCCGTGGTCGTGGTCAGCATGGCCGCGTACAGCTACTGGGCGATGAGCTCGATCAACAAGGGCGTAGATGAAATTTACGCTCACCGGTTGCTGCCGCTGCATAAGTTGAGTCATGTGCATACGGCTGTCCATGAAATGCAATTGCTGTTGATCGACGCCCTGATTTCCCCCGAAGGTCGTCAAGCTGACCTACAGGCCATCGATGTTACCAAAGCAGATATCGAACAAGTCCTGGACGAATACCGCCAACACGCGCTCTCGCCGGAGGAACGCGCCGCGCTTGCCGATGTGGAACGCAACTGGACAGCGTTTGCCGCGGAGGTGGATCGCATTGTAGCCGCAGTCGCCAGCCACCAGGGGGAAAGTGCGCTGGATTTGCTGACCGAACACCTTTTGAGTGAGCAAATGGAGAAGATAGAAGCCCCACTTAGCGCCATCATCGACATGACGGAGGTGCTGGCAGCCGCAACCGATGAACAAGCAGGGCAAACGCTTATGCAGTCAACCTGGCTGCTGGCATTGGTAACGCTGATCGGCCTGGGCGCCGGTGTGGGCATCGCCTACTGGATCCGGCGCAACATCGTCCGCTCGATTGTCACCGTCCGCAATGCTGCGCAATCCTTTGCCGAAGGCGACCTGTCGCAGCGCGTCGCTATCCACTCTGGCGACGAATTGGAGGAACTGAGCAGAAGCTTCAACACTATGGCCGACCGCATTCAGCATCAGATCGAGACACAGCGTGAGGCGCGCCGCATCTTGGAGGCGGGCACGCAGAACATGAGCGCCGCCTCAGCACAGATCCTGGCCGCCGTCAGCGAACACACGGCGAGCGCCAACCAGCAGTCAGCTGCCGTTAACCAAGTGGTCGCCACCGTCAGCGAGGCGCAGGCGTCGTCGCAGCAGGCCGCCGGCAAGGCCGCCGAAGTTGCCGAACTCGCCGCCGACGCCGTGCGGGTTGGGCAGGAAGGCGCCGAGTCAGTTGAAGCCATCTTGAGTGGAATGCAGGACATCCGCCGTAAAGTGGAGAGCATCGCCCAGAATATTCTGGCGCTCTCCGAACAGACGCAGCAGATCGGCGACATCATCACGACCGTGACCGACATCGCCGACCAGTCCAACATTCTGGCGATCAACGCCGCCATCGAGGCCGCCAAAGCTGGCGAGCAGGGCAAAGGCTTTGCCGTTGTCGCTGGCGAAGTCCGCAACCTGGCCGAGCAATCCAAACAAGCCACGGCCAAAGTACGCTCGATCCTGGGCGAGATTCAGAAGGCCACCAACACTGCCGTGCTGGCCACCGAGCAGGGCACGCGCGGCGTCGAAACGGGCGTCAGTCTGGTTCAGAACGCCGGCAAGGTGATCAACCAGCTTAGCGGCACGATCCGGAGCGCTGCCCAGGCTGGACAGCAGATTTCCGCCGCAGCGCGCCAGCAGAGCATCGCCATGGATCAGATCGCTCAGGCGATGCGCGAGATTGGGCAGGCAACTGTCCAGTTCGTGGCAGGCGCCAGACAGTCGGAAGCCGCCGCACAAGGGTTGAGCGATCTGGCGGGCGAGTTGCTGACGCTTGCCAATCGCTATGAGGCCTGAACCATGACGCTGCCTGTTGCCACTCACGGCGCGCCGGATGCCACACCGCTGGCGCCGCCGCCAGAAAATTTAGGGGTGGATGCTGAACTGCACGCGATTTTTGCCGCGCGCGCTCACCGGCTCGCCCAGCCCGTGGTCCAGCACATTGACGACGCCAGCCTCAGACAAGTGCTGATCGTGCTCATCGCTGGCGAGCGCTATGCGATCGACAGCCGCCATGTGGTCGAAGTGCAGGCGACGGGGCGCATCGTGCCGGTGCCTGGTCTCGGCGAGCAGTGGCGAGGGCTGGTCAACGTGCGCGGGCGTCTCTACGCGACGCTCGATCTGGGGCGGTTTTTGGCGCAGTTGCACCTGCACACACCGGGCGCGGCGCCGCGCAGCGAAGGCCGCTTTGTGCTGACGAGATCCGCCGGGTTGACGATTGCGCTGTTTGTGGATGAGGTGCAGTCGGTGCGTCAGGTGGCGGAATCCGCCGTGCTGCCACCGCTGGCTGGCGCACTGGAGGGTGAGCGCACGCCAGTGATCGGCCTGACCGACGATCTGGTCGTCTTGTTGGATGTAGATGCGCTCTTCCAGCTTGTCCGGGGCCACGCATCGGTAAGCGGGAGTTGACCTATGCCACCATCGCAAGAGGAATTCATGCAGCAGTTGCTGGCGACATTTGTTGCTGAGGCGCAGGAACATCTGCAGGTCGTCAGCCAGGGGGTGCTGGCGCTGGAGCAGCGCGCCACCGCCGACGACGCCAGTGCGCTCCTGGCCGAAATGTTCCGCGCCGCGCACAGTCTCAAGGGTGCGGCACGGGCGGTGGGTGCGGCGGAGACGGCGGATCTGGCGCACGCGCTGGAGAGTGTGATGGGACAGATTCGCGCCGGCGCACTGCCGCCAGCGCAAGTGAGCTTTGATCTTCTATACCAGACGGTGGACGCGCTCGGCGCGCTGGTGAACCGGCTGGTTGCCAGCGACGCCGCTCCCGTCGCAGTTGCCCCCTTGATCCAGCGACTGACCGCGCTGGCAACGGACGCGCCCAAAAGCACAGCAAGCCCTGGCAGCGCCGCTGCCCATACTTCCGGCGTCAGCACGCCCACCCCCACGCAAGCAGCAGAGAGCGCCGACGCTCCAGCGCCGCCCACTGTGCTCACACCGCCGATTCTTGTCCCGACCCTGGGCGCGGATGAATCTGTGCGCGTTGCCAACACGAAATTGGACGCCATCATCGAGCAAGTTGGCGAATTGCAGGTGGCGCAGTTGGCAAATACGCTCTACATGCGGCGCCTGCAACAACTAGTCGAGGAGGCCGAGCGCGCTGAAGCCACGCAGCGCAATCGCGCTGGCGCACTGCGCGGGGCGGTGCAAGGAAGCGATAACAGCTTTGCGGCGACCGCCGACCACGCGCTCAGCACACTTCTTGCTGATGTCCGCCGGTTGTGGAGCGCCATGCAGGCAAACTATCGCCACGAGACACAACTGGTCGACGATCTGGGCGAGGCTGTGCTGCGAATGCGGCTGATGCCGGTCGCTTCCGTGCTGGAGGGTTTCCCCCGCATGGTGCGCGACCTGGCGCACGCCCTCGATAAGCGCGTGCGTCTGACCATCGAAGGCGGCGACACCGAGATTGACCGCTCGGTGCTGGAGCAGATCAAAGCGCCGCTCACCCACCTGCTGCGCAACGCCGTCGATCACGGCATCGAAGCGCCAGCGGCGCGCAGCGCGCGAGGCAAGCCCGCCGAAGGCCACATCCGGCTGAAGGCGGCGCAACGTGGCAGTATGATCGTCATCGAGATCGACGACGACGGCGCCGGGATCGACGGTGCGCAGGTGCGCGCCAGCGCCCTCGCGCGCGGGGTGATCGACGCCGCCGAGGCCACCCGCCTCAATGATCACGACCTGCTGTGGCTGATCTTCCGCTCGGGCATGTCGACGCGCCGCACCGTGACCGACATTTCGGGGCGCGGCGTTGGGCTGGATGTGGTGCGCGACCAGGTAGAGCGGCTGCGCGGCTACATCGACCTCGCCAGCACACCAGGGCAGGGGACGCGCTTTGCGCTACACCTGCCGCTGAGCGTGGCGACGACGCTTTGTCTGCTCATCGAAAGCAGCGCACAGGTTTTTGCGATTCCGACCAGCGGCGTCCTGCGCGTGGCGCGCGTGCAGGCGCGTGCGATCGGGCACGCCGAAGGGCGCGATGTCGTGCATATCGGCGGGCGCGTGCTGGCGCTGCACGACTTGTCCACCTTGCTGGCGCTGACGGGCGCAACCGACCGGGCGCCCGATGACGGCGTCGTCTATGCGCTGCTGCTGGGCGTTGCTGACCAGCGCGTGGCGATCGCGGTGGATGCAGTGCATGAGGTGCAGGAACTGGTGGTCAAACCGCTGCCACAGCCACTGAGCCATGTCCAGCACATTGCCGGCGCCAGCAACCTGGGCACCGGTGAGATCGCGCTGGTACTCAATGTGGCGGATCTGGTGCGCGCGGCGGATCAGCGGGTGAATCGCCGCGTCACTGCGCCGGCAGCAGCAGTCATCGCTGCGCCGGTTGCACCGCCGACGCTTCTGATCGCCGATGATTCCTTCACAACGCGCTCGCTCGAACGCAACATCTTGGAAACGGCCGGCTATCACGTGGTGGTGGCCGCCGACGGCCTGGAAGCGTGGACGCTGCTCCAGAGTGAGCTGGTTGAACTGGTGGTCTCCGATGTGATGATGCCGCACATGAACGGCTTTGAACTGACGCGCCGCATTCGCGGCGACACGCGCTTTTCACAACTGCCGGTGATCCTGGTGACGGCGCAAGAAGCGCCGGCGGATCGTGAGCAGGGGTTGGCCGCCGGCGCCGACGCTTATCTGGTCAAGAGTGCGTTTGACCAGGATACGCTGCTGAGTACAGTGGCGCGGCTGCTCTGAACCGTGACGTTAGGAGACCGAGAGCATGATCAGAATACTCATCGTAGACGATTCACCAACAGTCCGCCTGACGTTGCAGGCAATCCTGGAGAGCGATCCGGAGATCAAGGTGGTTGGCTTTGCCAGCAACGGCCAGGACGCGCTGCACAAGGCGTTGCAACTGCGTCCAGACCTGATCACGATGGATGTGTTGATGCCCGAAATGGATGGCATCGACGCCACGCGTCTGATCATGACGCAATGTCCGACGCCGATCGTCGTCATCAGCGCGCACCGCAGTGACCCCGAGTTGGAGATCGGGTTCAACGCATTGCAGGCCGGCGCAGTGCAGGTGATCGACAAACCCGCCAACGCCTTCGCCCCTGAGAGCGCCTCCGAACGGGCGGCCATGGTGGCAACGATCAAGCTGATGAGCGAGGTGCGGGTCGTGCAGCGGCGCTTTGACAGCCAGCGTCGAAGCACGTTGCCGTCGCCACCGCCAGGACAGGAGAACGCGCCGCGCCCGGTTGACGTGGTCGCCATCGGCGCCTCCACGGGCGGCCCGGCAGCACTCAACGTGCTTCTCAGCGGATTGCCCGCCGATTTTTCGGCGCCGATTCTGATCGTGCAGCACATCACGATCGGCTTCACCCACGGGCTGGCAACGTGGCTTCAGCACGCCTGCCGCCTGCCGATCCGCATTGCGCAGGCGGATGAGCGGATACAGGCAAGTACGGTGTACATCGCCCCCGACGACTATCATCTGCAGGTCATCGGCACAGGGCGGTTGCAGCTTGTCTACAGCGCGCCGGTCAATCATGTGCGCCCCTCGGTGAACATGCTGTTCGAGTCAGTCGGGCATGTCTACGGTGTGCGCGCGGTCGGCGTCTTGTTGACCGGCATGGGGGAGGATGGTGCGCGCGGTCTCCACACGATCCGCCGGCAGGGTGGCTTCACCATCGCCCAGGATG
>Ga0209398_1000521_pt1 | contig 23711 bp, 23 predicted proteins | sample AshMeaBigSpring_FD_184125 | JGI IMG/M metagenome (GOLD analysis project Ga0209398, IMG submission 184125) | Groundwater microbial communities from Big Spring, Nevada to study Microbial Dark Matter (Phase II) - Ash Meadows Big Spring (SPAdes)... | ecosystem: Environmental > Aquatic > Deep... | reverse complement strand
CGCCATTCGCAGTTATATTTCAACCGTACGCAAACAAGGCGCAAAGGTCATTACTGCTCTCTATGATGCTCTGTATGGTCGGCCTTTCGTCCCTTTGCCCATGGCCGCCTCAGCCTGAATAGTAACCTTCGGGTAATGATGTCAGATGAGCAAGTTAAGCCTTGAGTTAATGGTGCTCAATTACAACGGAATTCACCTTTTGCAGGCGTGTTTACCATCGGTGATGATGGCAGCAAGACGTTGTCGTACAGTGAATGCCTCGACTGTTGTCATCGACAATTGTAGCACCGACGAAAGCAACGATTGGGTTATGGCGAAGATGCCAGACACAAAATTCGCGCATGCGCCATCAAATGATTACCTATTCTCGCTCAACTGGGCCGCTCACAATAGCACGGCCGATCTGCTCTTGATGTTGAACAATGATGTCGAAATGCCTGATGACTGTATTGACCCACTGCTCGAACCATTGTTGGCAGACCCGCAAGTATTTTCGGTAACGCCGTTCTTGCTTAGGCGTGATCGAATAATGGTCGATGCAGAAAAGCGCTGGGGTGAGTTTCGTCGTGGTTTGCTGCATCATGAATCGCAGCCAAGGAAACAAGTCTGTGCTACGCTATTTCCGACAGGAGGAGCATTTGTGGTACGCCGCTCGGACTTTTGCACAATAGGAGGGTTCGATCGGATCTATCACCCCGCTTACGCGGAGGACCTGGATATAGGCTATCGAGCATGGCGTTATGGGTATAAAAATCTGTACCAGCCCCAATCATTGATGATCCACTGGGGTAGTGCGACGATGAGTCAGTTGGGTCATAGCAAGCGTTATTGGCTCAATATGCGTAACACTTGGCTATTGTCGTGGCGTAATGTATCTGACCCGCAAATTCTTGCGATGAACATGCTCTGGACGATTCGCTACTACCTAAGCAGCATCGTTCATCGGAATACTGAGCAGAGAAAATCACTGCAGGGCGCGTTCGCGCGTTGGAACGCTGCCGTGGCAGGTCGCACAGCAATGAGTTCGCGGATTGTGCGACCAGATCGTGATATCTGTTCAATCATAGCAGAGGAATAGCCAGCTAACGAACCAGTAGGCAGGGGTTAATGATTGAAGTTCTTTTGGTCAGTCCAAGACTTTCCGCTGATGACCCAAGGCGATGTGGAGATCACACTTATACCGACTTACTGCTTCAGAATCCGCCTGAAGGCGTGGAGTATTATCATTATGAAGACCTGATTGCAGCAGGGTATGCACGGCGCATCCGCCCCCTGCAAGCGATGAGTCATTATTTGACGCGGGCAGGTATCTTGCCCCCCGACATGTGGTATGAGGCGATCTCCTGCGACTTCGTTCCCGATGTTATCCACCTTTATGGGTTTTCGGTGACCGTTCGTGTCGCTGGCGTGAATTGCAAATATCCACCGATTGTATTAGGCGTCGGGACAGGAGGTTACAGCGACCTTCAGTACTATCACGGCTGGAACAGACAAAAAATCGAGCGAGCACGCAGATTGAAGCGACTCTATCTGAAGACTGTGTGTGCCCACGACTCAAGTCTGCGACCGGAGCAGGCTGCCAGAATCTTGACGTGGTCGGCTTTCTCTCGTCACATCCATCTTGACGAAGGATATGTTCCGGAGGATCGAATCTCGGTTCTCTATCCAGGACTTCCTTCACCCCAGTTGACATCAAACAGGCGAAACAATGGTAGTGGAACAACCTACCTTTTTATTGGCAGGAACTTCGAACGGAAGAACGGTAGCTTAGTCTTGCAGGCATTCCGGAGCGTTCACTGTGCTTATCCCCAGACGAGACTGCTCCTTATCAGCGAACCTGTAGATGGTCGGTCGATTGAAGAGCCTGGCGTGTCTCACCATCGCTTTGTGCCACGAGAACTATTGTTGAGCGACTTTCTTCCGCAGGCGGATGTTTTTCTTCTTCCCAGCAAAGCAGAAGGCTTTGGTTTGGCTGCATTGGAAGCAATGTCGTTTGGGATACCAGTCATTGCCGTCAATGCGTGGGCAATGCCTGAGATAGTGCAAGATGAGGTAAATGGTTTTCTGATAGACCTTGACTCACTCGATCAACTGACGAGTCGCATGATGCAGTTTGCTCAAACACCAACGCTGACGAAAACGATGCAAGAAGGTTGTCAAGCGGTTTTCCAACGTAAATTCTCGATTGAAGTTCACAATACACAGTTGCTATCTCATTACGTTCATGCGCTGGCGCCTCGACGGGAGGTAGTTTGAGCCACCACGATCGCAACGTCCCTGCTCGCCCTCAGGTTGCGATTGTGCGCGGCCACCATCTCAATCCCTTTGAGATGCAGACATATGCGTTGTTGTGCAACGAGTTCGATCTCACGGCAATCGCTGCCCAAGAAAACAGGTTTGAGACAGATCCAATCGGGTTTCCGATCGTCCATTTGCATCAGCCAAGGGAGATTGGTCTTGATATTCCTCACTGGCGTGGCTTCTGCAACCTTGCGACTCGGCGTCTATTTGGTTCAGAGGAACGTCTGCTGGGGCTAGGGCGCCTTTTGCCACGATTCGATATAGTGCACACGGTTGAGACCTTCAACTATTATTCATTGCAGGCAGTCAGGGCAAAGTCGAAGACCGGGAGACCGGTCGTGCTGACTGTGTGGGAGAATATTCCGTTCAACTTGGAACATTTTCCCCATTTCGCTCAGTGTAAACGGGAAGTGCGCCAGAATGCCGATATGTTTTTGGCAATCACTGAACAGGCCCGCTCAGCACTGATTCGAGAGGGTGTTCCGGAGAATCGAATCCATGTGATAGGCGCAGGGATTGATGTACAGTGCTTTCGACCAGGCAAGGCCGATGCCAAATGGTACACTAACTTTGATATCACAACTCGTGAGAAAATTGTTCTCTTTGTTGGAAGATTGTCCAAGTCAAAAGGTGTATATGATCTGCTCACTGCGGTTCACCTTTTAAGCGAGCGCGGCGTGGTAAAGTCGAATACGCATAAAGTCCTGGTGATTGGTCAAGGTGCCGAGGAACTGGGTCTGCGCACTATGACGCAAAGCTTAGGAATCGATGACATTGTCAGATTCGGCGGCGGTATCAGCTATACAGATATGCCGGACATCCATCGGCTGGCCGACGTGTTTGTTCTGCCCAGTGTTGCGACGCCGACATGGGAGGAGCAATTCGGTATGGTTCTGGCAGAATCCATGGCAAGCGGAAAAGCGGTGATAGGCACGATAAGTGGGGCAATTCCCGAGGTAGTCGGTGAGGCTGGCATCCTCGTGCCACCTGAATCGCCGGACTCACTGGCACAGGCGCTGCACAATCTCCTGGCAGATGATTCGCAACGTAGCGAGTTTGGCCGCAAAGCACGCCAGCGTATTGAGTCGACATTTGCGCACAGCCTTGTTGCGGAGCGAATTGCGTGTGTCTACCGTACTCTCCTTCAAGATAAATGCGGCGGGTAATGCAACAAAAATAGGATGGTTGTATGAAAGCTCTGGTAACTGGTGGAGCAGGGTTCATTGGCTCCCATGTGGCGCGGCACTGCAGTTTGCATGGGTATGATGTGGTTGTACTCGACGACCTGAGCGGCGGGTATCTCGATCAAGTTCCCCCCAATGTGCAGTTTGTCAAAGGCAGTGTCAACGATGTCGAAGTCGTGCAGAGACTCTTCACAGAGCATCAGTTTGACTACGTCTATCACCTGGCGGCATACGCCGCTGAAGGATTGTCGCATTTCATACGCAGGTACAACTACGCGAATAATCTACTTGGAAGTATCAACTTGATTAACGAGTCGGTAAAAAACGAGGTTTCCTGTTTCGTGTTTACTTCGTCGATTGCCGTTTACGGCACAAACCAACTCCCCATGATGGAAGATTTGAGCCCAGAGCCTGAGGATCCGTATGGCATTGCGAAATATGCAGTCGAACTAGACCTTCGGGCCGCGCATGAGATGTTTGGGTTGAATAGCATTATTTTCAGACCACACAACGTATATGGAGAGAGCCAAAATATCGGTGACCGTTACCGAAATGTCATCGGGATCTTTATGAATCAGATCATGCAAGGCCAACCCATGACAATCTTCGGTGACGGTCAACAAACGCGAGCATTCAGCTATATAGACGATGTTGCGCCATTGATTGCACATAGCGTTCAAGTGCCACAGGCTTATAATACTGTTTTCAACATCGGCGCCGACCAGCCGTATACGGTGAATGAACTTGCATTGGCCGTGGCGCGTGCATTTGGCGTCGAGCCAGAAATTCGATATCTTCCTGCCCGCAATGAGGTGCAACATGCGTTTCCCGACCACGGTCGAGTTCGCCAGGTCTTTGGGGAAAGTCCAACCGTCTCGCTAGAGGAAGGGGTAGGGCGTATGGCAGCATGGGCAAAACAAGCAGGTGGACGTCAAAGCAGCGCGTTCGGCAATATCGAGATCACTCGCAACCTTCCACCCAGTTGGCTTCTATGAATCACGCCGAAGTGCCGCTGGTTGCGGTAGTGATTCTGACCTGGAACCAGCGAAACCTCACTCTAGAATGTCTGGAGTCCCTGAAATCGCTGCAGTATCCTGCTGAGCGGCTAAACACCATCTTGGTAGACAACGGATCATGCGATGGTACAACTGAAGCAGTGCGAAGTCTATTTCCACAGGTTGTTGTATTGGAAAACTCAGACAATCTAGGGTTTGCCGAAGGCAATAATGTGGGTATCAGCTACGCGTTGGAGTATCCGGCCGACTATGTCATGTTGCTGAATAATGATACCGTCGTGGACAACGTCATGTTGGCGGAGATGGTCGCAGTCATGCAGCAATATCCAGATGTGGGAATAGTCGGCCCCAAGATGCTCTACTTTGATGATCCGGAGCGAATATGGTGTGCAGGCAATCGAATAGACTGGCTCCTGGGCAGCAGTATTCGCCTACAGGCCGATGAGCAGGACAAAGCAATCCCAAATGACATGCCGGTTGTCGTAGACTTTATTACAGCTTGCGGAATCCTTCTGCGACGTGAAGCTCTCGAACAAGTAGGATTGCTTGATCCGCGTTTCTTTATCTACTATGAGGAAACCGACTTGTGTATGCGTACGTGGCGTGCCGGCTGGCGTATCCTCTACGTTCCTTCGGCCCGGTTATGGCATAAGATTTCTGCAGCTATGGGACCAACTTCCCCTGCTACTGACTACTACATGAATCGTAACGTCCTGTTGTTCCTCGCCAAGAACCGGCATGGAATCGCTGGTTGGTTCTCCGTATGTGTTGCTGCCTGCCGGAATCTTCTCGCAGTTGCGGCCTACACGGTGAAGCCCCACGGAGGTGCGCGTATTCCCAATCGCAATGCTCGCCTATTCGCTCTGCGTGACGCCCTGGTTGGCAGATGGGGCAAAATGGGTCGTGATGTAGCGAAAGTATGTTATCCAGTCTCATGAAAGTGATGTTTCTCTCCACCTGGTATCCCTACCCAGCGGACACAGGGTCCAAATTGCGGGTCTATTATCTCCTACGCGAGCTGTGTCAGAGGCATGATGTCATGTTATTGTCGTTTGCCTCGGACACTGCCCGTCCTAATGCACCTGGAGATTTACATCGTTGGTGCGCAGATATTCAGGTAGTGCCAGTCGATCCATTCGCCGCTAATCGCACTAGTACGCTGCGAACCTTCCTCTCGCTACGCCCCCCTCTGTCAAGACCTATTTCCGCCATGGATGAACTCGTTGCCGAGGCATTTCGTTCGCGCTGCTTTGATGCCGTCATTGCATCTTCAGACATGATGGTTTCGTATGCACTACAGGCGCCGAATAACACAGTCAAGATTTTAGAAGAGCACAACTCGCTTACCCGCTGGATGCAAGAGCGTTATGAATCGGCCCTGGGTTCTGTGTATCGGCTCCGGTGTTGGGTTAGTTGGCAGAAACGTCGATTATATGAATCGCACATATACCGTGACTTCGACTTGATCACAATGGTTTCCCACCAGGATTGCACCGCGACGCAGACGATCATTGGGCAAACTCACCCACCTGTGCGAGTGGTACCTAATGGCGTGGATTGCGGCGAACGGCGTCCAAGTGAGGTACCACCGGTCGCAGGCCGATTGATTTACAGCGGCGCCCTGACATATTCCGCCAATTTCGATGCCGTTTCCTACTTTTTGGACAACATATTTCCACGCGTGAAACAGCAATGTGCGGATGCCCATCTGGTTGTGACCGGCTCAGTTGCCGGCGTTGATACCACCAGGTTCGAGTCAAACGAAAGCGTCACCTTGACCGGATTTGTTGAGGACGTGAACCGGGAAATAACGCAAGCGATGGTATGCGTTGTGCCACTTCTTGCAGGCGGCGGCACGCGCCTCAAAATACTTGAGGCCATGGCGCTGGGGGTTCCAATCGTATCGACCTCAAAGGGCGCTGAGGGTTTGGACGTTGTGGATGGTGAGCATTTGTTATTGGCAGATAATCCAACAGCATTTGCTCGCTGCATACTTGAACTATTAGGTAATCGAGAATTAGGCCGGCAACTGGCGGTAAACGCAAGGCGTCTGGTTGAAGAACGTTATGACTGGCATGCTATCGGTGTCCAGTTTTCCGACCTACTTGAATCAGTTGTCGAAAGCCGAAGCGAATCCCCCGCATGATGCCTTTATCTTTTCGAACTGTTCGGGCGCCTCGTGTTGCGCCCTGGTTCACAGTGATTGTCATATTGGCTGCATCGTTCTGGCTGGGGAAACAGGGATCTACAACGCTGCTGGTCATCGCTGTTGGTGCCATTTTCGGTATCGCATTACTCGCCCGACCAATATTGGGGCTTCCAGCGATTCTGTTGTCGGCATTGGTCATACCACTCTCGATCCCGACAGGTACTGATGTAAAATTGTATCCTGTCGTCTTTGTCACGGCTGCTGTTATTGTCACATGGGTTGGCAGGCGGATTCGTGGGCAGAACATATCCATTACAAGGTCGCCTGCCAATCTACCATTGTCGCTGTTCTTGTTGCTTGGCCTGCTGTCGCTCGTCATTGGAAATGCCACTTGGTCCCCGGCTGTTCTGCGGAGAGACAGCTTCTTACTGGTGCAACTGGCACAGTGGTCTATTTTTGCATTGTCGGCGGGCGCCTTCTGGCTTACAGCTAACCTTGTGCGTTCTTCATCGGAACTTGAGCGTCTGACATGGCTTTTCTTATGCCTAGCAGGATGTGTGGCACTGCTATTCTTGTTGCCAAGTGCTTTGCCGTGGATTTGGACATATACAACTGGCGCCTTTAGCCGTACACCTCTATGGGTGCTGCTGGCAGCATTAGCTGGTGGACAGTTATTTTTCAATCGTAATCTGAGCAGAAAGCGTCAGATTTTTCTTGTCGCTGTGAGTTTGAGTATATTGCACAATGCCTTTGTTCAGCAGCGTGAAGGGGTCTCAAATTGGATTGGAGTCAGTGCAGTTTATGGCACACTCATTTGGTTACGTTGGGCGAAGTTGCGGTTACCTATCGTCGTATTGATCATCACCCTTACCGTTATAGGCTTTCTTCTTCCTACACTATATGACTTTGCTGGAGGTGATATTGAGTGGGAGCAGAGCGGTGCAGCTCGATTGGCTTTGATGCAACGCGTTATTGAAGTCACCATGCGAAACCCATTTACAGGCTTAGGCCCTGCGGCGTATCGACCATATGCAAATATAGAGCCGTTTTTATATGGCCGCGCCCTCTGGATCGCACCACAGATCAATTCGCACAACAACTACATTGATCTTTTTTCCCATGTCGGCATTCTTGGCCTGGCGATGTTTGGCTGGTTCGTTGTTGCGCTCTGGCGACAAGGCGTACATGCAAGGCAGCGATGCATCGAGGGATTTGCATCTGGATATATCAACGGGATGCTTGCGGCCGGAGCGTCCAGTTTGGTGATTATGTTGTTACTTGATTGGATGTTACCGTTTGTTTACAATGTTGGAATATACGGTTTTCAGGCAAGTGTCCTTGTCTGGCTCTTCTTGGGTGGAATTGTGGTGCTTGATCAGTTGGCAGATGTAGCGCGAACTGGGGAGCAAGCAGTGGTCGGCGTTTTCGCATCTAATGCTGTAGGAGTAGATGATGCTCGCCCGTGAGCATGCCGTGTGGTCGCAAGCTAGAGGTGTCGGATGGGGCAGTTCAGGCCAGACTTGACGATCTCAATCATTAGCGCCAATAATCTGTTGCTGCTTCTACCCTGTCTACGTTCGGTCTTTGCCAATACGCATGATATTGCACTGGAAGTGTTCGTGGTAGACAACGCCTCCAATGATGGTACGGCCGATGCCGTCATCGCCGAGTTCCCCCAGGTCAAAGTGATCCGCAACCCTCAGCAGCTAGGCTTTTCCACCAACAACAATCTGGTGTTGCGGCAGGGCGAAGGTCGCTACTTGATGTTACTCAACGACGATACCATCGTGCTGGATGGCGCATTTGACACCCTTGTGCGCTTTGCCGACACTCAGCCGAGGACGGGCGCGTTCGGGGTGGGGCTACTGAATTCAGATGGGACCGAACAGCAATCTTTCGCTGCCTTTCCGCAGCCACTGACCGAGCCATTTGTCTCAGCATCACATGTAGCGGCACGTCGGTGCATGCACTCGACGCCTTTCCTGACGGACATTGTGTCTGGCGCCTGTTTGATGGTGCGCCGCAACGTGATCGAGAGCGTTGGCGTTCTGGACACAGCGTTCGATCCAATCTACTCAGAGGAATTCGACTGGTGCTATCGGATCAAGCAAGCTGGATATGAGATCGCTGTCGTACCCGAAGCCAAAGTGATTCATTACGGCAGCTTTACCATGAACCAGACGATGCTGCGTAAACTCGATCTGCTATACGGTCACAAAGTGATCTTCTTCAGAAAACATCATGGCGCCACGGCAGCCTGGACATACAAATTACTCCTGGCTGGAACAAGCACAGTACGGGCAGGCATACTCTCCCTGTTGTCTTTTGCTGGCGATCTGGACAAAAAAGAGCGAGCGGCGCTACAGTGGCACCTGGCACGCAAATCGATCTTCCTCTGATCATTAGCGATGGCTCGCAATGCTTGACCTCACCATCTCTATTGTCAACCATGGACACCGCGAACTGGTTGACGCGTTGTTAGCCTCTATCCTCGCCCACACCCATACGATTTCCTACGAAGTTTTTGTGGTCAACAACCTGGTCGGTGATGGCAGCGCAGATATGTTGGCATCCCGCTTCCCCTGGGTCAAGGTGCTGAATAATCCTCAGCCGTTGGGGTTTGCCGCCAACAACAATCAAGTGCTCCGTCTGGGCGGCGGACGTTACACCGTCTTGCTAAACGACGATATGGTGCTTGTCAATGATGCGCTTAACCACATGGTTGCGTTTATGGATGCGAATGCATCGGCCGGCGCTGTTGGCTGCAAATTACTCAATCCGGACGGAACTCTACAAAGGTCGTGCTGGCGTGGGTTTCCATCGGCAAAAACGCTGTCTGTAGACCTCTTTTATCTTTCGAAGTGGCTGCCATGGTTGTCTTTGGTTCAGGATTTTGAAGCGACGTTTCAGTCAACGGAGCCGGTTGATGTCGACTACGTGCTAGGCGCCTGTCTACTCGTACGGCGAGAAGTGATTCTGCAGGTCGGAATGCTTGATGAGAGCTTTGGCATGTTCCTGGAAGAAACCGACTGGTGTTATCGCATCCGCGGCACTGGATGGCGAATTTGTTGGACGCCTGACGGTGAGATAATTCACTATGGGCAGCAGAGCGTCTCCAGAGACCCAGTCCGGTATATGCCGATGCTCTATCAGAACTACTGCAAATTTGGCCGCAAACATGGACGCCATCGGTTATCAATCATTTCCCTAAAAGTCACTATTGCGCTAGGAGCGCTCTTTCGCGCACTTGTATGGAGTCGGCGGCTGGTTGCAGGGATACCGGACAGCCGTGCAATGGTACGTGGGTACATAGCTGCGTTTCTCGCAACTCCTACATTTTGACGGACTGCGATTCATTGTAGGAAGGGGAAGGCAGACAAAATGGACATTGAGTTGAAATTGAGTCTTGAGCACGAATGGCACGAATCCGAAGACTTCGCCCGCGACGCCAATTCCCTCATCGTCGGCGTCTACGCCTCCGGCGTCTTTGACGAGGCGGAGGCGTGGCACCTGGCCGCGCTGGGCGACGTCGCCGGGCAGCACGTGCTTGACTATGGCTGCGGCACCGGTGGTACGACCCGCGCGCTGCTGGCGCGCGGGGCACGCGTCACCGGCTTCGACATCTCACTGCTGCGTTTACAGGAGGCGCGCCAGCGCACCGGTGCGGCGCCCGCTGCATACACAGAGTGCGCGGCGGAGCAACTGCCCTTTGCCGACGCCGCCTTCGACGCTGTGTTGGGCAAGCAGATTCTGCACCATCTTGACCTCGCTGCTGCGGTGGCGGAGATCGCCCGTGTTCTGCGCCCCGGCGGGCGCGCCGTCTTTCTGGAGCCGCTGATTCACAACCCGCTGCTCGAAGGCTATCGCCGCCTGACGCCCCATCTGCGCAGCCCCACCGAACAGGCGTTGAGCATGGCCGACCTGGCGCGCATCGCCGCCCCCTTCCGCCGCGGGTCGCACCGTGAATTCGTGTTATTGAGCGTGCTGCCGGCGCTGGCGGCGGCGAAGCTCGGCGCGCATCCGCGCTGGACGGCACTGATGCGGCGGCTGGCCCAGGTGGATCGCCGCCTGTTTGACGCGGCGCCGGCGCTGGGGCGCTATGCGTGGGAGACGGTGGTGGTGGTGGAGAAGTGAGGGAGACAAGGAGACAAGGAGACGGGGAGATAGGGTAGTATCCGTTTGCCGTCTTCATCCGTTGTAGTTACTGCGGCTCCAAGATGAAACCGCCCTGGCCGCCAACGCACAAAACGGGCACTGGGGTGGCGTGGAAATGATGGGTTGATGGGACGCGGATGAAGACGGATCGGAGGGAAATCCGTGTTGATCCGTGTTCCATCCGCTTTGATCCGCGTACGATGTAGGTCGTTTGCCCCAGCAAGCGCGCAAGCAAACCCGTTGCTTCCACGAATCTGTTGTCGTGCGCCCTGTTCGTTTCAAGGGAAAGTTCAGCCAATCAATCCTTCGATATCGGCGCGGCCAGAGACCTCCGGGTCGAGAACAGCGATGCCCTCGGCAGTCGCAGCCCGCAATAGCCGTCGATCTGACGCTACCAGCACGATATGATGATCGATCAAGTCGAGGAGTTCTCGGAGTAGCAGTAGTTGATGCAGGTACAATGCGTCCGACGCGTTGATATTGTGCTGGATGATGTAGGAGAGCGATCCCAGCACGACCGCCTCATTGACGGGTAGCACATCCATTGAGCCGGCCTCGACCAACAGGCGCTCGATTGCTTGTTCCAGTACAGTGACCGGTAAGCGAGCGTCATTTCTGTGGCGGTTCAGGGCGGCAGCCACTTCGGTCAATCCAAGCGCCGAGATTGCGATGCGCTGTGGGGATGTAAGCAGCATATCGACAAGATGGTCGACAACGTCGGTGCCTGGTTCGTCATGAAACCGCTTGATCCAGGCGCTGGCATCCAGGAAGAAATGGTTCACAGGCGTTCGTCGCGTGCAATGATGACAAGATCAGAGAGCTTCGTTGTGTTTGCCGGATTGCCCTGCATCTGTGCGCGAATCTCAGCGGCGGAGAGCAGCGCGGCGGCGTCCAGCGGTGTGTCGTCTTTTACGCCTGGCAAACTGCGCATTGCTTGTTGCACGCTGGTTTCCCATTGTCGCCGTGCGCTAATCGTGGCGGCATAGGCGCGCAGAAACATCGAATCCGCCCAGGCTTGGGGGCTGCGCAAATCTATTTGTGCACTTGTGTCGATTGACATGCTTGCCATCTCCTTTCACGGTGTAGCCGATACCCGGTCAAACGCATTCTATCGCATCTCAGACGAGGGAGCCAAAGCAAAAAAGGGCACTGGGATTGCGTGGAAATGATGGGTTGATGGAACGCGGATTGGCGCGGATTGGACAAGGATGAAGACGGATCAAGAGAAGACCGAGAGAAATCCGTGTTGATCCGTGTACGACACGTACACGTTCGTCCCCCTTGTCAGCTCGTCCTCTTGCCGGTACAATTGGCGCAGTATGATAGGATGCGCGGGTCACAAGTCATTGCCCGTTGTGGGGAATGGAGGAACGATCAGATGATGACGGTTCAAACGCTTGATCGAAGAATCGAGATCACCCCGGGTGTGGCTGGTGGCAAGCCGCGCATCGCTGGTCACAGGATCACCGTGCAGAACATTGCCCTCTGGCACGAATGGATGGGGCGCACGGCCGATGAGATCGCCACCGAATATGACCTGACGCTGACGGATGTACACGCAGCCTTGGCCTACTATTATGCGCATCAGGGGGAGATCGATCAGTCGATCCGTGAGGGCGAGCGCTTTGCCGATGCCTTGCGTGCGCGCACGCCATCCAAGTTGGCTCCGGGTATAGTCTGATTCAGCGCATGGCGGAACCGATCAAGTTCTACACCGATGAGCATGTGGCCCGGTCAGTGGCTGTCGGACTGCGCCGGCGCGGCGTAGACGTATTGACAGCAAAAGAGATCTGCGAGGAGGCTCGGCCTCGCAGCTACCGGGTCGGACTGCGCCGGCGCGGCGTAGACGTATTGACAGTGCCCGAGGCAAATATGCGCGGCGCATCGGATGCCGATCACCTCAGATTTGCGGCTGAGCAAGCGCGTGTCTTGTTTACGCAGGATGATGATTTCTTGCAGCTACATGCCGAGGGAGTGTTTCACAGAGGTATCGTCTACGCCAAGCAGCGCACGCCAATTGGAGACATTATCCGCATCCGCGGCCTGATGTTGATTTACCATGTGATGAGTCCGGCGGATATGCAGGAACACGTGGAGTTTCTGTGAGTGTAGTGGGTGTCTAGCGCAAGCGCAAGGGACGCATGGCTTCACCACAGGATTGTTGAAGGGACACGGATGAAGAGGGATCAGAGAGAAATCCGTGTTGATCCGTGTCTCATCCGCTTTGATCCGTGTACCATCTACGGCGGTTGCCCCGGCACGCGCGCAACCAAATCCGTTTCTTCCACGAATCCGCTGTAGTGCCCCTGATCCGTTCCATGTCGGCATCCGTTGTTGTCTGCTCCACCGCACGCCAGGACAATCCACAAGACGGGTGATGCATATGCGTGTGAGTTACGCCGAATTTCTCGACTGGGCCGATGAGGATACACTGGCCGAGTGGGTGGAGGGGAAGATTGTCATCACCAGTCCTGCTTTGCGCCGCCATCAGACAGTTGCCGCGTTTTTGACCGCCCTCCTGGGCGGCTATGTGGAGGCGCATGGGCTGGGGAGTGTGTTGCCGGCGCCTTTTCAGATGAAGCTATCCCAATCCGGACGAGAACCAGACGTGATCTTCGTGGCGACGGTGCATCTGGCGCGGTTGCACAGCAACTACTTGAATGGGCCTGCCGACCTGGTCGTGGAGATTGTATCGCCGGAAAGCGCGGGGCGAGATCGGGGCGACAAATTTTACGAATATGCGGCGGGTGGTGTGCCGGAGTACTGGTTGCTCGACCCGCAGGCGCAGTGGGTCGAGTTCTACGTGTTGGAGGGCGCCCGCTATCGCCTGGCGTACAGCGGGCAGGCGGGTGTGTACCACGCCGAAGCCGTGCCGGGTTTTTGGTTGGAGGTGGCGTGGCTGTGGCAGGAGCCGTTGCCGCGCGTCGACGATCTGTTGTTGGAGATTGGCGGGGCGGGCTATGCGCAGCACTTGATTGCGCGGCTGCGCCAGCGCGGTTATTTGTCGGATTGAGTGCGGCGCAACACAGGGGCCGTTGCCCCGGCACGCGCACAGCCAAATTCGTTGTTTCCACGCACCCGTTGTAGTCTCCTCCGCCGCACGCCGGGCTAATTCACGAGACTGTGTTGCCGGCGCCTTGTCAGATAAAGCTATCCCAACGAAGGTGACTGCGCCCCATCGTGAGGGCGCCTATAGGGCGAAGTGGCACTTCGCCCTACATTGTGAAGACGACCCGTTGCCAACCGCACCTACACTGGCGCCACCTCCTGCACCAATAATCTGTCCCGCGCCATGACACGAGCCACACGCTTGTTGCTATCCATCATTCTGTTGGCCATCTTGCTGCGCGTGGGCGTCGCCTTCTACCTGGGCGACACGACGCCGCCGGGCAAGGACGAGACCTCCTATTCGCTGCTGGCGGCGCGGCTGGCGGGCGGGCATGGCTACAGTTTCGCCGGCGGCCACTATCCCTTCACGCCGCCGGAGACGCCCACCGCGCACTGGTCGTTTCTCTACACCGCGCTGATGGCAGCCGTCTACGCCGGCGCCGGCGCCCATCCACTGGTCGTGCGCCTTGTGCAAGCCGTGCTCACCGGGCTGCTCATGCCCTGGCTCACCTGGCGACTGGCGCGCCGTGCCCTTCCCGCCCCGCCGCCAATGACGTTCACAATTCTCAATTCTCAATTCTCAATTCACAATTCGCCGCCCCTCCTCGCCGCCCTCCTCGCTGCCGTCTACGCCTACTTTATCCTCTACGGTGCGATGACGCAGACCGAGGGGCTGTTTTTGCTGGCGGTGGTGTGGTCGTTGGAGCGGGCGTTGGCGGTGCAGGAGAGATTAAGGGATTGGGAGATTGGGAGATTAGGAGATTGGCGCGTGTGGGGCGCGGTGGTGACGTTGGGGGGGAGTGTGGCGGTGGCGACGCTGCTGCGACAGTCGATTCTACCCTGGGTGGCCGTGATGTTGGCCTGGCTGCTGGCGGCGGATGGGGTGGCGCAAGGAAGGGTGCGGGGACGTACGCTGGCGGCGCTGGCGGTGGTGGCGGCGATCCTGGTGGCGGCGGTGCTGCCCTTTACGCTGCGCAACTACCGCGTCTATGGGGAGCTGCTGCTGCTCAACTCCAACGCGGGCTACGCCATGTACTCGGCGCAGCACCCGCTGCATGGGGTGAGCTTCGACGCCTACGCCGCCGCGCCGCTGCCTGGCGATCTCACGCCGCCGCCTGCCAACGAGGCGCAGTGGGATCGGGCGCTGATGGCGCGCGGCGTGCAGTTTGTGCTGGAAGACCCGGGGCGCTATCTGCTGCTCTCCGCCAGCCGCGCCGTGGACTACTTCGAGTTCTGGCCGAAGGCAAGTTCGTCGCTGATCTTCAACGTGGGGCGGCTGGCCTCGTTTACGCTGCTGCTACCCTTTATGGTGTATGGGGTGTGGGTGATTGGGCGCGGGACGCGGGACAAGGTGCGCAGCACGCGCCTGTTTTCTCCCCCTGCGTTTCTGCTGCTTTTTGTGGTGGTCTACTCGCTGCTGCACATCTTCACATGGGCGATGCCGCGCTACCGCCTGCCAGTGGACGCCGTCCTGCTCATCTTCGCCGCCGCAGGCCTGAGCGACCTGGTCATGCGGATGCCGTGGAGCAGAAAGAGATGGGACGCGGATCAAAACGGATTGGACACGGATTAACACGGATTTTTGGTAACTGCTCAGCCCTTATCCACAGATGACGCAGATTTCGCAGAAAAAAGTCGTGGTCATCTCTGCGAAATCTGCGTCATCTGCGGATGAACTCCAGGCAAGCCTGAGCAGTTCCTTGATCCGCCTTGATCCGTCTCTCATCCGCGAAAATCCGCGGAGCATTTTTTCTTGATCTGCATTGATCCGTGTCTCATCCGTGTAAATCCGCATACCAGTTCTTCTTGATCCGTTCTATTCTCTTGATCCGCGTTCTACTCCGTGTTCTACTCCGTATCCTACCCACCTCACGCCCATGCTTGAGCTGCTGCGTGTGCTCTTTGTGACGATCGTTGCGTTTGCGGTGACGCTGCCGGCGCCGCGGATCGTCCCCTTACCGCCGCCGGAAGCGGGGACGCTGCGCTGGCGCGCCGGCGTGGGGGTGGCGCACAGCAACCCGCTTCACTTCGATTGGCCGCTGGCGCGCCCGGGCTGGTTTCACAACTGGGACTTCGACATCCACACGCTGGCGGGCGGCTATCACACACCGCTGCCGCGCTTTGCGCTGGCCGGGGCGGAGCAGGCGCTGGGCATGGCGTTTGCCCCGCTGATTCGCACGCTGGGCGGCGTGGTGGACTATCCGCCGGCGCGCATCACCGCGCTGGCGCGGCGCTACCCCGGTCTCGCCTGGATCGTGGGCAACGAGCCGGACATCCGCACGCAGGACTGGGCGACGCCCGCCGAGTATGCGCGCGCCTATCACCTGGCCTACACCGCGATCAAGGCGGGCGACCCCACGGCGACGGTGGTGGCGGGCAACATCAGCCAGGTCACGCCGCTGCGCCTGCGCTATCTGGATGCGGTGCGCACGGCCTACCGGCTGCAATTTGGCGCCGAAATGCCGGTCGATGTGTGGGGCGTCCATCTCTATATCTTGCCCGAAGCGGGGGCGTGGGGTGCGGGGCTGCCGCCGGGTCAGGAAGATCACGCGGCGTTGGGCGTCACCTGGGGGGTGGCGGCGCACGACGAACTGGCGTTGCTGGCGGAGCAGGTGACGGCGATGCGCCGCTGGCTGGCCGGGCACGGCGCGCAGGCCACGCCGCTGTGGGTGACGGAATATGGCATTCTGTTGCCGGCGGAACTGGGCTTCACCCCGGCGCGCGTCGCCCGCTTTTTGACCGCCAGCATGAACTATTTCGTCACGGCGACCGACCCGGCGCTCGGTCTGCCTCAAGACGACCAGCGGCTGGTGCAGCGCTGGGTCTGGTTCAGCACCTACACGCCGGAGTACCCCGCCGGCAACCTCTTCGACGCCCACGGCGCGCCCACCCCAATCATGGCGGCGTATGCGGAGTTTTTAGGGGGTAGGGAGAGGGGGAGAGAGGGAGATAGGGAGCCTACTCCCAATTCCCCCTCTCCCCCCTGAACCGGAACGCCACAAGATCGGGACAGTTTGACAATTACTCTCTCCCCCTCTCTATCGTTTGTCCGTTGGCATTTTCAGGTAAATAGAATTACAATATCGTCAATGACATTGACGCTGGTCTATGTTTTACTGTCGCCGACCTTTGGCATGCACCAATACACCGCCGACCTGGCGCATCAGGCGGCGATGTTGGGCTGCGATGTCCACGTGGTCACCACGGCGACGCTGCCCCGCGACCGTTATGGCGCACATGTGCGGCTGCACACACCGGTGACGCACGTCACCACCGGCTTTGCGGGCGAAGGCGCCCGGCTCGACAGCATCGGTCGCGTCTGGCGCACACTGCGGGCGCTGCGTCCGACCGTGGTGCATTTCACCGGCGTGCATCTTTGGAATCCACTGTTGCTGGCGGCGCTGCGTGCGCGCGGCATCCCCACTGTCCACACCCTCCACGACCTCGACCCGCATCCCGACGTGCGCTTTGGACGGCTGATCCGGCTGTGGAATCGTCTGGTGGTGGCGGGGGCCGGGCGGCTGCTGGTGCATGCCGAGCGCTATCGCCGGCTGTTGGCGGCGCCGGGCGCCGGGCGGCTGCATAGTTGGCCCTTGACGCACACCTTTCTCGGCGCCACCAGCGAAGATGCACTGGCCGCCGCCCCGCCGCCGCGCACGTGGGAACCCTGGGTGCTCTTTTTTGGGCGCGTCGAGGCGTATAAAGGTGTGCCGGAGTTGTTGGCGGCGGCGCAGCGACAACAGGGCGTCTTGCCCAGCGTCGTAATGGCAGGACGCAGCCACACCAGCCTGTCACCGCTGCCGCCGGGCGTTCTGCACCTGGATCGCCACGTCGATGACGAGCTAGGATGGGCGCTGTTCAGCCGCTGCCGGGCGGTGGTGCTGCCCTACACTGGCGCCACGCAGTCAGCGCTGCCAGCGGCCGCGTATGCCTTTGGCAAGCCGGTGATCGTCAGCGACAGCGGCGCGCTGGCCGAAAGTGTGACGCCAGGGCAGACAGGGTGGGTGACGCCCGCCGGCGATGTGGCGGCCCTGACCGCCGCGCTCACCGAGGTGCGGCAGCGCGCACCGGCGGAACTGGCTGCGCTCGGCGACGCCGGGTGGCGTTGGCGCACAGCGGCGCGCGTCGCCGAACGCGCCCTGATGCGCGAACTCTACACCGGGTGAGCGCTATTATGCGGTTCGGGTCTTTTCCCGGAAAGGCAACCCCGTCGATGACCGACAAATCGCTCTCTGTCTTGATTCCCAAACGGCTGGCGCCGCACGCGCCGTGGGCAGCGCTGCGGCTGCGCATCTCCGAACGGCGGCTATTACTAGGAACGGTCGATCTGACGATCGTAGGGCTGGCGTTGTGGCTGGCGCTGGCGACGCAGCCGGGGCTGAGCTGGCGTGCAGCGTTGACGCCGCTCTATCTGCGCTGGTTTGTGACGCTGGCGGGCGTCTGGCTGGTTGCTGCGCTGATCTTCGACCTCTACAGCCTGCCGCAGGCCGCGCACCCACGCCAGGCGGTGCGTGGTGCGTTGGGCGCCGGGCTGATGACGGTGATCGTCTACACCTTGACGCCGTGGCTGACGCCGCCGCTGCTCTCGCGCTTCTTATTTGTCGTCTTTGCGGCGGTGACGCTGACCGGGTTGGCGCTGTGGCGCTTTGCCTATGCACGCTTCTTCACGCAGCCGTGGACCAAGCAACGTGTGCTGGTGGTGGGCGCCGGGCGGGCGGGCGTCGAGTTGGCGCGCAACCTCAGCCAGGCGAGCGGCGTGCCCAGCCCCTATCGCGGCTCCGGCTATGAACTGGCCGGCTTTATCGACGACGATGCGTTGCTGCAGGAGCAGGTTGTCGCCGGCGCGCCGGTGTGGGGCGGTCATGCGCGGCTGCTGTCGCTGTTGAGCGAATTGCAGATCGATGAAGTGATCGTCGCCATCACCAACCGCCACGCCATTCGCCCGGAGTTGCTGGAGGCGCTGATTGCGTGCGCCGAGCATGGCTGTCGCGTCACGACGATGAGCGCCCTTGCCGAGCGTGTGTTGGGGCGGGTGCCGGTGCTGCACATCGGGCACAACCTGGAGGATGTCTTCCCGGCGCAGGACGACGTGATGAGCCGGCTGACCGCCATCTTCAAGCGTGCCACCGACCTGACGGCGGCGCTGGTGGGGCTGGCGGCATTAGGGCTGGTGCTGCCCGGGGTGGCGCTGGCCAATCGGCTTGGCTCGCCCGGGCCGATCTTCTATCGCCAGGCGCGTGTGGGGCGGGGGGGACGCAGCTTCGCCATCTACAAGCTGCGGTCGATGGTGCCCAACGCCGAGGCGGGCACCGGTGCGGTGTGGGCGGCGCAGGACGATACCCGCATCACGCCGGTGGGGCGCTGGCTGCGCCGCACACGCCTCGACGAACTGCCGCAAATGATCAATGTGCTGCGCGGGGAGATGAGCATCGTCGGCCCGCGCCCCGAACGCCCGGAGTTTGTGGCGCAGTTGGCGGCGGCGATTCCCTTCTACCGGGCGCGGCACAGCATGCGCCCGGGGGTGACCGGGTGGGCGCAGGTGCAGTATGAATATGGGCGCAGCGTGGAGGATGCGCGCATCAAGCTCGAATATGACCTCTACTATGTACGTCATGTCACCCCGCTGCTCGACTTGCAGATTCTGTTCCGCACCGTTGCTATCGCTTTGCAGATGAAGGGTGCATAGGCGCGTATGCGCATTCTTGTTTTGACGCAGGTGCTGCCCTATCCGCTTGACGCTGGCCCCAAACTGCGCGCCTATTATGTGCTGCGGCGCCTGGCAGCGCATCACGAAGTGTTGCTGGTCTCCTTTACGCGTGCGGAAGACGCACCGGCAGCGGTCGCTCACTTGCAGCAATTCTGCGCTGGTGTCTACACGGCGCCGATGATCCGCTCTTTGCACCACGACGTGCGCGCGGTAATTGCCGCCCTCACACAGCACGCACCGGTGCTCATTGCGCGTGACCGCCGCACAGCGATGCACAAGCTGATCGCCAGCGTTATGGCAGAACACGCCCCTATCGATGCGGTACACGCCGATCAGACCTCGATGGTGCAATACGCCTTGTTTGCCGCGGCGCAGCAATCGCCCACGCCGCGCCTCGTCTTGGATGCGCACAATGCGCTGCATCAGGTCTTTCGCCGACTGGCGGAGCCACCGGGACACCCGCTGCGCCGCCGCCTGTGGGCATGGGAAGCAGATCGGATGGAGGCGTATGAGCGGCGCACCTACGCCCAATTCAATGAAGTGATCTTTGTCACCGCCACTGACCGCGCCCGCTTTGCACTGCCCGCCGCCCGCGTGATCCCAATCTGTGTGGAGCCTGCCGCCGCGGTTGCGCCAGCCGCCAGCGCGCCGCCACAGGTGCTCTTTGTGGGTACGCTCTTTTGGCCACCCAATGCCGAAGGCGTGACCTGGTTCATCCGTGAGGTGTGGCCGTTGGTGCGCGCACGGTGCGCTGACGCCCGTCTTCTGGTCGTGGGCAAGCGTCCGCCTGCGGCACTGATGCAGCTTGCCGCCATCACGCCAGGCGTTGAGATGCCGGGCTATGTCGAAAACCTGACCAATCTGATCGCCCAGAGTGCGGTCTTTGTCGTACCGCTGCACGCCGGCGGCGGGATGCGCGTCAAGATTGTCGACGCCTGGAGCTGGGGGCTCCCCGTCGTTGCGACGACGATTGGCGCCGAAGGACTTGACTATATTGCAGGCGAGCACCTGCTGATTGCCGACGACGCCGACGCGTTTGCCGCCGCGACCGCCCGCCTACTCGCTGATCCGGTGTTGGCTGATCGGTTGCGCCGTGCTGGTCGCCAGCTTGTAGACGCTGCCTATGACTGGCGGCGCGTCTACCCCGCCTGGGACGCTATCTATCCGCCAACCTTGCCGATTTCCCCTGCGTATGCAAAACTGAGAACGCTATGCAACTAATCGTTTGTCCTCATCTGGGGCTGGACGATGACCCCACGCTGATCCGCACGGCAGCGACGCGCTCGCATCGCTGTTACGCGCAAGCGCGCGTGTTGGCGCCTGATCTTGAGCATCAGGTGGCGTTTTGTCTCGCCGGTGCGTTCAAGGGCTGTCCTTATTATACGGAGGCCGTGGCCGCCGCGCCGCCGGTGGCGCCAGTTGCGCCGCCCGCAACGTGGCAGAATTCAGCACGCGACGAGGACGCGCGCCCGGCCTGGCTCGGGTGGGTCTGGCTCGGCCTGTCGGCGGTGATCGTGGCGGCCTTTGCCTTTGTGATGATCACCGTCGGGCTGGACTTTTTGCGCCCGCCCGCGGCGGCGACGCCGATTGCCCTGGCGACGGCCACGCCGACGCCCGTCCCGCCCACGGCCACGCCAACGCCCGGGCGCGTGGCGGTGGCGCTGTTGTTGCCCACCCCCACGCCCGCGCCCGGCGGCCAGACGTTGACGCTCGTCCCGCGCGCCGGGGACGCCGGCTGGTGGGCCAGCGGCGACACACGCGCCAACCACCTGGGCGACTCGTTTCTCTACGCCGGGCGGTTGGGCGAACAGCAGTTCTTGTCGATGGTGCGCTTCGACCTGGCGCGCGTAGCGCGCGGCGCCGTGATCGAGCAGGCGACACTGCGCCTCACCGGGCTAGAAGATCGCCGCTTCGACCCCGCCGACCCCGGGCTGTGGTTGGTGCAACTGATCGCCGAGGTCGATGCACAGGAGCTGGCGCGCGCCGATTACGTCGCCGCCTACAGCCGCCCGGCCGCCATCACGCTGGCGCCGCTCACCGCCGCCGAACTGGGCGCGGGCAAGGTCAATGAATTTGTGCTGGACGCGACGGTGCGCGCGTGGCTGGCGCAGCAGTTGCTCGACGGCGCGACCTCGCTGACGGTGCGGCTGCTGCCGGCGGGCGACGGCGCGACCTCGCTCTTTGCCTGGGACAGCGGGCAAGGCTCGCAAAGCCAGGGGGCGCCGCCCGAGCTGCGGCTGGTCGTTGGCCCGCCGCCGCCCACGCCGCCGCCGCTGCCCACCAAGCCCTTTCTGGTGGCGACGCTGACGCCGCCGCCCGCCAATGTCGTGACGGCCGTGGCGCTGGCGGCGACCGCCACCGCTGTCGCCGCGACCACCGGCACCTACACGCCGATCCCCTATCAGATCTATACACCGACGCCCTTCCCCGAAAACCTGGCGACGGTGCAGGCGGCGGCGCTGCTGCGCGGGCTGCCGCCGGTGTTGGTGGCTACGCCGACGCCCGCCAACGCGGCCACCGCGGCCGCCGACGCCGAGTATGCCACGGCGGTGGCGCTGACCACCGGCACCTTTACGCCTGTGCCCGCCGATTATGTGACGCCGATCATCATCGTGCCGACGCCGCCTGCTGAGAATGTGGCGACCGCGGCCGCACGCGTGCTGGCCGTCACCGCCACCGCCGAGGCGGCCGCCGGGTTGCTGCTGCCGACGGCCACGCCGACGCCCTGGCCCTACAACGCCGTGCTGGGCGTGCTGGTCTATGCCACCGCCGCGCCGGAGAATGTGGAGACGGCGGTTGCCATCAACGAGCAGGCGGTGTTGATCGCCCGCACCACCGGCACGCCGACGCCGCTGCCCTGGAATGCGATTGTGATCACGCGCGTGCCGGCGCCCGATGCGCCGACGCCGACGCCGATCCCGCTTTTTATCGGCGAGGCGGAGTTTACGGCCACGCCGACGCCGACCGACACCGGCACGCCGCCCTCCGTATTGCCCGCCGAGGTGGTCGGCAAGATTCTCTTCAAGTCCGACCGCAGCGGCGGCGAGGCCACCTATATGCTCGACCCGGCGACGGGCGCGGTCACGTTGATTACGCAGCCCTGGGTCTATACGCTGGCGCGCCAGCAAGTGGCGCAGGGGCCGGGCGACGAGCAGGCGATCGTCACGGCTGATAATCGGCGTATCCTGCAGATTCATGCCTATGCGCCCGCTTACAACAAGACGCGGCAACTGACCACGCTCAAGGGCGCCAGCTACGACCCGGCGTGGTCGCCAACGGGGGAGTGGATTGCGTTTGTCAGCACCGACTCCGGCGGCGACGAGATCTACCGCGTCAACCCCGACGGCTCGGTGACGCAGCGGCTCACCTTCAACACCTGGGAGTGGGACAAGCATCCGAGCTGGGCGCCGGACGGCAGCCGCATCGTCTTCTATTCCAACCGCGACAGCGGGCGGCGACAGTTGTGGATGATGAACAACGACGGCAGCGGGCAGGTCAATCTGAGCAACAACGAGTATAATGACTGGGACCCGATCTGGGTCAGGTAGACATGAGAAGGACACAACTCATCAAGCATCTGAAGGGACATGGCGCCGTCTTGATTCGGGAAGGGAAAAAGCATAGCATTTTCCAACTCGGTGAGCACAAGACACAGGTGCCGCGTCACAATGAGATCGTTGATGAACTGGCGCGGAAGATTTGTCGGGACTTGAACATCCCGTTTGTGAGGTAAGTATGAAGTACCGGGCAGTGGTCAAGCAAAGTGACGGCTGGTGGATCGGCTGGCTGATTGATTTGCCGGGCGTCAACGCGCAGGAAAAGACGCGTGAACAATTGATCGAATCTCTACGCCTGGGGGCAGAGGCGATGTTGGCGACGGAAACGCCTTTCGAGCCAGGGGCGATGATGACCATTGTCGATGTGCCGGCGCCGGCCTGGGCAATCGCTGGATAAGCCATGAATCGGACTGAACCTATGCTGCCGCCAGCGAGTGGCGACGGCGACCTGAATAGCTTGATGGAGTACATCAACCCGCTGCGCCGGTGGTGGTGGCTGTTGCTCGCCTCCACGCTGGTGGCGACGGTCTCGAT
>Ga0209398_1000520_pt1 | contig 23717 bp, 16 predicted proteins | sample AshMeaBigSpring_FD_184125 | JGI IMG/M metagenome (GOLD analysis project Ga0209398, IMG submission 184125) | Groundwater microbial communities from Big Spring, Nevada to study Microbial Dark Matter (Phase II) - Ash Meadows Big Spring (SPAdes)... | ecosystem: Environmental > Aquatic > Deep... | reverse complement strand
CATCACTCATCACTCATCACTCATCACTCATCACTCATCACTCATCACTCATCACTCATCACTCATCACTCATCACTCATCACTCATCACTCATCACTGATCACTCATCACTCATCACTCATCACTCATCACTCATCACTCATCACTCATCACTCATCACTCATCACTCATCACTCCGGCTGTTATATCGACTCCGCCTTTTATCAAATATCTCCCTATCCCAATCGCTTCATCTCCTCCCCTATCCTTATAAAGAGATCAAAACTCAGTTCGGCAAGTGGAGGTCTCACGATATTATTACATAGCTTCATCTGATGCAAAAGTGCTTTTATTCCTGCGGGTGATCCCTCTTCAAAAATCAATTGCATCATAGGGTATAGCTGATAATGTAATTGGCGGGCCAGTTTGTAGTTTTGCTGAGAAGCGGCCTCTACCAATTCTACTGTTTGGGCTGGATAGGCATTGGCTATAACGGAAATAAGGCCATCCATACCTATGGAAATAAACGGAAGGGTAAGGTTATCATCGCCGGAAATAACGAGGAAGTCCTTAGGACGGCGGGCTATAATATCCATACACTGAGCTATATTTCCAGAGGCTTCTTTTATTCCGATTATATTTTTACAATCTTTGGCTAATGCCCATACTGTATTGGGGAGTATATTTCCTCCGGTACGGGATGGGACATTGTATAGCAATACCGGCAGAGGGCTTATCTCTGAAAGTGCTTTATAGTGCCTATACAGGCCCTCCTGCGAAGGTTTATTATAATAAGGACTCACAGACAGGATAGCTTCATAATCTCCGTGGTGAAACTGTTTTACGGCATTGAGTAGATGTGCGGTATCATTGCCACCAAATCCTGCCACTAATGGGATGCGTTTGTTTACAATTTTTGGCACAAAATCCAGCAGCTGAAACCGCTCTTCATCACTGAGTACCGGTGTTTCGCCAGTGGTACCCAGAATTACCAGATAGGCAATGCCCCCGTTTATCTGATGCTCGATGATGCGGACAAGACCTTCATAGTCTATACAATAATCTGGCAGAAATGGGGTGATGAGGGCAACACCGGTTTTTTTTAAAAAATCCATAAAGGCTATGTTATTTTTTCAGGCGTAGTAGGTACTCGTGTATGTCATTGAGCAGTCTTTCCAGTTTTACCGATCCTTTATAGTGGATCATAAAATCGGAGCAAAAAGTTTTTTTTTCCAGATAGGGTCCCACCCGAAACCGGGCTTTAGAAAAGGCAGAAATATATTCTAGGGGCATCACATCATCTGCATAGGCATTGATAAGAATATCGAAAGGCTGCTGCAGAAATTCTAATACCGATGGACTCACCGGGCGGAGATACCAGTTTAGGTCTTTAATAGAAAAATAGGGGAAGCTCAAAAAATTATCTTTTCGCTCGGCTTCTATGTATCCCATAATTTTCACATTTTTATTGAGTCTGCGGAGCTTAGCCGCATATTCGGTGATAAAGATATGATTTGTGACTTCGGTGGCATTAAAAATAATACCGATTCGCTGGGCTTCATCAAAAGGCACATTAGCATGTGGAATTTGTTGCTTCTCCATTTCACTCATCATCATCCGATTAAAAAACCATATTTTAATAGCTCGAGGCAATAACTTCATATAAACTAATCTTCGAGGTTTTCGAATGCGCCCATAGTGGCATATTTTTCTATTCTATTTACTACTCGCTTTTCGGCAGGCAGGGATGATAGCAGGCGTATATGCCTGAGCAGAGCTTCTTTTATCATCAATGCGGCCTGATCCGGGTCTCTGTTTGCACCTCCTAATGGTTCGGGAATTACTTCATCTATGAGTCCAAATCGCAACATATCATTGGGTGTGAGATGCAATTGTTTGGCGGCTAGTTCCTTATAGTCCCAGCTTCGCCAAAGGATGGATGAACAGGATTCTGGGCTTATTACTGAGTACCAGGTATTTTCCATCATTAGTATCCTATCTCCCACTCCTATGCCTAGGGCTCCGCCGGATGCTCCCTCACCTATTATAACACAGATAATGGGCACCTGTAGCTGGCTCATTTCGAAGAGATTTTTGGCGATGGCTTCGGCCTGCCCTCTCTCTTCTGCTTCTATACCGGGGTAGGCTCCGGGGGTATCTATAAAGGTAATAACGGGAATATTAAATTTTTCGGCAGTCTTCATCAGACGCAGGGCTTTGCGATATCCTTCAGGGTTAGCCATGCCGAAATTTCTGAATTGTCTTTCCTTAGTAGTTTTGCCCTTTTGGTGGCCTATGAGCATTACGGGCATATCGTCTAGATAAGCTAAGCCCCCTACCATTGCTTTGTCATCGCCAAAATACCTGTCGCCGTGCAGTTCAAAAAACTTTTGGAAAATGGTATTAAAATAAAAGAGGCTGTATGGTCTTTCCGGATGCCGACTTAGCTGTACCCGCTGCCAAGGGCTGAGTTCGGAATAAATTTGCTGCTTAGTTTGGGCGAGTAATTGCTCTAGTTTTTTAAGTGAAGCTGAGACATCCGCTTTTTTTCTGGCACCCAATTCCTGCAATTTGATTATTTGATCCTGTATATCTGCTATGGGTTTCTCAAAATCGAGAATATGTGGCTGGGTTTTGCTATTCATAATAAAAAGAAGTGCTAAGATAGTGAAAGGGCGTGATATCTGGGTTTTATCTGCATCGCTTTAGTTTTTAAAAAAAACAGATCGGATTAGGAGTGGGTGAACCTTTTTCGCGTTTATGCTAGGCAAATTGGGTTTTCAAAAAAGGGGCCCGCTCTTCATTGTGAATAGCGGGCCTAAAATCATAAGATGTCATATCGAGGACTATTCGATAACGTCTTGTATAATCTGGGTTTGACGAGTCATTTTATCTAGCTCATCGCGGTTATAAACAAGAATTTCCTCAAAATCTCTCAATCCTGTACCCGCTGGGATGCGGTGACCTACAATTACATTTTCCTTCAGTCCTACTAATCCATCTTCGGCTGCCGATATGGCTGCTGTGCTGAGAATTTTAGTAGTTTCCTGGAAAGAGGCTGCAGAAATCCAGCTCTGTGTGCCTAGTGAAGCTCGGGTGATACCTAAGAGCATAGGCCTGCTGGTAGCAGGCACAGCATCTCGATATTCCAGTGGCATTATATCATTGCGCTTGAGATAGGAAATTTCCTCTCGTATCTGCCGGAGGGTAGCTATCTGGCCCACTTTGTATTTGTGACTACCGCCGGCTTCGGTAATGACTTTTTTATCTATGATCTTGTCGTTTTCTTCGATAAATTCAAATTTATCTATGGAGTTGCCCTCTAGAAAGCGGGTATCTCCGGGATCTACAATGGCTACCTTGCGCATCATCTGACGTACAATGGTTTCAATGTGTTTATCATTAATAACCACCCCTTGCAGACGATAGACTTCCTGTACCTCATTTACGATATATTCCTGCACCGCATAAGGTCCTTTTATAGCTAGGATATCGGCTGGTGTGATAGCACCATCGGAGAGGGGCGTGCCGGCGCGTACAAAATCGCCATCTTGCACGAGGATATGCTTAGATACGGGAACTAGGTATTTCTTTTCTTGTCCGTCTTTAGCTACTACCGATATTTCTCGGTTTCCGCGTTTTACTTTCAGGAGTTTTACGATACCATCTATTTCAGATACTTTAGCAGGATTAGAAGGGTTGCGGGCTTCAAATAGCTCAGTTACTCTGGGGAGACCTCCGGTGATATCGCGCACTTTAGAAGTTACTCTGGGTATTTTTATGATTACCGAACCTTTTTTCACAGTTTGGCCATCTTCTACGCTGATGTGGGCACCCACAGGAAGGTTAAAAGTCCGCATCACCTCGCCAGTTTTATTAAGTACATGCATCTCCGGAATCTTGGTTTTATCGCGGGATTCTATGACTACTTTTTCGCGATGACCGGTTTGCTCATCTGCCTCTTCGCGGAAAGTGATACCATCAATGATATGGATAAACTTCACTTCTCCGTCATCCTCACTGAGGATTACGGCATTATAGGGATCCCAGTTTACGATAATGTCTCCTTTAGTAATAGGAGTTCTGTCATTTACAAAGAGTCTGGATCCATAGGGAATATGATTAGATATCAGCAGCCTACGGGTACCGGGTTCTACGATTCTAATTTCACCGGCGCGGCCTAATACTACTTCATATTTTTTACCATCTTCATCGGTGACTTCTACGGTACGAATATCTTCAAATTCGAGTATTCCATCGAATTTTGCCACTAACTGAGAAACGTTTGCAATATTCGAGGCTACCCCACCTACGTGGAAAGTACGAAGCGTAAGCTGTGTGCCGGGCTCACCGATGGATTGTGCGGCCAGAATACCTACTGCATCACCTATCTGCGCACGGCTATTAGAAGCGAGATTTCTGCCATAGCATCTCACGCAGCAGCCTTTCTTAGCTTCACAGGTGAGCACCGAACGGATTTCTACTTCTTCTAAACTGGTTTCCTCTTCTATATATTTAGCCAGATCATCGGTAATTTCTTCACCGGCGGCAATAATAATTCGATCCGGCTGTGATGAATCATATACATTATGCAGGCTTATACGACCTCTGATACGCTCATAAAGACTTTCTACTACATCTTCATTATCTTTAAGAGCAGTCATAACGATACCGCGCAGGGTTCCGCAGTCTTCGGAGGAAATTACTACATCTTGTGCCACATCTACCAGACGCCGGGTGAGATAACCGGCATCGGCAGTTTTAAGAGCGGTATCGGCCAAACCTTTGCGCGCCCCGTGGGTAGAGATAAAGTATTCCAGTACCGATAATCCTTCCTTAAAATTAGAGAGGATAGGATTTTCGATGATCTCCGGACCACTGCTACCGGATTTTCTAGGCTTTGCCATAAGGCCCCTGATACCCCCCAGCTGTCGAATTTGTTCTTTAGAACCTCTCGCACCGGAATGATACATCATATAGATGGAATTAAAGCCAAACTGATCTGACTCTAATTTTTTCATGAGCCCTTCGGTGATTTTAGAATTGGCGCGGGTCCAGATATCTATGACCTGATTATATCTTTCATTATTGGTGATAAGTCCGAGTTCATAATTATTCTTTACTTCTTCTACTTCTCCGGCGGCTTGGGCGAGGATATCGCCTTTGGTTTCCGGAGATAAGAGGTCACGCAGACGGAATGAAAGCCCACCGCGGAAAGCCCAGGTGAAACCCATTTTTTTAATATCATCTAAAAACTCAGAAGTAGTGGGAATATCGGTGATGCGAATAATCTCGCCAATAATTTTCTTGAGATTAGCTTTGGTGAGGAGTTGATCTATATATCCCACCTGCTGGGGTATTACTTGATTAAAAAGTACCCTTCCTACCGTGGTTTCTACGAGTTTTCTCACCAGTTTACCATCTTTTTCACGCACATTTACTCTTACTTTAATGTGGGCGTGCAAATCTGCTACCCGCTCATTGAGGGCTATGATTACCTCTTCTGCGCTGTAGAAAGTCATACCTTCACCATTGACCTTTTTTTCTGGCGTAGATTTCTGGCCTTTAGTGATATAATAGAGACCGAGTACCATATCCTGAGAAGGCAGAGTAATGGGGGTACCATTCTGCGGATTGAGGATATTATGGGCAGAGAGCATAAGCATTTGGGCTTCTAGTACAGCAGCATTGCTAAGGGGTACGTGTACGGCCATCTGGTCACCGTCAAAATCCGCATTAAAGGCAGTACACACAAGGGGATGTAGCTGTATCGCTTTTCCTTCTATAAGACGTGGCTGGAAGGACTGAATAGAGAGGCGGTGAAGTGTGGGTGCACGATTTAGCAGAATAGGATGTCCTTTGAGAATATTTTCAAGGATATCCCATATAACGGGTTCTTTTCTATCCACTAATTTCTTAGCAGATTTTACGGTTTTCACGATTCCGCGTTCTATGAGTTTGCGAATAACGAAAGGTTTAAACAGCTCTGCGGCCATATCCTTTGGCAAACCACATTCGTGCATTTTAAATTCAGGGCCTACTACGATAACCGAACGGCCGGAATAATCTACTCTTTTTCCGAGGAGGTTTTGGCGGAAGCGGCCTTGTTTTCCTTTGAGCACATCGGAGAGCGATTTTAGTGCTCGGCCACCTTCTGCTTTCACGGCATTGGATTTGCGCGAATTATCAAACAATGAATCTATAGACTCCTGGAGCATCCTTTTTTCATTTCGAAGGATCACTTCAGGGGCTTTTATTTCTATAAGTCTTTTCAGACGGTTATTGCGAATAATAACGCGGCGATAGAGATCATTGAGATCTGAGCTGGCAAATCTTCCGCCATCGAGAGGTACAAGGGGGCGCAGCTCTGGTGGTATCACCGGCAGATACTGGATGATAGTCCACTCGGGTTTATTAATACGAGTGAGGTTTCCATCGCGGAAAGATTCTACTACACTTAGTCTTTTCAGTGCCTCCTGCTTGCGCTGCTGAGAAGACTCATTAGCGGCCTGGTGACGAAGATCGAAGGAGAGAGAATCCAGGTCTATACGGGCGAGGAGATCCAGCAATGCGGGTGCACCCATTTTAGCTACAAACTTATTAGGGTCTGTATCTTCTAAGTATTGATTATCCTTAGGCAATCCATCCAAGTATTCCAAATATTCTTCTTCGGTGATAAGATCCAGATATCCCACATCTTTATCAGCTAGGGGGCCGGGCTGTATCACTACATAGCGCTCATAATAGACGATAGACTCCAGCTTTTTAGAAGAAATACCGAGGAGGTATCCGATCTTATTGGGCAGGGATTTAAAATACCATATATGTACTACCGGCACTACGAGTTTGATATGTCCCATCCGCTCTCTTCTTACCTTTTTCTCGGTAACTTCTACCCCACAGCGATCGCATACGATTCCCTTATAGCGGATACGCTTATATTTTCCGCAATAGCATTCATAATCTTTTACGGGACCAAAGATTCTTTCACAAAACAAGCCATCTCTTTCGGGCTTGTAGGTCCGGTAATTTATTGTTTCTGGCTTCAATACTTCACCATAAGACCGTTCCAAAATGGAATCGGGTGAGGCCAGACAAAGGCTTATTTTGGTAAAATCTGATTTGGCATTATTCTCTTTTTTAAAAGGCATAATTCCTCCTTATTTTTTAGGTTTAGCTTGCGCAAAACTGTTATTCAAAAAAAATATCTAAAGCCAGTCCGCGCAATTCGTGAATCAAAACATTAAATGATTCTGGAATATTAGGCGTAGGTATGGCATCTCCTTTAACGATGGCTTCATAAGACTTTGCACGGCCCACTATATCATCGGACTTAATGGTGAGCAGCTCCTGCAAGATATTAGAAGCTCCATAAGCCTCTAATGCCCACACTTCCATCTCTCCAAAGCGCTGTCCTCCAAACTGTGCTTTACCTCCCAGCGGCTGCTGTGTGATAAGCGAATAGGGTCCTATAGAACGGGCATGCATTTTATCATCCACCATGTGTGCCAGCTTGAGCATATAGATCACCCCCACGGTAACGGGCTGATGGAAGGCATCGCCTGTTTCGCCATCATAGAGCTGTGTCATACCATATTTAGGTAATCCGGCTTTGATAATTTTATCGTCTATTTCCTGCAGTGTGGCGCCATCGAAAATGGGTGTGGCAAATTTTACTCCCAGTTTCTTACCGGCCCAGCCCAGTACGGTTTCATAGATCTGTCCTATATTCATACGCGAAGGTACGCCTAGCGGATTCAGAACCACATCTACCGGTGTGCCATCAGAGAGAAAGGGCATATCTTCCCGGCGTACGATACGAGATACGATACCTTTATTTCCGTGACGGCCGGCCATCTTATCACCCACTTTCAATTTTCGTTTTTGAGCGAGATTCACTTTGGCCAGTTTTAGCACTCCGGATGGCAATTCATCACCTACTGAGATATTAAACTTTTCCCTTTTATACCTTCCTATCTCTTCATTGAGCTTGATGGTATAGTTATGCAATAACATACGGATGGTATGATTCTTGTCTTCTTCAGTAGTCCAGTTTAGCGGGTTTACATTTTGGTATTCTATGCTTTCTAATACTTTTTGTGTAAACTTGGTACCCTCCTGGATTAATACTTCATTATAAATATTTACTACTCCTCTAGACTTAAGGTTTTTAAGCAATTCCATCAGTTTATCTACCAGGATATTTTTTAGATCGCGGCACCGGCCTTTGTAAGCAGCATCTAGCTCATCTATGGCAGATTTTTCCTTAGACTTTGAATCTTTATCTTTCTTAGCCCGGGCAAAAAGCCTTGTACCTACTACCACACCGGCGGCAGAAGGTGGCACCTTTAATGAAGCATCTTTTACATCACCGGCTTTATCGCCAAATATAGCTCGCAGCAGTTTTTCTTCGGGGGTAGGATCCGATTCGCCTTTAGGGGTAATTTTTCCTATGAGGATATCGCCTTCTTTCACGGTAGCTCCTATGCGTATGATACCATTGCGGTCCAGATCGCGGGTGGCTTCTTCACTCACATTAGGTATATCATTTGTAAGCTCTTCTTCACCGAGCTTTGTATCTCTTACCTCCAGTGTATATTCATCTATATGTACAGAGGTAAATACATCTTCGATAGCCACGCGTTCAGAGATCACAATAGCATCCTCGAAGTTATAACCTTTCCAGGGCATAAACGCCACGAGCAGATTAGAACCGAGTGCGAGTTCGCCCTTTTGGGTAGCATACCCTTCGCATAAAGTTTGACCCATTACTACAGTATCATTTTTGCGAACAATGGGTTTTAAGTTTATACAAGTAGCTTGATTGGTGCGTGTAAACTTAGTGAGGTGATAGGTTTTTAAATCATCATCAAAACTAGCGAGGCGCTCGGCATCAGAACGATCGTAGCGAATCACGATTTTATTAGCATCTACATATTCCACTATGCCTTTCCCTTCGGCATTGATAAGCATACGGGAGTCGGTAGCCACCTTACCTTCTATCCCGGTACCCACGATAGGTGCCTGCGGATTGAGAAGGGGTACTGCTTGACGTTGCATATTAGATCCCATCAGGGCGCGGTTTGCATCATCATTTTCGAGAAAGGGTATGAGGGAAGCAGAAACACCTACAATCTGATTAGGTGCTACATCTAGATACTCAAGCTCATCGGGGGTGAGCACGGGAAATTCGCCCTGGCAGCGGCCTTTGATGATATCATTTACAAAAGAGCCGTCATTATTCATAGGGACATTTGCCTGGCCGATGGTTTTCGTATCTTCTTCTTCTGCAGAAAGAAACTGTACGCCGGCCTTAGAGAGATCTACTTTACCGTTATTTACCATTCGGTAAGGGGTTTCTATAAATCCCATCTTATTTATCTTAGCGTGCACACAGAGGGTAGAGATAAGACCTATATTAGGTCCTTCGGGGGTTTCTATGGTACAAAGACGACCATAGTGAGAATAATGCACATCACGCACCTCGAAACCGGCTCTTTCTCGCGAAAGACCACCGGGACCTAGCGCAGAAATACGACGTTTATGGGTAATTTCAGAGAGCGGATTAGTTTGATCTAAAAACTGCGACAGCTGGCTAGTACCGAAGAAAGAATTGATAACGGAAGATAGTGTACGAGCGTTTATAAGATCTATGGGTGTAAACACTTCATTATCTCTCACATTCATACGTTCGCGGATGGTACGAGCCATACGAGCGAGGCCTACACCAAACTGGGCATATAGCTGCTCACCCACGGTGCGTACTCTACGATTACTCAGGTGATCTATGTCGTCTATTTCGGCATTTTGGTTACAAAGACGCACGAGATAATTTACGATAGAGATTATGTCTTCCCTTGTAAGTACTTGGATATCTATGGGGGTGGTAAGTTCTAATTTTTTATTAATCTTAAAACGTCCCACCTCACCGAGATTATAGCGTTTATCGGAGAAAAACAATTTTTCGATAATACCGCGCGCTGTCTCATCATCAGGAGGATCTGCGCCTCTAAGTTGGCGATAGATATGCTGTACGGCTTCTATTTCAGAGTTAGAAGTATCCTTTTGCAAGGTATTGTAAATAATGGCAAAATCGGCAGATAATTCTTCACGCTGAAGGATGATGGTATCCAGTTTAGTTTCTGCTATTCGTTCTACATTTTCCTCATCGAGAACGGTATCGCGCTCGAGAATAACTTCATTGCGCTCTATGGTTACTACTTCGCCGGTATCTTCATCTACGAAGTCTTCTTGCCAGGATTTAAGCACACGGGCCGCGAGCTTGCGACCGATCGCTTTTTTAAGATTTCCTTTATTGACCTTAATTTCATCGGCGAGGCCAAAGAGATCGAGAATAGATTTATCAGTATCATAGCCTATGGATCGCAGAAGAGTTGTGACCGGAAATTTCTTTTTGCGGTCTATATAGGCATACATTACATTATTAATGTCCGTAGCAAATTCTATCCAGGCACCTTTAAAGGGGATTACTCTGGCTGAATAGATTTTTGTCCCATTAGGATGTACACTTTGCCCAAAAAACACGCCAGGAGAACGATGGAGCTGGGCTACCACCACACGTTCAGCACCGTTTATGACAAAAGTGCCTTTTGGGGTCATATAGGGTATATTACCTAAAAACACATCCTGCACAATCGTTTGAAAATCTACGTGCTCGGGGTCATTACAGGAGAGGCGAAGTTTGGCTTTAAGAGGTACCGAATAGGTAAGTCCTCTTTCCATACATTCATCTATATTATATCGAGGTGGATCCACGAAATAATCGAGAAACTCTAAAATAAAGATGCTTCGGGCATCTGATATGGGAAAATTTTCCTGAAAACATTTAAAGAGACCTTCCGTATTTCTGTTTTCGGGAGTAGTCTCTAATTGAAAAAAGTCTTGAAAAGATTGGAGCTGGAGTCCGAGAAGATCCGGATAGTCATAGAGCGATTTGGTTTTAGAAAAGCTATGCCTGCCCGGAATCAGATTTTTTTTATCTGCCATAATAAAAAGGAGTTAAGTTTGAAATAATACAAAATGGCATAAGGACCCATTGGGGCCCTATGCCAGATCAAAATCCTATGCAGTAGCAGGGATTACTTAATTTCAACTTCTGCTCCTGCTTCTACTAATTTAGCCTTTAAAGCTTCTGCTTCATCCTTAGACACGCCTTCTTTAATAGGCTTGGGAGCGGCATCCACCAAATCTTTAGCTTCTTTAAGACCGAGTCCGGTCATATCTTTTACTACTTTAACTACGCCTAATTTCTGAGCACCACCACTTTTGAGGATTACATCGAAAGATGTTTTCTCTACTTCGGCTGCCGCAGCACTACCGCCACCGCCAGCTACCATTACTGGAGCTGCCGCTGCTGGTTCTATACCATATTCATTTTTCAGAATTTCGGCTAATTCATTTACCTCTTTTATAGTGAGGTTTACCAACTGATCTGCAAGGGCTTTTACATCTGCCATTTTTTTATGATTTAAATTTATTAGATAATTTTAATAACCAATCTTATCTTTCAGATAAGGTTTTAAGGATTCCGGCTAATTTTCCGCCGCCGGATTTAAGAGCGGATATAACATTTTTCGGAGGAGACTGTAGCAGGACCACAATATCGCCTATTAATTCTAGGCGTGATTTTAGCCTACTGAGATCATCTAATCTATTATCGCCGATAAAGACCGCTGATTCTATATAAGCTCCCTTTAGCACTGGTCTTTCACCATCTTGGCGAAACTCCTTTATGAGTTTAGCAGGCAGATTTCCGGTGTCTGAAAGAAGGATAGAGGTAGGGCCGTTAAGCACGGGATAGATCTCTTCATAATTGCCATCTGCTTCTTCCATAGCTTTGCGAAGGAGCGTGTTTTTAGACACAACCATTTCAATGCCTTTATCGAAGCACATTTTGCGCAGCTTATTTATCTTAGCTACGGGTAGCGAGGAGGTATCTGCCAGATATACAGTAGTATTTGCATTAAGCAAGACCTTGAGCTCCTGTATGGTGATCTGTTTTTCTGCTTGATTCATTTTACAATCCGCTTATTGATTTGAGTTCTACTTGTAGGCCGGGACTCATCGTCGCAGCCAGATACAAGCTTTTAAAAAATACTCCCTTAGCGGAAGCAGGTTTCATTTTCTGAATGGTATGAATTAATTCGGCGGTATTATCTCTGATTTGCTCGGATGAGAAACTCACTCGTCCTACAGAGCTATGGATGATACCGAATTTATCTACACGGAAAGATATTTTACCTTTTTTTACCTCGGCAACGGCAGCTCCCACATTAGGGGTTACAGTTCCGGTTTTAGGGTTTGGCATGAGATTACGAGGTCCTAGAATTCTACCTATCTGTCCTACTTGTGCCATCACATTAGGGGTAGCGATGATCACATCTACATCCGTCCATCCACCTTTAATTTTATTTACATATTCATCGAGGCCAACGTGATCGGCACCGGCCGCACGGGCTTCGTCCTCTTTATCTGGGGTGCAGAGTACGAGTACTCTTTTGGTTTTACCGGTACCGTGAGGAAGGGATACTGTACCTCTGAGGGCCTGATCTGGTTTGCGGGGGTCAACACCGAGGCGAAGATGTACATCCACAGAGGCATCGAATTTTGTAATATTCACTTGTTTTACAAGGGTACAAGCTTCGGCCAGGGTATAAACTTTGCCTGGGGTTACCTTCGCATCGGCAACTTTTCTTTTTTTCGTTTTATTCACTGCTTTAAATTTGCGATAGGTTAAAAAAAAAAATTAATTCTTTACCGGTGGTGTTCCTCCCTGTACATTGATACCTAAACTGCGAGCCGTACCTGCTACCATACTCATTGCAGAATCTATGGTAAAACAGTTTAGATCCGGCATTTTTATTTCGGCTATTTCCCGGATAGTATCCCAGGAAACCGAGCCCACCTTACTACGGTTTGGCTGTGCGGATCCAGTTTTAATTTTAGCTTTCTCTAAAATCAGTACGGCAGCTGGTGGAGTCTTAATAACGAAGTCAAAAGACTTGTCTTTATACACTGTAAGAAGCACCGGCAATACCTGCCCCATTTTGTCCTGGGTTCTTGCATTAAATTGTTTGCAAAATTCCATAATGTTTACACCTTTCGAACCCAGTGCAGGACCGATGGGAGGCGCGGGGTTAGCTGACCCTCCTTTTACCTGCAATTTGACGTAGGTTTCTATTTCCTTTGCCATTATTTATTATACTTGTTTTTCTACTTGGATAAAATTCAACTCTAACGGTGTGCGGCGGCCAAATATCTTTACGATTACTTTTAGCTTTTTCTTTTCCTCATTGATCTCCTCAATGGTCCCGTTAAAATCATTAAATGGTCCATCTATTATTTTCACTGTTTCGCCGATAATAAATGGCTCTATATTTACTTCTCCGGTTTCCTGCATGGCATCTACTTTGCCGAGTATTTTATTTACTTCGGCAGTGCGCATCGGAACCGGGATATTTGTTCCCTTTTGTTCACTGAGAAAACCTATCACACCGGTAACAGATCTAATTTGCTGTACTACATCCATATTAAGCTTTGCGTCCACGGCTTCTATCAGCAAATAACCCGGAAAGAAATTCCTTTCTTTTATTACTTTTTTTCCATTCTTTACGGAATAAACTTTTTCGGTAGGCAGAAGAATTTGAGGGATGGCGTCGCGGAGATTTGCTCGTGCTATTTCGTTATCTATATATTGCATTGTTTTTTTCTCCTTTCCACTTATTACCCTTAGCACATACCACCTCTTTTCGCCGGTTAATTTCGGGACTACATCAGGACTAACTGATTTTTTCGAGGATTTCTTTTTTTCTTCTCCTAACATGCTAAATCACTCCGGATTAATTAAATATAGAATAGACGTAATACAATAACCCGCGATAAAGGGCATTCTCATTAGAATTATATCCGAAGATAAAATCCATCAGGAATACCAATGCTGCGATAATACCTATCGAGATAAGCACCACGATAGCACTGTCCCAAAGTTCTTTCCAGCTAGGCCAGGTAACCTTGGTAGTCATTTCATCATACACTTCATGAAAGAAGGAGATGAATTTATTTTTTTCTGCGATTTGGTTTTCCATAGGGGGGAATAAAACACGGGCGGCAGGATTTGAACCCACGACCTACGGTTTTGGAGACCGCCGCTCTACCAGCTGAGCTACGCCCGTATGGTGACTATTATTTTACAATTTCCGTAACCTGGCCGGCACCTACCGTACGACCACCCTCACGGATAGCGAAACGAAGACCTTTTTCCATGGCCACAGGATAGATGAGTTCTACGTTTATGGTGATATTATCTCCAGGCATTACCATTTCTACACCTTCGGGAAGACTGATTTCTCCGGTAACATCTAAGGTACGGAAGAAGAACTGTGGACGATATTTATTAAAGAATGGGGTATGACGGCCACCTTCCTCTTTACTTAGTACATACACCTCAGCTTTGAAGTTTACGTGAGGTTTTACAGAACCTGGTTTGCAGATAACCATACCCCGTTTGATTTGGTCTTTTTCCACCCCACGTAATAATAAGCCTACATTATCTCCGGCTTCACCTCGATCGAGGATTTTGCGAAACATTTCCACTCCGGTACATGTAGAAGTTAACGGTTTTTCCTCGGCGGGGCGAAGACCGATAATTTCTACAGGATCGCTGGTGTTTATTACACCACGCTCTATACGACCGGTAGCTACGGTACCACGACCTGTGATGGTAAATACGTCTTCCACTGATAACAAGAAAGGCTTATCTATGGCACGGGGAGGGATGGGGATGTAGCTATCTACGGCTGCCATCAATTCCTGGATTTGCTTTTCACCCTCAGGGTCGCCATTCAATGCTTTAAGGGCAGAACCTTTAATGATAGGCGTTTCGTCGCCTGGGAATTCATAGAAACTCAGCAAATCGCGAAGTTCCATTTCTACCAGCTCTAATAATTCCGGATCATCTACCAGGTCCACTTTGTTCATAAAAACTACTACGGCAGGCACACCTACTTGGCGAGCGAGGAGGATGTGCTCACGGGTTTGGGGCATGGGTCCGTCGGTAGCGGCACATACGAGGATAGCACCATCCATTTGGGCGGCACCGGTAACCATATTCTTCACATAATCGGCGTGACCAGGACAGTCTACGTGTGCATAGTGGCGATTGGCGGTTTGATACTCAACGTGCGCTGTGTTAATGGTGATACCACGTTCCTTTTCTTCAGGGGCAGCATCAATTTTATCATAATCCATCTTTTCAGCCAAGCCAGATTTTGCTAACACGATGGTGATAGCTGAGGTAAGGGTGGTTTTACCGTGATCCACGTGACCGATGGTTCCTATATTCACGTGCGGTTTTGAGCGGTCAAATTGTTCTTTAGCCATTGTTAAATCGTTTTTATTTTGATTTGATAAATTTATAAACAAAGAGCCGAGGATTGGAATCGAACCAACGACCCCTTCCTTACCATGGAAGTGCTCTACCCCTGAGCTACATCGGCTTGTACTTTTTCAATGATATAAAAGAGCGGGAGACGAGATTCGAACCCGCGACCCTCAGCTTGGAAGGCTGATGCTCTACCAACTGAGCTACTCCCGCCTATTATACTATTTTAAAGATAAACACGCTTTCCGCATATTAAAATATGCAGTATTTTCAGGTGTTTTTTGATTGGCCGTTTCAGTCACAGAGGGAAGCATAGGACATCAAGCGGCAAATCGAAATTTCTTATTCTCTTTTCCTGCTCTTGGTGTGCAGAAATCATTTTCTTAAGGACACTACTCAGTTTTCTGAGGAGAACTCCTATCGAGTGGGGGAAGGTGGATTCGAACCACCGAAGTCGAAAGACAACAGATTTACAGTCTGTCCCATTTGGCCACTCTGGTATTCCCCCGAGAGCCGGTGGACGGATTCGAACCGCCGACCAGCTGATTACAAATCAGCTGCTCTGGCCAGCTGAGCTACACCGGCATTTTCCAAGGGTAGAAGCCCTCGAATGCTCTTTTCCGGAGGAGACGTAACCCTCTTCCATTTAAAAGGAGTGCAAATTTAGTACTTTTTTTCATTCTGCAATAGCTCAGCTAAAATATTTTTAGTTTTTTTACGGATCACTGCCATAATGTCATTGCTCGCACAAAGATAAGCACCGACTGTCTATTTATCACTCGCGGCTCATCTACCCACCAACCCATCACCTCCCAACCGTCTAAAGGTGAAGTCCGAGGAAGCCGGCTGTTAAAGTCCCCTTTAGGGAATTTAGGGGTGAAGCTACTATCACCTCCCTGCCCCCAAAAGGGGGAGCAGGACCTGTTAGGCTGTTAAAGTCCCCATTAGGGGATTTTCGGTAGGATTTTAGGCTGAACATTTCACTTCCCGAATCCCTTGGTGGAGATCCCAGTGGAGTTTTGTAATGACGAACCCATCGTCATTATAGATCATTTTCATCAGGGCGAGCCCCTCGCCTGCCTCCCGGCTTATCCCCATCCTACAGCCTGTTTTCCGGCAGGCGAGGGTCGGGCTATCCGCTACTATCTTATAGACTTCCGGACGCTGAATAGACAGACACCGGAATTTTTATCATAGTACTGAATAAAGTCTGATAGACCAGCGCCTAGAAATCCGGAAGTCCATTAGATACCGCTCCTATCCCTCTCGCAAGATTTACCTGCATTACCATACATGCACAAATTTCATTTAACATCTTTCTCATTCATCATTTTTCATTATTCATTTTTCATTTTTAATTACCCTCCTCGTCTCCTTTATAACCCCATCGCGCAGATAAGATACATAATATATTCCCGAAACTAATGCATCTATATTATCTATCCTATATTCATTCGTGCCGGCAGGTAGCAAATACTCCCTATGCATCCGTGCGCTGCCATCATAGAGGCGTATGATAGCATCCTGGGTAAGGGCATTATAAAATCGGATCACTGCTTCAGCTCCTACCACAGGATTAGGACTGATAGTGAAATAGGTCTGGTGCACAAATGCTTGTGTGACAGCACTTATCGTGTCTATACCTACGGTATATTGTGTCTCGCCATTTACATAGAGAACAGTATCGGTACAGCCAGGCTCTATACAGCCATCGGGGGCCAGCTTTAGTAAGGCGATCGCTATAGCTATACCATTACTGCCATCAAGATGATCTAATGAGGCCCAGCCTACCACATAAATATTGCCATGGCTATCCGTGGTGAGATCACGTAGCTGATCCGAAGATGCGGAATATGCATCAGTAAATACATATTGCCGATACCACAGCTCATTGCCCATAGAATCTAGCTTTGTGACAAATCCGGTTCTAATCTTCTCATAAAGGGTGTGTTCTTCAATATCAAGTGGGAGATTTCGATCATTGCCACAAATTATAATCGCATCATCCTTTACTATTTCAAAATCCCATATCGCTTTTTGATATGGTCCATTAAAATATTTAAGCCAGTTCAATTGACCATCAAAATTCATACTTGCCATATAATAAATAACAGGATTATCATTAATATTTATTATGGTATCTAATGTAGATATCATATTTAAATTTGAGTTAGATTGTATGAATCTGCAATACCCATGATGACTATGATTTCCAAAAATCAAACTATCCAATGGCTCGCCATACTGATCCACGTGTAATAACATTCCATCCTGTATCCCTTCCTCAGGATCATCATCTAATTCCATACCTCCACCCCCTATGATCATCGTGGTATCGGGTAGTATGGTGATGGATCGTGCATCATCATTGCCCGGCCAGCCATAGTAGTGTCGCCATTCTTCCTCGCCATCGCCATTGAGTTTTACTAGCATGATGTCATAATCTATCCCATTATATTTAGTCTGGGCTACTAATACTATTCCTCCATCCGGATGGATGGCTATGCCCCGGGAATCATCTATAATATCTGTATGACCTATAAAAGTATGCCAAACCTCCGTGCCATCCGGATGATATCGGGCTAGGTAGCAGTCATAGTTCATCCCTGGCTCGTGCATTTTACCAGCTATTATAAAATCTCCATTATCGAACTTCTCTAAACAATGCCACCAAGGACCTGCAATTTTTGGATAGTTTTCTATAAATATCGAGTTTACAGATTCTCCATTAACTCCAATAAATTTCATTCCTATGCTCCAATATAAGTATTGATCTATTTCAGTAATACTAATCGTACCTATAACTAATAGGCTATCACCAATACATATAATAGACTCCGCTTGATCACCTTTATCACAAGTCACACAATAATATTTATTAAAATAAGTATCCTGTGCATGGGTCCATACAGAAAGTAGTAGCAGGCATAAGCCAGCTGTAATTATTAAATTCTTCATCTTGTAAGGATTAATTTTTCTGTATATGAAAATCCCGACTCATCTTGTAATTCTAATATATAAGTGCCAGTTTGGAAATCGGCGGTACTGATAGTGGCATTATTATTTATAGAAATCTTGCTATTATAGATAACACGACCTAGTAAGTCATAGATGGCTAATCTGTACTCACCATCCCCACTAATACCGATCATGGAAATATTTATAAAATCTGCAGTGGGATTAGGTGCTATAAGGAAATAATTCATGTCCTCATCTGAGATATCAGGATTGTATAATAATCTTGTTGCTTTACCGGATGGATCCGGTCGTTCTGGAAGCGGTATATGAAAACAATGATTTGTAAGAAACCTAATCAAATTCTGAGCATAGTAGGAAGAGAATCCTCCACTACTTGATATATTGATTACATTAGACGCTATGCTAGACTCAAATAAGAAGGCAGCACCTTGTCGATTTATTTGATGATTGACTTCCATAATCGTTTTCATATTTGCTTTTTCTGTATCATAAGTAGGCATAGATTGTATTTTTATCTCCATTTCATCCGCAGGTAGTTCTTTTATACCTAGGGCTATGCTCTTTATATAATCCTCATATTTTTCTGAGCTCTCTAAGAAATAGATGGCTTTTCGGATGCTATCATTCTGTAGATATTTATGCACTATCTCATTGCTTATTTTTCTTTCCCTTCTTTCTGCGCTATTGATTTCTATTTTTAATGCTTTAGAAGGAGAAATTTGACCAGCATTTACACTACTCCATAATACATTACTCATATTCTGACTTAGATAAGGAGCCATCTCTGTGAGCAGACCCGGATCTAGGGGGGAGTTAGCAATGAGCCTAGCCAGTTTTCGACCATTGGTCATAGAAGCATTACTAGCGATAGCCCATAGAACATCGTTACTCAAATAGGGAGAAGCAGCGATCAGTTGATTTTGTGTAGAACTTTGATTAGGGGCTGTATTAATTAAATTGAGAAGATAACCCGGATTGCCACTATCAAAAGTTGAATACATCTCTGCTAATTCATTTTTGATGGAAACATGACTGTCGATATCTTCATCGGTAGGCAATACCAATTGGGCAGGCAGAATATATACTTCATCTGGATGGCAATTCGGATTTACTTCATCTACATTTTCAAGTATTGTAACTTCAATTAGATCAGTATTGCATGTGGGAATTAACTGCTCATAACCAGGAATATATGCACAATAATACGTATAAGGCACAAAAAAATCTTCTTCTCCATAGAGGTGCATATTTTGTGATAGTTCATCACAGTTTATATGAAACATATTGCTGGCGGGGTCTTCTGGACCTGCATTTTCCGCAAAAAACTCCTCGCCCTGTCCAATCGGTCTATGCTGTTCTTCATTGATTGCCCCTAGGGTGATACTGCCATTAAGTGCCGTATGTTTTATCACACTCATATCATAAGCCGTTTCATCAAAATAATTGCAGTAGTAACTGAGATACTTATTATTACCACTGGCAGTAGCACCGCCACGGCAGTTTATAAATTCATTATTTTCTATTACATTATATTCATCACCGGTATTGATGGTATAGATGGCTTCGTCGTAGCCGGTAAAGCTATTGCCTTCTATGTGAAAATTATTTGGACCTTGAGCTACTATGCCGTAGATGAGATTCTGGCTGGCTGCTAACTGTTGCAATTGTGTAGTATTGTATCCAGACCAGGTGCTTGCATCAGACAATTTTATGGAGGTTTTGAAAGAGTTATTTTTGATAGTAGTTTCTCCCACAATACCTGAGATATAGATGTCTAATAAATTTTCTTTAAAATGGCTGCCTCTCACTGTACCATGCGTGGGAGTAGGCAGCATATTACAGGCTTCTATGGCTATTTTACATTTTGAAAAGATGCAATTATCCACCATATAATTACTATTATCTGAAATTAGTCCCATATTATCATTGCAGGTATATTGGTCCGTACCATCAAAATTACAATATTCAAACACACATAATGATGAATTTTTTAAAATAACATGGCCTCCTGCATGAGGAATGTTAGAATAATAATCATTAAACCCATACTTTCGAGTACTAAATCGAATATTGGAAAACAAACGGGATACTTTATACATAGTTCCACCTCCAGTATCATTTATATAAACCGATACACCATTATTATTAAAATTCGAATTAGTACAGCTAATAAAATCTTTTCGCGCATAGAGACCGCAAGATGCATTCCATACACTGCAATAGTTTATATCAATATGCGATACAGGGGAGGTTAATATGAGATTAAAATCATATACAAAACTGGAATATCCATCCATACTACTGTTAATGGACAAATTGGCTAACTCAGAAGTATTCTTTAATGAATAAATTCCACGCCACCTCTTCTCCAGACAGCTATTCATTAACGCCGCTTTATTGATAACAAGATGAGACCCGGGTAGTAATATTAATGCAGCACCAGGGGCAAATCCTGTCTTTGAATGGATAGTAAGTGTAACCCCTGGGTAAACAATAACGTGTCCTGGTCTATTTTCCTCATAATTAACCGGCGATAATACACTCCAAGTCTCATTGGATTGAACTAAATAGCGATCATTCCACAATGAAGTAGGGGTAGCATTACAATAGTCTGAAGGACTATCTAAATAACCTGATATGTCCCCAAGTAGCGTACAATTATTTTCAATAGCAGCTGTAGTCGAATTAATTAATGGGTCTAATTCTGACTGATCTTCCTTAGTAAGCTGTAGTGTATATGAATTGTGAATAGCAAATGATGCACATAATGGGGACTCGTTCATATATTGCCAAGAGGGGAGACACCCGCCACAGGTAGTCAGATCGCTAAACAATTCAGTCTGGCTTTGATCTGTGTATGGAAAATCGCTAAACAATTGGTTGTCGTAGCATCCCGGTCCCATAGCATAAGAATAAATGGGGGCAGAAAAGTTTGAATAAGGACCTATTTCAGGACACTGTCCATTTAGTAGCTCAGAATCCCAACAGGGGTGAGGCCCTCCATTTATTACACCACCCTTGTCGCGTACAGTTATTACTCCTTTCATATCTGCAAAGATAGGATGTATGACTACTGCTTCACTCGTATCCATATCAGCAAAAGCATCTATTCTTATCGGGTTATACTGCCAGGTATGATGATTTATGAGACCCGAATTTATAAATTCCACTCCTCCGTAAAACCTCCAATCTGCAGATGAATTGGCCGCCTTAATGGGCCTCAAGGCAAAAAAAGGACTCAAAAAATCATTGGCAATATTGTCGTTAAAGAATATACAATTTTGGAATTTGTAGCGTGTAGAAAAAAAATATCTCTGATGTGCATTATCATAAAACCCATTTCCACCATCTATACCCACACCCCAGGGCACATTACCGCCTCCATTATCGGGATATTGGCCTATTCTGAACGCACAATTTTCTATATTAAAAATACCTTTACAAGCTAAAGGATTATTCAATTCTTGAGGATATATATGGGGCGCTATATTGTCACATTCATAATGCAATCCCCATCCACCTGGCCCATCAAAAAAGCAATTGGTTATATAGAACTGAGCCGGTTCATAATTATATCTTTCATTGTGATATGTATCTGCATTTCTTGAATGTATATAAAAATGAAAACCGGTATTGTTGTTAAAGTATGATCCATTTACATTTATGTTTCTTACCCATTGAACTTCATTTGGACAGCTTGAGGTATTCGTAGTAAAAGTATAATTTGGCTCTATCGCTATGGCCGACCCCGTAAGGCCTGTTGAGCCTACAAAAGCACAATTATCTATAGTTACTCCATTTACATTCATCATCCCCACTGCTGCCCATTCAAAATTGTTAAAAACACATCCGGTGATGATTATATTCTCTGATGGATCCCAACATTCTGCTGATGCAGTGGATGTAGTAGGTGATAATCCGTCTATATTTATACAGGCACTTGCAGTGTTTATTATCTTTATATCCTGAAACAATACATTATCACAGCCGTATAGAGCAAATGCTATTCTAAACTCACAAATATCACTATTGCCTGCTTTATACTTATCGGATTGTAGATCTATCACACTATTAGACCCTGCACCCACTATCGAAAAGTCACTACAACCTGTAATATCAAATAGATAATTATTACATTCATCATAAAATCCGCATACTTCACAATCTCTCAATCTTTCGCATTCTGATAGGCTTTCATCTCGAATACAATTAAGATCAAAATCTATAGGAATATTGTCTAATAGTGGTCTTAGGGCATTTATCATTACATTCATGGCTGCATCGTAATGAGCCATATAAGCCTCATTTTGATTACCATTACCTATACAACAATAATTCCATTCATACCTAACATTAGAACCATCTGGCGCTACTTCACTACTACATAATATGGTGTTACCATTATCGGCTTCAAAATATTGGTTAAAATACGATCTTATAAATTGACGGCAAGCGCCCGCATTCACCCAAAATTCATTGCCTAACCACAATATTGCGGGATTAAATGTAGTAGTACCGTCAATACTAATATCTGAAGGCAATTCAAAAAGATTGTAGGTATAAGATTGACTTGTATCATAGCGAGGCAGTCCAGAGGCCTCGATGATGGACTGGGCTATATGCTCAAGGTTTTCTGGTGGATATAAATCTATTAAGTTTTGTTTTTCATCTTTATCCCCGGTAAAACCATCAAAATGTAAAATATCATCTGCTTGCATAATAAAATTAGAAAGTGGAGCATTAAAATACTTCAAATCACCAAGTACAGTCACATTCTCTTGTATCTGAATCTGAAAATTAGACTTGTTAGTAAGTTTTATTGGAGCTATAGTATAAGAAACGGGTTGCCCATTGTAATTTGGACTATTGAAGATAAATATGCGTTCATTATTTGCATTAGCTTGATTTATCCAATTTTCGATAGCCGCACTAATAGCCTCCGAACTGAGACTCCCATCAGGATCTATATCCGTCATAGATAGTGTCTGAGGCTGAGCGTGTATAGGAGCAGAAATAAAGAGGTTTATCATTATCATTAGTAAGATGAAATAGTGATAATAATGATAAAAGGTGGGGCTTCGCTTTCTTTGGTCAATTAATTGTTCACATTCCCTGAATCCTGAATCCTGAATCCTGAATCCTGAATCCTGAATCCTGAATCCTGAATCCTGAATCCTGAATCCTGAATCCTGAATCCTGAATCCTGAATCCTGAATTTTCTCTACGAATGCGGCGGTAATGGGTGTGCTGGTTCATAATAAATGGGTTTTTATAAAATTATGCACAAATCTAATCATTCTTTTTCATTATACCTATCTTTTTTTATAATAACCCAAAATTATTTTTACAAGATAGATAT
>Ga0209398_1000519_pt1 | contig 23732 bp, 19 predicted proteins | sample AshMeaBigSpring_FD_184125 | JGI IMG/M metagenome (GOLD analysis project Ga0209398, IMG submission 184125) | Groundwater microbial communities from Big Spring, Nevada to study Microbial Dark Matter (Phase II) - Ash Meadows Big Spring (SPAdes)... | ecosystem: Environmental > Aquatic > Deep... | reverse complement strand
GTTGAACGACAAAGGCGAACTGAACTGCGTAACCGAAATTCCACAATCAAACTTCTTACCGGTTAAAGGTATCGTAGTGAAAGAAGAATACGACACTACCGGTGTATCGTATAAATCCGGAACGTATGCCAATTATTATGTTCAGATTGGTAATGACTATGAGTTAGGGATGTTGAACGAGTTAGCAATGATTATACTAGCCAAAAAGTTGGGGCTTGGTTCGTGGATGTCGTACATTGAAAAGTTTGGAGTACCTGCCGTATTTGCCATTACCGACCGTCAGGACGATGCACGCGCTCAGGAACTTTTTAAAATGCTCACGTCATTCCGTTCCAATCACTTTGCCATTCTAAAAGGTAATGAAAAGGTTGAAATTGCCAAAGATACAAATGCAGATGGCTATCAATCATTTGATAAGTTGAACCTTTTTTGCGACAGTCAGTTAAGCAAGCGTATACTTGGAGGTACAGGTATCACAGACGAAAAAAGCTTTGTAGGTGCAGCTGAAATACACGAACGTCAGTTGAAGTATCGCATACAGGTTGACAAGTTGATTATTAAGTTCTACATGAATAAAGAAATAATGCCACGCCTGGTGAAGTTGAGTTCTGTATATGCACCATTAGCTAATCTTACATTCGATTGGGACGAAACTGAAACGCTCACACTCAAAGAAAAGATTGAAGCCGTAAAAGACTTATCTACATCATTCAATTTCGACCCTAAAAAACTGGCCGAACTTACCGGATTACCAATCACAACTGTAAAGGAAACGCTTGCAGCCTCACCACAAGTACAGGAGACTCAAAAAAAAAAGCCTAATGCGTCCGTAGCGGGCGCAAATTCTTTAGATTTCCCCTTTGCTAAAGGGGAATACCCGAAGGGGAAGGGGTTTATTTACATTCATGCAGCTACATGGGATGCCGCTATCGAACGCCTCGCAACTCAAATTTATAACGGTGAGATTAAACCAGCTGACTTAGATAAAGATTTAGTGCTGAAGAACTATTCATCATTAAATAAATCCGCTGAAACATCATATGGTAAAGGTTACTACGAAGATGAACTAACCCGAAAAATGCGAGATAATCTGATGAAGTTTTCCGGAGCAAAGTCATATAATCTAATGACTAAGCTAAAAGAATTAAACGTAGGTGGGATAAGTAAAGATGCTTATATTCAGCAAGCTAAAAAAATAGTAACCCTGCATAACGAGTCTTATCTAAATGTAGAGCGCACATTTGCAGCATCAAGTGCATCATCGGCTAAAGATTGGAAGCAATTCATTAAGGATAAAGATATTTATCCAAATCTTAAATACCGAACCATGGAAGATGCCGAAGTTCGAGAAGAACATGTCGTATTAGATGGTATAGTTAAGCCATTAACCGACTCATTTTGGACCACTCATACACCTCCAAACGGTTTCAGGTGTCGTTGCTGGGTGGAACAGACAATGGAAGATGCTTCCATCGAAACGCCAAACCTCGAAATACCGGAACAGTTCCGTAACAATCCCGGCGAAAATGGTGTGGTGTTTACCAACGATAACAGTTACTATAAAAGCATTGCTAATAAGCAACATACTATTGTATCTGATAATACAAACAGGATGAAACAATTTGCACCTTATAATAGGGTTGAAAAATCAAAGGGTGGTAATAACATATTTATCAATGACTTTGCAGATGCATCTGAGGTAACACAAAATCGGGTTGCTGCTGAAATAACAGCCGATTTGCTTGAAAAGAATGTCTATATTAGAGCGCACATTAATACCTCTACAAAAATCAAGAATCCGGAGCTTGCTATTGGAAACACCAGTACATTGTGCGACCTAAAAACTTACGATAAAGATAAATCAACTTCTGTCAGAAACTTTGTAAAGAACAATATAGGGTCAGCAAACAAACAAGGTTGCGAATATGTAGTTCTTGACTTTACCGATGCCGACAAACTGGACTTTAAAAAGAACGCTATACTTAAATTAAGAGGCGAACTCAGCGATAAGAATAAAATGAATACAGGTATCAAACAAATAATTATAATTAATGGGAAACAGTCAGGCATATTGAGTCGAAAACAAATCAATAGCAGTGAGTATCTAACCTATTTTGAGAGCTTATTTAAATAAAAAAAGGGGATAATCACCGAAGCAATCATCCCCTTTCAGGCACAGATTGAGCCGTAACCCGTTCTGTCCTGCAAAAATACAACCTTTTTTTCATTTCTGTATAAAAATAGTTGTTTTTTTCTTTGTTTATTCAAATATTCTCTGTACGTTTGCATCGCTAAAACAATTACATGGGCATGTAGCCCACTTTTCTTGAGGGCTTTTTTTATGCCTGTATCATTCGATTTCAATAAACGTATTTGGTAACGTGTACCCCTATTCCGATGGTTAATGCCCCGGAGAAATTAATCCCATGGATTGTTTTAGCAGTAGGAAAGGCACGTTACTTTTATTTTAAAAAACCAATTGTTATGCTAAAACAATCCAAAATGGAGATTTTAAAACTCAATCAATCTAACTTCGAAGATTTGAACCTCATACAGCTAATTGAAAGCTGTCTTTACCATGGAGATCAGAGTGAAGTTGCTAAAGAACTGGGTATATCTTTAACCTCAGTTAATAGAGTGCTAAAGGGAAAGAAGAAAAGTAAACGTATTATTACTGCACTTTATAATAAGGCAGTTGATAATTGTATTTTCGAAAAAGAAACTCATGATAATCTACTCAACGTAATTCAATCAAAAACAAAAAGTGAAGGAGGGCTTAAATAATGGTAACATTCAATAAAGGCAGCTTTACTATTGAAGTAAAAACAGGCGCACATCCGGTAGAAGATTGGTTAGAATTACAAAAAGAACTTCTTTTTTTAGTACAATCATTAGACCAATCAGACACACCCGAAAGTCCATGGCGTACAATGGCTCTAATTAAAGAAATGCTTCCAGACCTTAAAACAGCTAATTTACTCTATACAGCTAAATAATTCACTAAAAGCCTCGCAGTTTGCGAGGCTTTTTTTATCTTTGTATCAAACTTTTAGCAATAAAAACATGAGTAATAACAAAGTACCTAACTTTGGGAAAATAGCTGAATCATTAATTAATTCAGCTCACGTAATTGCAGGTTCTGAATCAGTAAAGTTCTTTAAGCAATCATTCGTAAACGATGGTTTTACAGATACAGCACTTCAACCGTGGAAAAAAACAACAAATCCAATGGCTGGTAAACGGACTTTATTTGGTAATGGCGAAAAAGGACATCTTCGCGATTCTATTCGCAAAGCAAGCGAAGTTCCTGGGCGCATTATTGTAGAGTCAGATAGTGATTATGCAGAAATACATAATAATGGTGGAACTATAACAGTTACCAAAGCTATGAAGGCTCACTTTTGGAAACTATACTATGAACTTTCAAATCAAAAAACCTATAGCGTTAAGAGTAAAGCCGAATCCAAAAACAAAAGGAATACAACTATAAACGCCAAGGCTGAATTTTGCAAAAGAATGGCATTAATGAAGTTAGGTTCTAAAATAAAAATACCCAAACGCCAGTTCATGGGCGATAGTCAAACAATGATGAATATATTTGATAAACTATGGACAGATAAGATAGATATTAGATTTAAACAGCATTTAAACAAGTAAATCATTTATATATTATGCAATACTGGACAGATTTATACTTAGAGTTAGCCAACAAAATAAAGGATAACCTGAATCAAATACAATGGGTTGACCTTTGGCACGATCAAGTAAGCTATCTTACCGATGAGCTTCCATTTCCTACACCGGCTGTATTCATAGCTTTCAATCTACTTGGTGCCGATGACAAAGGTATGAAAGGACAATTGTGTAACACACAAATAGACCTATATCTATTTTACGAAACGTTTAGCGATACAGCAATTGGTTCAATCAATCAGGATAGTGCATTAGACTTCCTGAAACAGCTTACAGAGCTACATAAGTTATTTCATGGAACTGCAGGTGATAACTATTGGGAAATGCGTCGTGTAGATATGAAGCGCGAAGAAAGCGGTGGAGCTGGTAACATGTACAGAATATCTTTCCAGTGTATGGTTGATGATATGTCAGCGATTCCGGATATTTCCGAACAAGAAGTCAATGAAATAGACTTATCACGTGGTGACATACCTATTGAGCAACAGAACAAACCAGTCGGTTATATTATAGACTAAAATAAAAACGGATATACAACATTGTATATCCGTTTTTATTTAGTGTTAAGGCTATTATAATAATCATTATTCTCTTTAATGTAAAATATCCGTTTATAAATATAATCAGAATCAATATAGAAGTGTTTTTCCGATAATTCCTTCAGTACATCATCCATACGTATGCGCTTCACATCATGTAGTTCATGAAATTTATTCACGATTGCTCTATCTCTTACCTGTATTAGTTCTTTTCGTCGCATAGTTTCTATTTACACTACAAAGTAACAAAGAAATATTTACACAAAAAAGTACTATTTACAAGAAAAATTGTAACCTTTTTTGTCTCCTTTTTTGTAACCTTTCGATAATTATCGAAGTATTTAAACGCAAAAACGGCTATCATATTTAATTATGACAGCCGTTTTCTGCATTTTTCTATGTTGTATTAAATCAAAACGTTACATTTAAGCATTCCAATTTAAACGATACAGCTTAAAATTAAATCTCAATTCAATATAAATTCAATATAATCACGTTTCGAAAATAACATTACTCAAACAATAATCTCTCAAACTTTTGTTTTTCAGCAGCTTACAACGCATTTGCCGTTTTCGTTTTCTTCCTGATTCGTTTTGTCCCCTTTAACATTTTGTCCTGTATTTAATGGTAAATACACCCACAAACATGTAATGTGGACTGCTCAGTTTATCGATGATTTTCAATCTGTCTTTAAAAAATTAGTGCAGCAATCAGACAATATAAGCATTGAAAATGATACAATTTTAAAATTAGCAGCTTCTCATCACTTCCAAAAGGAACAGTTAACTAAATTGGGTCAGATAATCAAGGAGGCTGATTGTTTGTCATCGGGTATGGACAGAACAAAAGATGCAGATTTTGTTGATGACCAGGATGTAAAAGGTTGGGATGCTTTTAAAAAGAAAAGAATGGTATCAATACTTGAGGGAATTAATAGTAGTATTTCTCAACATCAACTGCATATACCTGTACAAGCCTTATCATTATCAAAAGATATTTTTCCCAAAAAAAGTTTTGATACTGAACCCAACTATAAATCGCTTTGGGAATCTTTCGTTGGGGAGTTTAAGTTCATACAGTCCAACACCTATCGTGCTTTTAGCGAAACGCTATTAAATCTATTGTCGAAATATACCTGCACGATACCGGCAAGCACCATGGATTTTCCGGATGTATCGCTATATGACCATTTGAAAACTACAGCCGCCATTGCAGTTTGCTTGTACGATTTTAATCAATCAGATAAGAAATCTGAAAATCCATTTTTGTTGATTGGTGCAGATTTGTCAGGCATACAATCTTATATTTATCAGGTAGTTTCGAAACATGCAGGTAAAAACCTAAAAGGACGTTCGTTTTATATTCGGTTATTATCGGATACAATCGTTCGTTATTTGCTCCGGAGATTGAAGCTGTTTCAGGCAAATGTAGTCTATAATTCGGGTGGTAGTTTTTACATTTTAGCGCCCAATACAGAGTTTGTTATAAATGAACTTCAAAGTGCAATTACAGAAATTGAAGAAAAAATCTTCAAGACTCACGAAACATCCATATTTGTTGCTATTGATAGCGTTGAGCTTAGTGCTAATGCATTGATGCACAACAACGGTGAAAATATAGGAAATGTCTGGGGCAAGCTTTTCGACAAAAGAGAGAAAAAGAAAAACAGTAAATTGGCTAACTTTATAAGCAATAATTACGATTTATTTTTTGAATCAACAAGCAAAGGAGGAAATTCAGACAGAGATGTTATAACGGGCGAAGAATTTTTAGAAAATGAACGAAAAGTCAAATTTAGTAGTGAAGGGCATTTTGTTAAAGAGATTACCTGGCAACAAATTGAAGTTGGGAAGGTGTTAAAAAGCACTGAATATGTGGTAATTGCCGAAGAACCCATTCCGTATTGGAAAGATAAGAATCCAATCATGCCTGCCAATTTAGGATTCACCTACTACTTTATAACCGAAAAGGATTTGTCGGATAAAGCCAACGAGTTAAAATCTTCAGCCGATAAAGTGAGTGTAATTACACTGAATGGGAAAAATGGGAATTGTAATTTTATGGAAACCATACATGGAATAAATAATATTTATGGTTTAGAGTTTTATGGAGGTAACGAGTTTGAAACTGCAGATTTTGAAAAACTCTGTACCGAAGCCAATTTTACACGATTAGGTGTATTGCGCATGGATGTTGATAATTTAGGTCAAATTTTCCAGAAAGGAATTGCAGCTGAGCGAGCAACCCTGTCGCGCTATGCAGCCCTTAGCCGTTCGTTCGATTATTTCTTTTCGGGCTATCTAAATACTATTTGGCGTGAGGTAGAACCCGAAAAATCGTTTATTATTTATAGTGGTGGCGATGATGTGTTTATTTTAGGGAGTTGGGAGGTTACAATCCAAATTGCAAAACGCATACAATCTGATTTTAAAGAGTTTACTTGCAATAATCCGGCATTTTCGCTATCTGGCGGAATTGCTATAGTGCCTGCAAAATATCCTATAATGAAAGCAGCCGAGCTAAGCGATGAGGAAGAAAAACGAGCTAAAGCGCATAGGAGTGATAAAAAGAACAAAAACAGTTTGTCGTTTATGAATATGCCACTCAATTGGGATACAGAATTTTCGATAATTGAACAGTTAAAAGATACAATTATTAAGTTGATTGAAGGTAAAAAACTCAACAATTCCTTTATTTCAAAAATACTATTGCATCATGCAAATGCGAATGTCGAAAATCATACTATAAAAGCTATCAAAACATTTTGGATGATTACTTATGATTTAAGCAGATTAAAAGCACGCGAAAAGCAAAGCGAAATTAATACGCTCGTTGATAATTGTATAGCTGAGGTATGCGGAAATAAAAAGCAATTAAACGGCATTGCCATTACTACAAATTATCATGCCTTAGAATTATGGGCTTTTGCGGCACGATGGGCAGAATTAGAGTTAAGAAACAAAAAAATATAAATCTACAAAAATTAGTATTATGACATTTGACACAAAAAAGCCTCAGTATAACCGAGGTCAACAAGGAAATCAATATCGAGATTCAGAAAATGCAAATTCGGTTTTCACCAGCCTGCCTTTTAAACCCGAGTGGATTAAAAATAACGCTGATAAGGACTTAATTGATTATGCTGAAAAGGCAGGTAAATTTATGGCTCAAAACCAATTGACAAATTCCAAGATTCGCAGTATTTATGGAGAAATTAAACGAATTCAAATGGGAGATTTCGATAAGGAGAAAGTATCATTCTATTTGTTGAAACCCAAAGTAGCTTATGCTCTTGGTAGAGACCCACGTAACGAAGGATTGATTCTATTCAAGAAAATTTTTGATCAATGTTATTCTTATGTTATCGACTCGAAAACATTTGTCAATTTTTGCAATTTCCTCGAAGCTATTCTTGCTTATCATAAAGCTTTTGGAGGTAAAGATTGATTTTTTTAGAAATCAATAACGTTTATATTAACTCATTAAAAATTAAAATATTATGTCAATCAAATTAGAAAAAAAAGTAATTTATACCGGCACAATAACTCTTAAAACCGGTTTGCATATAGGTGGTACTAATGCATCATTAAATATAGGTGGACCCGATAAGTTTGTAGTTCGTAATCCAATTAGTAATATACCATATATTCCGGGTAGCTCATTAAAAGGCAAAATGCGTTCGTTGGTTGAAATATATACTGGCTTTGTAAATGTTAAAAAGAATGGAGATGTTGGTCCAACTAATGACAGTACTAACATTGTTGGTAAACTATTCGGTACAGCAGGAGATGGCGACGACAAACATCCTTCCCGACTTATTGTACGTGATGCTGAACTTGATTTAAGCAATCCTGAAATGTTTGCAAACACCGACTTGCCATACACCGAAAGCAAAACTGAAGTTGCTATCGACCGTGTAACTGCCAAAGCCAATCCACGTACATTTGAGCGTGTACCTGCCGGGGCAAAATTCAAATTAAATATGGTATTGAATGTTTTCAAAGACGAAGACGAAAAAGCACTCAAAGCTACTATCAAACAAGCTATTAAGCTGCTCGAAGATGACTATTTAGGTGGTCATGGCTCGCGCGGATACGGACAGGTGAAGATTGATTTAGACAACGAGGATGGCGAATCGAGAACATACTAATTAAAAAGACTATGGCAACTTACACCATTGTAAAATTAAAAAATCTCACGCCCCTGCATGTTGGAACCGGAAAGGAAAATTATGACTTTTCGGCTGACGATTTGCAGTCCGATACCATTTCGGCTGCCTTATCGGCTATTCGTGCACAACAGGGTAAAGACGAAGATATTGAAGATTTTTTGAATTCATTTACCATTAGTTCAGCTTTTCCATATATGGAAAATCAATATTTTTTGCCAAAAATGCAAGGCAAAATGAATGTGGAAGTAGATGGAAGTAAAGCGGAGGAAAACAGAAAGGAACTGAAAAAAATAAAATACATAGAATCAGGACTTTGGCAACAATTAGCGGTTGGTAAACAAGTTGTTGTAAAAAAGGAACAACTACAACAGAAATATTTGCTATCTGCTACTGATTCTTTTTCAATTCCGGCCAAGTCGGAAGTGATGCAGCGGGTTACGATACCAAGAGGAGATGGTAAAGATGCCGAACCATTTTATTTCGATTGGACTTATTTTAGCGAACACGGTGGTTTGTATTTTATTGTTGATGCAAAACCTGATACGATTGATGAAATAGAAAATTTATTCAAGCGTTTGGGTGAAACAGGAATAGGAACTGATAAAAACATTGGAGGGGGAAAATTTGAAGTTGAAATTGGTTCACTTCAAATTGATAATGTTCAGAATGCAAACGCTACTATGCTACTTTCGCTTTTTGTGCCAACCAAAGAGGAAATGGAAAAAATTGATTTGCACAATTCACGTTATCAATTGCTACATCGTGGAGGCTACATGGCCGGCAGCTCCGAAGAAGCTTTCCGGCATTTACGTAAAAAATCCATTTATATGTTTGCAGTGGGTTCTGTTTTCCCATGCACGGAATCATTTAGTGGAAAAGTAGTAAATCTTACGCCCGAATGGAATGACGAGCGCATGCATTCAGTCTATCGAAGCGGAAAACCATTTTATTTACCCGTAACAATCTGAAAATTATGAGCGAAATAAAAATTGAAATCTTATCACCAGTACATATTGGTTCTGGTAATATGTTGCAAAAAAATACCGATTTTGTAACTACCGGAGATGGTGAGAATAACTATATCAGAATTGTTGACGACAGAAAGATATTGGAGCTGATTGGCGAGGAACATCTCAACGATTGGTTGCTATGTATTGAACGGAAAGACAACACAAAAGAACTGGTAAAAAGATATGCGCCCAACTCCAAAGTGGCTGATTATTCGAAACGCAGATTATTAGATTGTTCACATGGGGTAAATAAAAATGATACACTTAAAGAGTATATTCATAGCGGGTTAGGTCAACCTTATATTCCCGGAAGTTCCCTGAAAGGTGCTATTCGTACTGCTATTTTGGCAACATTGGCAGACAAAATTAGCAATAAAGAAGATAAAATTAAATCCGGCAGAACAGATAAATTTGGAACAGCACAGTTAACAGCTTCGAAGATTGAACAGGAGTTATTTGGGAAAGATCCGAACTCTGATATTTTCAGATTTATTCAGGTGGGCGATGCGTATTTTGAAAAGGATATCGAAATTGCATTGCGCGTGGTAAATATTAATATCCGACCACAGAAGGATTTACAGGACAATTCCAAGCCACAGCTTATTGAAGCATTGGGAATAGGTATTGAAAGTTCGTTCCAGATGAAAATAGCCACTGATTATTATACTTGGGTAAAAGCTAATTTTCCGGCATTGGGAAATTTACCAATAGAAATCAACTCTTTACAACATCTTTTTCTGTTGATTAATCATCACACACGGCAGTTGGTAGAAGATGAACTTGAGTATTGGAAGAATACTAACAAAACCGGAGCAGAGGATTATGTGGAAAATATGGAAAAAATACTGGATGAAATTCAATCGTGCGTAGAAGGAAGCGAATGTGTTTTGCGTATCGGGCATGCTTCGGGATGGCGTTTTATAACCGGTGCATGGGCTGAGAAGTTGGCTAATTTCGAAGATATAGTTATTCCCGCTTCACGTCCCAAAAACTTCAATTATACCCAATTCGATTTTCCGAAATCCCGTAGAATTGATGAAGATTCGGATGTATTGGGTTTTGTGAAATTGAGTATAAAATAACTTTAGTATTATATATCTTACAAACTACGCGGGTATATTGGGGGATAAAATGGATTAATAAAACAACTTGAAAATGAGCAGAGTAATAGTAAGTATTATGTCGGATCAAACTATTCCGAATTACATTTTTATAAAAGAAAATTTTAGAATAGGTGATGAATTACTTTTTATATCGTCCCGTAAAATGGAACCTAAAATTGATTGGATAGTTTCAACTTTGGACTATGTAAACTGTCAGATTAAAACTATAATACTTGATATAAATGATGAAGAACGATGGGATGAAATGATTCGCAAAATTACCAACAGGTTAGATGCAAAAAACGATTACATAGTAAATTTAACATGTGGTACAAAATACATGAGTGCAGCAGTACAAAAGGTTTTTGAGCTATTTAAAAGTGAATTTTACTATATCCCATTTCCAAAGAATGAAATACTTATGTTTGGCAAAGAAAATAATCCAATATATTTAAATTTCAGAGTTGGTATTGCAGAATACATGAAACTTCATAATGTCAAATACAAAAATAAAACTCAGATTATAGACAAAGACTACACTGATAAATTTTTTAGCTATTTTATTGAAAGAAAATTCTCTGCAGCAGAATGGGAAGTTATCAGTTTGTTGCGACAATACAGAGATTTGGAAAAAGTTGGTAACAATTATCGGCTATCGAGAAAAATTGAAATATCAACAGTTGAAGCAGGATTACAAAAATCCAAAAAGTCTTTTTCTGGAATTAAAGACTTAAGTCAATTTCTTAAAACTATTGATTTTCCGTTGAAGGAAAAAGGTAACATTTATGAAAGTGAAATACAATTTTTAACCGGTGGGTGGTTTGAAGAGTATGTTTTTAATATGATTATTGAAAAGATAAAGCCAACGGAGATTGTCTTAGGAGTTGATATTGATCAAAACGAATATACGAATAAAAATGATTTAGATGTGGTATTTACCTATGGAAATAAGCTATTTGTAATTGAATGTAAAACCGGCATTTCCAAAACAGAATTCAAAGGAGAAGAAGCAATGTTCAAAGAAATTGCTTATAAAGCAGCAACGATAAAGGGAACATTACTTGGGTTACCCGGAAACAGTTTTATTTGCTCCCTAAGCGATGGAAATGAGAAATTCAAAACGACCGCAAAAAAAATGGGAATTAACTACTATGATAGAAGTTATTTTATAGAAGAAATTAAAATCAATCAACTTATTTCTGATATTAAATTTATAGCCAAAGACTCTTCGAGCCATGCTAATTAACTTATCCAACCATCCACTATCTACATGGAGTGAGTTACAAATAGAAGCTGCCAAAGAACAATTTTCAGACATTGTGGATCTGCAATTTCCGGCAATAGACCCTGCTGCAGACGAAACTGAAATTGAAAGACTTGCCGATATTTTTTTGAATGAAATAATGCAGATTTCTGAAAAATTGGCAACAAAGCCTGTAGTTCATTTGATGGGCGAGTACAGTTTTTCGTATGCTTTAACTAACAGGCTCAAACTTGCAGGAATTGAGGTTGTAGTATCCACCAGTATGCGGCAAAGCGAAATGAATTTCGATGGCACAAAAACTATAAGATTCGACTTTGTCAGGTTTAGAAAGTATTGATATTCAATGCTAAAACCCAAATGCCTTCAAAAAATTACAAATAAAATGAATGAAATAGTTTTTGCAAATAATGCCCTTATAACCTATGATTCCGATGCTATATATTATGGTGTAGACTTAGGAACCACTTATACTGTGATAGCCTCAGTGGATAGTTCGGATATCACCACTCCGGTAGTGCAACTGCCAGTGAAGTTAGTCAATATAGAACAGCATTCGCCATTCGAGATGGATGGTAGCGATAAATCAGAGATGATAGCTTCTATACTTGGTGTTGACAAACAGCGGATGTATGTGGGCAATAAGTTGTATAAACTAAAAGGACATCACTTGTTCGAAAAAGACAGGAATCTGTTCTATCATTGGAAGTTGGACCTGGGAGTAAGTGTGAAGCCGCTTTATAAAAATGCGTTGCGTGCTGATATTGACGATGCATCCAAAGTGGCCGGTAAGATATTGAATTACACACGATTGCAGCTTATCGATCGAAATGAAGATTGGGAGAACGTGGTTGTAACTGTGCCAGCATCATTCTTGCCCAATCAGCGTGCCGATGTGTTGCAGGCCATGCGTTATGCAAAAATCGACAATTCACGGTCGGCATTGCTCGACGAGCCCAATGCTGCCATTTTAGGGTATCTGAATGCAACATCATCGGACGAAAAACGTAGTATGTTGCATGGTGGACCCCGAAATATCTTAGTTATTGATTTTGGCGGCGGCACTTGCGATTTGTCATTGTTGCGTTTGCAACTCGACAATGGAAATCTGCTCAAAATGGACAATCTTTCCATCTCGCGCTACAACGATTTGGGAGGACAGGACATCGATATGATGATAGCCGAACAAATTTTATTGCCACTCTTTAACAAGCAGTTTCAAATTGACGAAAGCCCACAAGCACTCGAAATGCTTATAATGCCTCAGTTGGCTGTGTTGGCTGAGCGACTCAAGATTGACCTTGCACAGCTGATAGCTTCCAAATATTTAAGTATCGAAAAAATTCCGGAAATGCTTTCTACGGATTTGACAAGTGTTATTAGTCAGTTCGACATCAGTACAGATAAAACCTATACATTCAAAACAATCAGCCTGAATGCCAAAGAATTACACGATATTACTATAGGGTTGTTTAGCGTTGAAAGTCATAAGCTGTCGGTAGTAGATAAGGTAATCCGCTCGGTTCCTTCGGTGATTGACGACACACTCAAAAAAGCAGGATTGAAGCGTAGTGAGATTGATTATCTATTATTTGCCGGAGGTAGTGTTCAGAATCTTTTGTTCGTAAAAGAATGTGGTCAACTTTTGCCACAAGCGCATTGCCTGATACCCCAACGCCCCGATACATTAGTGGCAAAAGGTGCTGCATTGTATAGCTTTTATAAGTTTTGTTTTGGTATTGATTTAATACAACCCATTGTGAGCGATACCATTGGAATAATTACTGATAATGCCGAATTTTATCCTCTTTTTAATGCAGGACAAGCTTTGCCTATACGATTCGAATTAGATAGTTTTGCGGTACAAAGCTTGAAACAAAAACAAATTGAAATTCCACTTTGTATTGACAGTGCTCATAAAATAGTGCAGGTAATTAACATTCAGCTCAAAAGTATGTGCAGCCCCGAAGATGCAATTAGTATAAAGGGACAAATGGATACAGATAAAGTACTTAAAGTACAAGTACTTATTAATGGCGAATCTAAAGCAGATGTGAGTATAGTAAACCCTGTGGCATTGGCAAATCTTAGCGACGAGAACAGAGCCATTATGATTGCCGAAAATGATTATGAAACAGCCCGGATAAACAAGGACACAAATAAAGAACGGGAATTGTTATTCCAACTTATTGGCGAATACTACGATTTGGGAAATTACGATCGATGCATATCATTAGGGTTGGAGTATTTAAAGGAGTTTGACCCTGCCAACAGCACCGTTTTAAATTACCTTTACTGTGCTTACGACAATATGGGGCAGCAACGCAAGGCACTCGAAACCATTACTAAGGCTGTGAAGTATCATCCGAACAACACTACCATTCAGTACAATTATACCATTTCGCTTCATCCGGAAAAGGGCAGAAAAGCCACCATTGATTACATCGAAAAGTTACCTGAACAGGTACGTAAATACAGGGATTTGCGCATGCGACATGCTATTTTGAAACATGCCGAAGATGACAAATCGCTTGTTCAAACCATAGTTTCGGAACATAAGGATGGGCGATTTAGTGTTTTTGGAAGTTTTTCGCAAAAGTTGCTAAAACAGGTTTATAAACTTGCCGGTGAAGTATATGAAGAAAGTTCAAAACAAGGCTCATCGGAAAAAGAAAACGTACCCGTTTTTACAAAAAACAATTTGCTAAGAGTTAAAACCGGTTTACCCGATGTAATTAATTAACAAAATATATAGAAAATTTCATTGTAAATTAAATTTAAAATAATCGTAAATTATGCCATTACGAATTCCTTCAATAACTGATTTAGACAACAGTCAGCGTGCTGTTGTACAGCATTTGCCATATAATGATGCTATGTTTGTTAAAGGCCCTCCGGGCTCGGGTAAAACCCATATCGCCATTCTACGATTAAATGTATTAATCAGCGAGGGTTACACCAATATTTTGTTTTTGCTCTATAATCATTCGATGTATGGCTTTTTGAAAACGATCTTCAAAAAAATGAAACTCAATGAGACTGTTGAAATTAATACTAAAGATAAGTATTTTTTAGATGTAGCTGTTGCGAAAGGATATACGTTTAACAATGAGGGCTTTATGAGTTATGAAGCTGTTTACGACAAGCGATTATCGTATGTTGAGAATCAGGCAGCTTTGCCACGTTATGATGTCATTGTGATTGACGAATGTCAGGATTTCTCAGTTCGTGAATTGAAAATACTGGAACGTATGTGCCCGAAAATTATTGCAGTAGGCGATGCCGAACAATCGGTATACGGACGAAACAGTGGCTCGTTTTACAATAAACTTCGGACGCACGAACTATCCACCATTTATCGCTATGGAAAGCAGGTAGCAGCCGTAGCCGAACATTTCTCGCGGCAAGGCAGTGCGCTCAAGGGTAAAGTAACGAGCGCTAATAAATCGGATGTGTACAAAGTAAAAGTAAATGGCCGTACCGATTTGATAAATTCGATAAGTAAAATAGTGAAAGCAAAACAAAGTACCGATACCACGATTGGAATAATGTCGCTATCGATAAAGCAGCTTACAGCACTTCAAAGCGAATTGCGACAAGCAGGCACCTCTGCTTTTTATTGTGAAAATAACAAAGATATCCGAAATTATAACTTTGACAAGCCTGAACCCATACTTATAACCCCAATGAGTGCCAAAGGAATGGAGTTTGATTGTGTTATTTTAGTGGGCTATAATCAACTTCTGCATTGGGGGCATTATGAGCCTATTTGGAAAGAATTGGTCTATGTCAGTCTGACACGTACTTGCAACGAACTTTACCTGATGGAAGAGAGTGATACACTACCCGAAATTAAACGACTGAGCGAATGGCGCGAAATATCGGCCGGCGTTCAACCAACGCAAAGCAATTATGACTTTTAATCACAGCATTAAACAACCAAAATTTACATGGAAACTCTATATTTAACAAACAGCGAATTTCAGCAATTTTTAATGGCCAGATACTTTGTGGTAAGCAATAAACATAAAAATCAAGCCAAACAGACCTCTGTAATAATTCAGACACAATCGGCAATTACAATAGGTAAACGGCAACTAATATTTTTTTCGTGCGTGGATGAAATTAACCTTCCTAATGCAGATTCATTTCCTCAACTGCGTACACTCTTCGGATTGCCTGCCGGTTTGCTTACTGCACGCAACGAACCGAACAATGCAAAACAAAAAGCCCCTAAAACAGAATTACAATTTATCGAAAACCGGTATCTTGCCTGGAGACGGTCGCTGCTTAATGCCTGCGTATGGGGTATAAAGAGTTTCGAGGCTGCGCAAGTAGAATATTTTTTCAATAGTTACCTTCCACAGCTGAACCAAGCCACCTATTCACTTTACCGACAGATTTTCCTCTCAATTGCAATGATTAATAAGCTTCCCGAGCAGCGCCCTACTGCTGAAACCATAACAGATACCGTTTTTGATTATCAACTAATATGGTTTGGTAAAACGATAGGTGAATGTGTATTACAGGGAAATAAAATGACAAACGAACAACGCAACTGGTTTTTAACTGCCGGTGAGAATGGACCACAAAAACAGGCACTTTTTGGTGATGCTGATCTGCTGATAGTGGCCTATCAGATGGTAATGAAAATGTACAATACCGATAAAATGCACATCGAAAATTGTATAGCTATTACCGAAACCATGGAAAACATAGATACAAACAGTAAATACAATGTTATAATGTGGGCAATGCTACTCATAGGATTGCTCGACAAAAAGACAGAAAACTATTTTATGGCTGCAGGCGCTAAAATACTATTTAAGTCGCTTGAGTGTAATGCATTTGAACATATTTTTGGAACAAAAACTGCTTTTGCACCCATAGATGGTTTTGAGAATATAAAGGATGCTGTATTGATAAAACATGAAAACTGCGTACGTTATTATCAGCTGAAAAACCCGAATATAGCAGGTAAACGCTGGGAATTGTACGACAAGCAGAAACCGACCCAATGGCCGGATGCCATTCTGTTGATTGAGCCCCGACAGATTATAGACTTCTTAGTGCAGCAAAACAAAGTTTTTTCTATTCGCAATTTTTTAAACAGCACACTATTTATAACAAAAAACGAGGAGGAATATATCCGGTTGTCGGCAGGCAATAATGTACTTTTTTATGATGGTACATCCCTGCGTGGAAATGTATTGAGTTGGGAACAGGGGCAGGCTATCCGCACCGATAGCGCCGCGCTGAAAGAAAAATTCTCATTCCTTTCGGATAATATTGAGGTGTCCGAACATTTATTCAGTATAGGCACAAAGCACTGGATACTACTCACATCCGATTTTGAGTTAGCACCGGTAAGCCAAAGTATATTGCAAAGTATGGCCAAACAACAAATGCCCGAAGCTATATATGTATTCAATTTCAATAGTCCTGAAAACGAAATAGAAATAGAAATTAATAAGCATTGGAATCATAAAAAAACATCGAATAAGCAATCCGATTTTAAACCGACAGAGATAGTAAAAAGAAGTTCAAAACCAGCTTTTCAGTCGCAACTCGAACAGTTATTTGGCAGCAACAAGGTTCGGATAGTAAGCAAGCAAGCCGATGATCAGCCATGGGAAATGGTAAACATGGGTATTAATATGCTGCAGAAAACAACACTCGAAAACAGTACTATTATAGAAACCCGCTTCGCCAACAAAGCTTCTGCCGACTACGAAGCTGTAATACGCTCGTTGAGCGATGTAATCGTTTATGATGCCGAACAACGTTATATGTTTATGAATCTCTAATATCTGAAATATGGAACTGATTTTAAACACTTTTGGCACATCACTTAGCCGTGACAATGAAGCTTTTTTGATAATACACAAAGATGGTAAACAGCGTGTACCGGCACAAGGTGTTAAATCCATACAAATAAGCCGTGGAGCACAAATTACGAGCGATGCCGTATTGCTGGCTATCGAAAACGAAATAGAAGTGCTGTTTATGGATAAAGCCGGCAATCCTTTTGGCAGAATATGGAGCCCAAAATACGGTTCTGTTTCTACCATTCGCAAAGGACAGCTTTCGTTTAGCTTTTCGCACGAGGCTGTGGGATGGATTAAAGGTGTTATTAGTCAGAAAATTGAGAATCAGCAAGCTTTATTGTTGATGCTAACGGCTGCCGACGAAGTAACGAGCCGTAAAGTACAAAAAGCCATCAACCGATTAGAAGATTACCGGACAAAAATACAATCAGTGGATGGTGAAATTGTATCGGATATTGCCGCTACTCTACGTGGCTGGGAAGGTGTAGCATCAAATATTTATTTTGAAGCTGTCAATTTGTTTTTGCCTACTCAGTATCGTTTTGTACAACGAAGCCAACATCCGGCTATGGATGTGGTTAATGCGTTGCTTAATTATGGTTATGGCTTGTTATATGCCCGTATCGAAGGTGCATTAATCAAAACCGGTATCGATCCCTATATTGGTATTTTGCACCGCGACGACTATAACCGACCTGTATTGGTTTTTGATGTGATTGAACTCTACCGTGTGTGGGTAGACTATGTGGTTTTTACGTTGGTGATGCAAGAAGTTATTTCGGACGAATATTACTCCGTTCGCCCCGACGGCTCGTATTGGCTTGAAGGTCTGGGTCGAAGGGTATTGATTCAGTCGTTTAACGATTATTTTGATGAGATTATTACCCAAAAGGGCATAACCCGTTCGCGGGGACATCAGCTGTTTCTGTATGCTCAGGATTTGGCACAACAGTTTAAAAAGTTTTCTTAATGTTTCAGGGAAAATTGTAAAAGAAAAAATAATAAATAACAGAATGATACAGGCAGGTAAAAATATAACAAATACGGGCGACCCTTTGATGAAAATCAAAGTGGAGTATTTGTTTCACAAGTTGATACAGCCCGATGCCGAGATTGCAGCCCGCATAAGACAGTTGCGCATTGTACGCGAACTCGACCCGAAGCAGTATTCATTACTCAAAAAACAATTGCCTTATGTGGTATGTGGCATTTTTAATCCACCGGTACGTAAAACTGAAAATTTTGGATATACCGAATATTTTATAGTTGACATTGACCATATTTCTGATAAACAGTTAGAAATAAGCGACATACGGCGCAAAATTTGTGCCGACGAGCGGGCGATGCTCTGTTTTGCTTCGCCCGGGCAGGACGGATTAAAAGTTTTATTCAAATTAAACGAACGATGTTACGATGCCGGTATATATTCGCTTTTTTATAAGCTTTTTGTACAACAATTTGCATTGCAATACGGACTACAACAAGTAGTAGATGTGCGAACGAGCGATGTGGCACGCGCCTGTTTTATTAGTATGGATAACGAAGCATATTATAATCCGTCGGCTACGACGGTTGATATTTCGGCTTTTATTGACGCCAATAATGTAAGTGAACTTTTCAGGCAAAAAAAGCAAGTGGAAAGTGATATGGCAAAACAACAATCCACATTGCCCCCAAAGGGCGACACAAATGTTCCCGACGATGCCGCTTTACAACATATCCGATCATTGCTCAACCCCAACGGTCGAAAAGTAGTGAGCAAACAGGAAGCATATATACCGGAAGAGTTAAATTTACTAATGGACAAACTGATACCTTATCTGGAAGAGGCTAAAACAGGCATCGTATCGGCCGAAAACATTAGTTATGGCAAAAAACTAAAGTTTAAAACCGGATTTCGGGAAGCAGAAATAAACGTTTTTTATGGCAAAAAAGGCTATTCGGTTGTCATCTCGCCCCGAAAAGGCACCAATAATGAATTGAATTCGCTGATGGCTGAGCTTATTGAACAGTTTCTGACAACATCTACCGAATAAACAACTTTAAACCTATCGTAGAAATGGCCAAAAAAAGAAAAGAATGGGGTTTTGTGGAAGCTATGCGCAAATTTCAGCGCGCCGGAGTACAGGGCTCGCCACCTCCAAATGGTATGGCTAACAGCTATGAAGATTTACCTACGCTTGAGGAACGTGTGGACAGAGTATTAGGTATTGTAAATAAACAAAACAGACCAGCCAGTAATATGATATTTTTTGTAATGTATGATATCGAAGATAATAAGGTAAGAAGCTATGTGGCAAAATACCTGCTCAAAATGGGTTGCAGCCGTGTGCAACGTTCCATTTTTCTGGCCGATTTGCCCGCTGAACGATATAATACCATTCGCAACGACCTTGCAGAAGTGCAGGCTGCGTACGAAAATATGGATAGCATCCTAATAGTACCAATATCTACCGATTTGCTTACCTTTATGCGCATTATTGGGCAAACTATAGATATTGAACTAATAACGAACCGGAAAAACACCTTGTTTTTTTAATAACCCTAATATACCAACTATATGAAAATTGAAGAATTGAGCCGTACGATACACGCCTATATCGGAGTAAAAAAGTATGAAGATGCACTCCATTTCTTCAAACAGAACAAAACTGCTATCGACGTTTTAGAAATTGCAAAAAACCAGTATTTGGTGGCCGATATGCTTACAGCATTGCGTGGCATAAAAGCCTACAATGCAGGTTTACAGTTTATTACAATCTACGGCATTGATTTAAACTCTTCGACTTCGGTCAGAGTTCTTACCAGTTATGGTTGGTTGCTCTATTTTATAATCAAACAGCAATTAAATGAACCACCAAGCGAAAGCCGAAACCGCTATATTATTCAAACAAATTCACGAATACTGGCTCTTCTCGAACTATTTAAAACTAAAAAAGACAATGTAACTACAAGTGAAATAGTTTATTGCAACAATCTGACAGGCTATTTTGTACAACAGTATTTTCATTTTCTGAAAAATATAACAACACCCGATTGGGAACAAATAATGGAACTTTGTGTACTTACCGATCCCGAACTTCTGAGCGACGAATGCAATCACGTAAGTGTTGAACACAATGGAAAATCAAAGGATACCGAATTGGCCTCCACGCGCGAGTTGTGGTATGCATGGTACAGCAAAGCCTTGTTCGAAAGAGAACATTACCAAACCTGCATAGAAATATGCCAAACAGCACTCCAAAAAATTACAAAACTGCACTATAGCAACAAAATATGGTTTTTACGCCGTATAGCACAATGTTATGTACAGTTGGCACACCCCGAAAAGGCCATACTACTCTACGAAAAAATAATTATTCAAAAACCCGAATGGTTCCTGTATAAAGAATTAAGCCAATGCTACGAACAAGTAAACAAACCACAGCGTGCGCTCGAAATAGCACGTCAGGCAGCATCGAGCCAGGGTCCAATCAACTTTAAAGTAGAACTAATTGAATATATAGGTGACTTAGTGTACAAACAGAAGGAAGTGGAACTGGCATGGAAGCATTATTGTTTGGCAAAACTTATACGTGAGGCTGAAAAGTGGCACACAGATAGAGAGCTTCTGTATAAAATAAAAAACTCAATAACCGAATCTGTTAAAAAAGAATATACGAAAGACGAATTGAAAAAAGAGTTGACCCTATATTGGAATACAAACTCCGAAGTAAAAGGACACCCCCCAGTTAAAAAGCTATACAAAAGCAATAATCCGGTAATAAGCAAAAATCAGACAGGTACAATCGTTAAACTACTAAATCCCAAATCGACTGGTACTGATGGCTTTTTGAAAAGCCACGAACAATCTGTTTACTTTTTTGTACCAATGAATAATGCCGACTACAGCAAACTAAAGGTAGGTCAAAAAATGGCTTTCGATATTATGCAGACCGAAAAAGGAGCAAAAGCAATTAACATTCGTTTTGTGTAATCTGTCTTCTTTCAAAAAAGAAAAAAGCTCTTTGACATTTTGATTTTTTTTCATTACTTTTGCAGCCCCAAAAATAAGTTAACTTTTTGAAGCTAATCAACAATATTTTCGAATAAAATCATTAATAGATAATTGAAAATAAGAACTTTACAATAATTGCTCTCAAAAGGTAAGTTCCAGAATAATAAGGATTAAGACTAAATAGCTAATTGACTTTGATAAGTTTTTAATATCGCTCAAAAGGTAAGTTCCAGAATAATAAGGATTAAGACTTTGCCATAAGTGCGACGTTTCAATTGTGATAAGCTGCTCAAAAGGTAAGTTCCAGAATAATAAGGATTAAGACAGATTCTTCATGTGCTACAAAGTTATTATCTTCTCAAAAGGTAAGTTCCAGAATAATAAGGATTAAGACTTTTTTTGCATCATTGTTCTGTAAGTTTGTCCATCTTCTCAAAAGGTAAGTTCCAGAATAATAAGGATTAAGACCATCTGAAAGCTGTAGCTTACATATTTTACCTTTATAACGCTCAAAAGGTAAGTTCCAGAATAATAAGGATTAAGACAAGTACGTGTAATTTTAAGACCTCCAAAGTTAAGAACTCAAAAGGTAAGTTCCAGAATAATAAGGATTAAGACTAAGCTTTCTGTTTTTTAACAGTGAAAGACTTACCTGCTCAAAAGGTAAGTTCCAGAATAATAAGGATTAAGACCCTGTGTCTGAAACCATGAAAAAATGCCCAGGATTGTCTTTCTCAAAAGGTAAGTTCCAGAATAATAAGGATTAAGACTTACCAAGGTCAAAGCTATCCATCATACATTCCTGAGACTCAAAAGGTAAGTTCCAGAATAATAAGGATTAAGACAAATTCGGTTGAGCCAAATGTTAATTTTTTTGTTCTCAAAAGGTAAGTTCCAGAATAATAAGGATTAAGACAATTTTTTGAGCAGGTATAAGCACAGTTTCGCCTCTCAAAAGGTAAGTTCCAGAATAATAAGGATTAAGACTTTTTCACTTTCTAACTTACCACTTTTAAACATCTCAAAAGGTAAGTTCCAGAATAATAAGGATTAAGACGTTAGTAATATATTAGTATTTGTATGTCGGCGCCGCTTTCTCAAAAGGTAAGTTCCAGAATAATAAGGATTAAGACGTCATACCACTTAAGAGTTTTAAAAAAAATTGAGTAGTACTCAAAAGGTAAGTTCCAGAATAATAAGGATTAAGACAGCTTTATCATAAGCTACTTTGTTTTTAAGTGTAATCTCAAAAGGTAAGTTCCAGAATAATAAGGATTAAGACATCCATATTCTTTCCATTGATTAGCTGTAATAAACCTCAAAAGGTAAGTTCCAGAATAATAAGGATTAAGACAAAACTTTGTGTTTTTGATAACTCACTTTTTACAATAATCTCAAAAGGTAAGTTCCAGAATAATAAGGATTAAGACGTGCATAGCTGCTTGTTGAACAAGTAAATCATGATTAGCCTCAAAAGGTAAGTTCCAGAATAATAAGGATTAAGACACCAAGGTCAAAGCTATCCATCATACATTCCTGAGAAGGAACTCAAAAGGTAAGTTCCAGAATAATAAGGATTAAGACACTTGTTTACACTTACAAATAACAGTAATACAACCCTCAAAAGGTAAGTTCCAGAATAATAAGGATTAAGACTAAATCTTCGGTGTTCCAAGTCCACGAATTATAAGCTCAAAAGGTAAGTTCCAGAATAATAAGGATTAAGACCCATATTTTTGTACCTCATTAAGAAGTGCATCCTGACTCAAAAGGTAAGTTCCAGAATAATAAGGATTAAGACTGGTGATAGTCGCAGGTTTGTTGTCAACGAACTCCTGAGCTCAAAAGGTAAGTTCCAGAATAATAAGGATTAAGACACATTAACGCCTTTAATAACACTTTTAACGGTTCCTCAAAAGGTAAGTTCCAGAATAATAAGGATTAAGACGTGGCATTACATAATCCTGTGGCTCATTTTCGAGAGCCTGCTCAAAAGGTAAGTTCCAGAATAATAAGGATTAAGACTAAAATTTATTAGTTTTTCCACACTTGCAAACAACACTCAAAAGGTAAGTTCCAGAATAATAAGGATTAAGACTTGCCACCATAGATTTTAACTGAATTTGTAGA
>Ga0209398_1000517_pt1 | contig 23753 bp, 20 predicted proteins | sample AshMeaBigSpring_FD_184125 | JGI IMG/M metagenome (GOLD analysis project Ga0209398, IMG submission 184125) | Groundwater microbial communities from Big Spring, Nevada to study Microbial Dark Matter (Phase II) - Ash Meadows Big Spring (SPAdes)... | ecosystem: Environmental > Aquatic > Deep... | reverse complement strand
ATTACAGAGTCGCCTGCCAATAAATACGTGGTAACTTCGGTATGGAACAACCAAGAACAAGGTTGGCAACAAAATGGCACATTAAGTTTAATTCAACAGGATACAGCACAAGCCACCACAGTGGTACATTGGCAGTTTGTTCAGCAGTTACATTGGTATCCGTGGGAGCGTTTTGGGAGTATGATGAACGACAAAATTTTGGGTACCATGATGGAACAAAACCTACACAACTTGAAAAAAATGGTAGAACAATTGCCCTAAAGCAACGCTATTGGAAGGCTAGCTAATCGGGCAAGCTAATTTTTCCCATACTTAATTGTGGTAAATGTGCCAAAGCAAAAGGCACTTTGCTACCGCTGAGGGTTTCGTTAGCTAATACGGCAAACAATACTGCTTCTTTGGCATCGGGAGCAATACCCAATTGTTGGGTGCTTTGTATACGGCTATTGGGTAGCAAAGAGCGCAAATACTGCATGAGTAAAGGATTGTGCATTCCTCCGCCACTAATGTAAATACACACATTTTCTGTTGGCAAATTGGTTACAGCTTGGGCAATGCCCGTGGCGGTGAACATACACAAAGTAGCCAAAACATCGGCATGCGACACCGTGAAAGGTAATTGCTGAAGCGTGTGTTCTAGATACGTTAAATGGAATAATTCTGGCCCAGTAGTTTTTGGAAATGGCTGCTGAAAAAAAGGATGTTGCAAGAGTAACTGCAACAATGGGTGGTTTACAGTACCGGTAGCAGCAATAGCAGCATCTGCATCGAAAGTTAATGGCGCAAAATGGGTGCGCACATAGGCATCTAGCAACGTATTGCCGGGTCCAACATCGGTACAAACAATTCCTTGTAATGCCTTGCCCGACGGTAAAAAAGTAAGGTTGGCAATGCCGCCAATATTCAAGAGCACTCTGTCTTCCGTTTCGTGCGAAAAAAGCAGGTAGTCGCCATAGAGCGCAAGGGGTGCACCTTCGCCACCACCGGCCAAATGTTTTTGTCTAAAATCGCTCAAAGTAATGATTCCCGTAGCCACTGCAAGATGGTCGCCATCGCCAATTTGCAGCGTTGCGTTACCATACATTGCTTGTTGGTGCAAGGTCAAAGGAGCATGGTAAATGGTTTGTCCGTGACTAGCCAAGCAATCAATGGAAGATGGGGCAATTTGCCATTGAGCCAAGGCATTGAGTACCATTTGGGCATGTTGTTCTGCAATCCATTTGTTGAGTAAGCAAACTTGTTGTAAATCGGCTTGCCGGTTGGCAAAAATTTGCTGAACGGTATGGGTAAAATGTTGGTTATAGGGAATGGTAGTATGCTGCACCAATTGTATTTGTGTGTGCATGCCACTACCCGTAAAAGTACACACTGCAATATCTAAACCGTCTAACGAAGTGCCGCTCATTAAGCCCACAATGGTTTTAACAGGTTGGTTGGCAATAGCAAACAAGCGATGAAGGGAGGTAGACATTGGGCTATGGGTTTGGTAATACAATTAAAAAATACCTTTGGCCGAATAATCGATAATGGTTTGTAAGCACTGGTAAATCCGTTGCATTTCGGTAGGTGTACAACAGTAGGGAGGCATGATGTAAACAGTATTTCCCAACGGGCGTAAATATACTTGTTGCGTAAGCCCCAATTGTGTTATGCGCGTACCAATGTTGTTTAAATATTCATCTTTACCCTTATCTATTTCAAAGGCCAAGATAGTACCAAGTGTGCGCACTTGTTTTATGCCATCATGGCTAGCAATATGTTTTGCAAACAGCTGATTTTGTTCGGTAATCCACGCTATTTGCTGCAAACATTCGGGTTGCAGCAGTAAGTGCAAACTTGCCAAAGCAGCCGTACAGGCAAGCGGATTGGCAGTAAAAGAGTGGCCATGAAAAAAGGTTTTGTACGTGTCGTCGTTTACAAAAGCATCATAAATACGTTGATTGCAAGCAGTAATGCCCAAAGCCATGGTACCACCAGTTAAACCCTTACTGAGGCAAATGATATCGGGTTGGTATGTTAGGTGTTGGCTGGCAAAGAGTTGTCCTGTCCGGCCAAAACCCGTCATTACTTCGTCGGCAATACAAATAATTTGTTGCTGTTGCAGCGCATAAAGCAATTGGTTTAGCAAAGAAGCCGGGTACATTTTGAGTCCGCCGGCGCCTTGCACCAATGGTTCATAAATAAACGCAGCAATTTGATGCCCTTTTTCGGCAATCAGGTCGAGGGTGGCAGCTATATTGTCGTTGGTGGGGGTGTCAATAAACAATACATCGAACAGTTTTTCGTGAAACGCTAGTGTAAATACGCTCCTATCGCTCACACTCATGGCGCCAAATGTGTCGCCGTGATAACTGTTGTTGAATGCCAATATAATATTTCGTTCATTCGTAGCATCAGCGGATGTTAAATTCCACCAATATTGAAGCGCCATTTTGATGGCAACCTCGGTGCTAGTGCTGCCATTATCGCTATAAAAAACACGTTTGGCGTCATTGGGTAGCAAGGGCAGCAATTGTTCGGCCAATGCCACAGCGGGTTCGTGTGTAAACCCTGCAAAAATAACTTGCTCTAGCTGCAATGCCTGTTGGTACAATTGTTCGGCAATGTAAGGGTGCGCATGTCCGTGCAAGGTAACCCACCAACTACTGATAGCATCAAGTAGCCCGGTGCCTTCATCGGTATAGAGCCAACTACCTTTACCGCGAACAATGGGTATTACGGGCAGCCTATTTTTTTGCTGTGTAAACGGATGCCAAATAACAAGTTCGTCTCTTTCTTTTAAAGTTGCCATAAGTACAAAAACAATGAAAAAATTAAAATCAACGCAATTTTTCGAGCACAAAATATACTGCCGGGCAAAATGTGGCGTTTTTTAAGGTGATGGCAGGCCGCTTAAATAATACATCTTCGTTGGTGTAAGGAAAACGCTGGCAGTCGCTAGGTCGGTGATCGTAAATAGAGCAGTAATTATCGCTACCCAAAAACGGACAAGGTTGCGATTTGCTTACATAATCGCCCTCATTATCCAAGGTAAGGTACGTATCAATAAATACACTTTCGCGCATTTTCAGCAATTTGCTAATTCGTTTAATGTCGGGCGTTTTAAACCGTGGGGAATAGTTTTTACAGCACCGCGCACAAGTTAAACAGTCAATTTGCTCAAATGCAGCATCATGCAAATCGGGCAATTGTTTCAGTATTTTGTTTTTATCGGGCTTTTGCAGGAGCTGTTTGTATAGTTTAGCATGTTCTGCACTTTTTTTCTCCCAATTTTCTAATAAAGTTTCGCTCATAAATACCTGACTATTTTAGCAATTTGCTTGCAAGGTATCACCTTACTTTGCATACACAAACATGTTTTTGTAATTAAAGTTGCCAATGTATGCATATTATAAAGGAACAATGGCTCATTTTACTGGCTACACCTATTTATCTTGTCATGATAGGGGCAGAAATTTTGTTATCGCATTGGCAACACCGCAACAATTACACCTTTAAAAATGTGCTTACCAACTGCTACCTCATGCTGCTCAACGGGGGTATCGATTTGGGATTCAGAGTGGTTTATCTAAGTGTTTTACAATGGTTTTACTTACATGCGCTTGTTCGTTGGCAACACCCTTGGGTTTATTGGCTGTTGTTATTGCTTGCCGAAGATATGTTGTATTATTGGCTGCATCGTTTCGATCACCAAATACGTTTTTTTTGGGCTACCCATGTTACACACCACAGTGCGCAAGTAATCAATTTTACAGTAGGCTTTCGTTCCTCCGTTTTCCAGCCATTGTATCGTTTTCTCTATTTCATTCCCTTGGCTATTTTGGGTTTTACGCCCATCGATATTGTGTTCATTTACGCCGTTACCCAAATTTGGGGCATTTTTGTACATACCGAATTGATTCACAAAATGGGTTGGTTGGAGTATATTTTGGTTACCCCTTCGCACCACCGTGTGCACCATGCTAGCAACCCCAAATACCTCGACAAAAACATGGGTATGTTTTTAATTATATGGGATAAACTATTTGGTACTTTTCAGCCCGAACTGCCCCCTCAGCAGTACCAACCGCTTACTTACGGACTCACCAAAAACATTGTTCAAGCCAATGCCGTTACCATTATCCTGCACGAATGGATACAAATTTGGAACGATGTAATGCAGCCCAATATTACCATCAAACAGCGCCTTTTGTACGTTTGGGGACCTCCCGGTTATAGCCACGATGGCAGCCGACAAACAAGCCAACAAATGCGCGCTGCCGAAAATGCACTGACAGGGTAATATTTCTTGGGCGTTCCCCTTCGGGTCGGACTTTCCGTTGCTACTCCTCGCTGCCAACCTTCGCAGGATTGGCAGCTGTGGGGTATTCACTCCAATTCCTAACGCATTCGGTGCTATAAAGGGCTTTTCTCTTCCTCCCGACCAATCATTTTTTCTATTTCCTTAGGTTGACATTTTTTAATGGCAGAGTTTTTGTAGCTTTATAAGGGTTATCATTACTCATCAACTTTTGCGCATGCCTGCCAGCCTTAAAACCACGGTTTGTTTGTGGATTGTATACTGTACATTACCACTCATTGTGTTGTCGCAGCAGCAGACAAGCAAAGTCACAACCTCTCGTCAAACATCTGATACTTTTTTCTTAGCCAAAAAAAAGGGATTGCTTGGAAAACTTGGCAAAAGTATTGCCATACACAACGAACCGGAAAATTTCACTCCCGCCGCCAATAACCTACTCCCCTATTGTCAATACAAAGGCAAAATCATTCACCGCATTTGGATACAGCCCATCAGTTTTGCAACATCCATATCCGATACAGCCAACAACAATACCAACACTTTCATCGCCGACATTGGCAATGCACTGCATACCAATACCAAAAAACGCATCATTCGCAACAATTTGTTTGTGCGCGAGCAAGACGCTTTTTCACCAATCGATTTGGCCGACAACGATCGCTATTTGCGCCAACTGCCCTATTTGCAAGACGCCCAAATATTGGTAAAACCCTATGCTTTAGATACCAACTTTGTAGATGTAATTGTGGTATACAAAGATGTTTTTCCATACAGTGCCGCCGGAAGTGCCAATACCACCAATGCTTTTTTAGAAATAAAAAACGATAACTTTTTAGGCCTTGGCGATCAATTGACCATTCAAAACTATGTTGATTTGGAACGACAAAGCAAACACAGTATGGGCTTCAATTATACCAAACGCAATTTTGCCGGCAGCTTTTTTAATTTTTCGCTAGGTGCCGCCACCCTTGGCAATGCCTACACCAATGGCAAGCGCGAAGAAACCAATTGGTACATAAAAGCCGAATTACCACTTGTTAGCCCATATTCTATGTGGACCGGTGAAGCCGAATATTCCCATCGATTTACAAATAATCAATACCATTTTGATTCTTTGTACAACCAACTCTATTCATATAATTTGCGCTTATTCGATACTTGGATTGGCTACAACATTAGTTGTAAACAACTTTTTAACGAAACCCAATATCGCAAAGCCAAACATTTTGTGGCTATCCGTACAGCTGTTAAGCAGTTTAGCTTGCTACCCACTGCCTACCAAAAAATATTCAATCCCGCTTTCAGCAACCATACTTTTGCCTTGGCTTCGTACACCATTTTCAAACAAAACCACTTCAAAACCAATTATATCTACGGATTTGGCCGATACGAAGATTTACCCGAAGGCTTCCATTTTTCCGTAGTGGGTGGCTACAGCCAACAATCGGCTAATAACCGTTGGTATGCAGCTAGCGAATTTCAAAAAAGCGTGGTTAACTCTCAGGGCAAATATTTTAATTATACCATCAAACTTGGAGGTTATGTTCACCGGCAAACGGTGGAAGACGCATCGGTGTTGATTGGCTTCGAATCCATTTCCAAACTGAAACATTTTGGCAGTAGCAAATGGCATGTACGACATTTTTTAAGTGGTAGTGCCGCACAAATTTTCAACGCTTCTAATACCGATTTGCTTCGCTTAAACAGCCAATTTGGCCTACCAAGGTTTGCCGGCAACGATAGTATGAAAGCTTGTGGTCGCTACACCATCAATTGCGAAAATGTGCTATTCAACACTTGGACTTGGCTCGGATTTAAATTTGCACCATTCGTATTTACCAATTTCACTTACTTACACAACTATTCACAGTCATTTACAAAAGGTGATTTTTACTCGGCACTTGGCGGCGGAGTTAGAAGCAGAAACGAAAACTTGGTATTTGGCACCATCGAATTAAAAGCCATGTATTTTCCACGTACCACTTTAACAATGCCTGCGTGGAAAATATCGTTAATTTCAGGATTGCGTTTCAGATACAACAGCCAATATATTAAAAAACCTGATTTCATTCAACTCAATTAAGCCGAAATGAACAACTGAAAAATTGTCACTTTTACATAGCTCACTCTGGCTCAAACGGTGCCCTAATTACCTTCAAAACAATGAAAACCAATGTATTGACTGTTCAACAAACCAAATATTTGTTAAATACTTATAGTTATCTACTGACTTTAATTCAGTTTTGCTTACTTGCACTCCCTTAGGCATATATTTTGAATAAAAAAACAAAAAAACAGATAAACATGAATGTAAAATCAATGTTAGCCATTGTAGGCATCAGTGCTACCACAGCGATTGTTAGCGTTTATGGCTACAGTAAATGGGTATCAAGCAGTTACGCAGGCATACAAAGTCCTGATAAATTACCGGTAAACTATGCCGGTTTTTTTGAAAAAAACAATTATGGCACTGCTAGTGGTGTTGATTTCACCGCGGCCGCTACATCCGCTACACCGGCAGTAGTACACATTAAAACCCGTACCAAAGCCCGTCAAATTACCAACAACCAAAAAAGAACCAACCCTTTTGGCGATATGTTTGGTGACGATTTTTTTGGCGATTTTTTTGGAGGACCTAGGGTACAAACTATTCCCGAACAAAAAGCAAGTGGCAGTGGCGTCATTTTTACAGAAGATGGCTATATCATTACCAACAACCACGTAGTTGAAAACGCTGACGAAATCAACGTAACCCTACCCAATAAAAAAAGTTATAAAGCCAGAATTATTGGTACCGACCCAAGTAGCGACTTAGCGGTAATAAAAATAGAAGGTAAAGGCCTACCCTATTTGGTATATGGCAACAGCGACGAAGCAAAGCTTGGTCAGTGGGTATTGGCAATTGGTTATCCATTAAATCTTGATGTAACTGTAACGGCAGGTATTGTTAGTGCCAAATCGCGCAGTATTGGCATTAATGGCCGTAATGGCGAAGTGCGCACTCCAGTAGAATCGTTTATCCAAACTGATGCGGCAGTAAACCCCGGAAATAGTGGAGGCGCATTGATTAATACCAATGGCGAACTCATTGGCATCAACTCGGCCATAGCTTCTCCTACAGGATCGTATGCAGGTTATTCTTATGCAATACCTGTAAACATTGTAAAAAAAGTAGTCAACGATATTGTAAAATTTGGTACTGTACAAAGGGCATTTATTGGTATCAGTTATGCCAATGAAAACATCACCGACGAGCAACGAAAAGAATTGGGTATTAAGGAAGGCGAAGGTGTGTATGTAACAGATGTTCCAGAAGGTGGTGCAGCTAAAATTGCTGGCATCAAAAAAGGCGATATTGTTACCAAGGTAAACGGTGTAAATGTAACATCGGGTCCGGAGTTGCAAGAACAAGTAGCAAAATACAAACCGGGAGATAAAATTACCCTTACCTACAAACGCGATGGCAAAGAAAGCACCGCCAATTTAACCCTCAAAAACAAAGTAGGCAACACCGATTTGGTAAAAAATGGCAGTTTGATAGAAAAATTGGGTGCCGAATTAGAAAACATAGATAAGAAGGTGGCCGTAGCAAACGAAATTGCCGGAGGTGTTGTAGTGAAAAAAATTAAAAAAGAAGGCTTGTTGGCCAACAGTAAAATGCAAGATGGTTTTGTAATTACTAGTGTAAACGACAGAGAAATTAAAAATCTGGATGAATTGAAAGCAGCACTCGCAAGTGCTAAAGGAAGCACAGTACGTTTGGGCGGTATTTATCCGGGATACGAAGGTAGTTATGCCTATCCGCTGAACCTTTCGGAAGAATAAACAATCATAAATCAACCATTTACTAAGGCCGATGCAGGGTTGCATCGGCCTTAGTTGTACCATACTTCACCTAGAGAATTCTCCGAATGCTTTTTTGCCCAAAAGAGTTGCTACTGATGAACGGTGCCAACGCCACTACCGCTACATACGTAGTAACGGCCTATGGCTCACCACCCAATTAAAAAGGCTACGCAGTGGCCTCAATATAGCTTTAGATCAATTGGCTATCTACTTTTCAACGGCCAATAATTACAGTAAGTTATGATAAGAAAAAAATGGTTTTTAACCCCTAATTTTGTATTTAAATACTGAGCTTTTTATTTTTCCGTACTATTTTAGGGCATTCTATGCGCATACCACAATATTTCACACCGAAAGCAGTTGTAATACTAGCTAAACAATTAGCAACATGATTTATTGTAGATACATACATTGTTGGATTCGTGTATTAAGCGTTTGCTTATGGATGGCATTGGGCAGCTGTAGTAAAATTGCCCCAACTACCGATACTACTAACAACTCTACCAACAACGGAAGCACTGGCCCAAGTATTGTTACAAGTAATCCCGGCAAACCTTCGGCTACTCCATCACCCATTGTAACTACACCCACTACACCCACTACTCCTACAACGCCAACTACCCCAACTACCCCTGCCATTAGTAATATTACTATTAATCATACAGCCACATCGGCATGTCCTCCCAATTACGAAAAGATAACGTTTTCTTGTTCCGCTACAAACATGCCAACAGATGCGCGTTTTGAATGGTACTTTGGAGACGGAAAAAATGACACATTACCCAACCCCATTAAAACATACACCTATCCAGGCACCTACGACGTTTTGGTTAAAATAAAATCGAACGGAATATACGTAGGCACGGCAACCAAAAAAGTAACTGCTTTTGGAGAAAGTTTTGCCCCGTTACCTACTGTTGATTTTACTTTTATTTACCCAAATAGCCCTAAAAATGGCATTTTTAAATATTCGTTTTATGCCAATACACAAAATACAGCAACAAGTTGGGAATGGGCATTTGGCGATGATAGCACGGGTACTGGTGAGTTTATTGAACACGGCTATGTACAGGCCAATCAGCAGTTAAACTACAATGTGACTTTAAAAGCATACAACCGATATGGCTGTTGGGCCACCAAAACAAAACTTGTACAGGTACCCGGTAAATAAACACTCAATGCAATTACTCATGAAAACATATCGCATTCTGATATTTTTGCTTTTAGTGAGCATTAGCACCTACCATGTTGCTTGTACCAAAATTGCGCCAATTACTACAACCGACACCACCAATACCACAATTGACACCACCACTACTTTAGTAAAGCCTACCGTAAAATTTTTCAACGTAATGGATTATGGAAACATTGCTGTTACTTTTAATAAAGTAAACTTGGGCGAAGTAGCACTTTACTATCCCTATCCTGCTAATAGCTATACCAATGGAATTATAGGCACCAATAATATTGTTGTAAAGTTTGGTGGCGAAACCAAAATAGATGTAAACGTAGATTTATTAGCTAATAAAAGTTACTCCATCTTCGTTTACCGTGTAGGCTACGATTGGAAATTATCTGTAGTAACAGACGACCTTACATTACCCGGAACAGGAAAGGCCAAGGTGCGTGTGTTGGATTTTAGAACACAAGCGTATTTCGACTATGTGAAAGTAAAATTCAGTTCATTAGGAAGCGTAGATACATTACGTTACAACAACCGAAATTTTTTAGACCATGCTTCGTACGACACCTATACTAAATTCAACACCCTTCCATCAGGCTCCTACAACATGGTTATTTTTAACGACACCGCCAATTTAGCCAACCGAACGAGCCTACAACTGTCGAGCAACAAAATATACTCCATGATTATGGTAACTAAGGCAAGCTTAGAATCGAAGGATGCGATTTACCAAATAAACATTGATTGGAAGGTGAACAAGTAAGCCTATTGACATGTTTTTCATCTGTTGCTTTTTTTATAGCATAGCACTTCAATTAGGCAAACAACCCTTTTGCTATGTCGTGATTAACTCGTTATTTTGCACCACAAAAATAAATTGATTTATTAATATGGAACTATCTTCCCTACTCAATCGTTTTGCTGAGCCAGAAACTTTGAAAATGGCAAAATTAGGTCGTGAGCTACGAGCCCAAGGTATTGATGTAATTGACCTTAGCTTAGGTGAGCCCGATTTTGACACGCCTCAACACATTAAAGACGCGGCAATTAAAGCCATTAATGACAATTTTAGTCACTATACACCCGTATCGGGTTATGCCGACTTGAGAGAAGCGGTTTGTACTAAATTAAAACGCGACAACAACTTAGATTATAAACCCGAGAATATTGTTACTTCTACCGGTGCTAAACAAAGCTTGGCCAATGCGATTCTTGCTTTGGTAGATGATGGTGACGAAGTAATTATTCCTACTCCTTATTGGGTTACTTATAGCGAATTAGTAAAAATTGCTCGTGGTAAAGTAGTAGAAATTAGAAGTTCTGTAGCTAATGGTTTTAAAATTACCCCGGCTGAATTAGAAGCAGCTATTACTCCCAAAACCAAGGTATTCATGTTTTCTTCTCCTTGTAACCCTTCAGGTGCGGTATACAGCAAAGAAGAACTAGCTGGTTTAGCAGAAGTATTTAGAAAATATCCCAATATCATCATCTTGTCCGACGAAATTTATGAATACATCAATTTCACAGGAGCTCATGAAAGCATTGCACAATTCAGCGATTTAAAAGAGCGCATTGTGATTATCAATGGCTTAAGTAAAGGCTTTGCAATGACCGGTTGGCGCTTAGGCTACATTGCTGCCAATGTAGATATAGCTAAAGCATGTGAAAAATTACAAGGACAATTTACAAGTGGCACTTGTTCTATTACACAAAAAGCCGGCGTTGTTGCCTTAACAACCGATTTAACGCCTACTTTTGAAATGGCCGAGGAATTTACCCGTCGCCGCGCACGTACTTTGGAATTGGTAAAAGAAATTCCCGGATTTACTTGCTTTGAACCTCAAGGTGCGTTCTATATATTTCCTGATGTTAGCTACTATTATGGTAAATCAGATGGTACCAATACCATTACTAATTCTGCCGATTTTAGTATGTTTATTTTAAACACAGCACACGTATCGAGTGTAATGGGTGATGCTTTTGGCGAACCAAATTGTGTGCGTTTCAGTTTTGCCAATAGCATGACAAACATTGAGCGCGCTTGGGCTAGAATTGCCGAAGCTTTGAGCAAATTGAAATAAACGAATTACGTTTATCTACTCTTTTAAAATATCAAAAACGCAAAATATGAAAGTAACAACATTACTTTTGTATTTTGCGTTTTTTGTTGCATAAATTTATGAATACAGACCCACACACCGAAGCTAATAAGGTTGACACCCCATTGTTTTCACAAGAAAAGGAAACAATGTTCATCAATCGTTTACAAAAAGTGTATAAACACAGAAGTAAACTGGCTCGGCGTCAACAAATTGGTTGCTACCGAGTGTACGACCACGATTTGCCAGAATTTCCATTTTGTATTGAACTTTACGAAAATAGGGCTTATGTAGCGGAGTACCTGCGCAAGCATGGCATGAGTGAAGAACAACATGAAGCATGGTTAGAACATTGTATTGCCATTATTGGTGACATTATTGGCATAGACAATGAAAATATTTATATCAAACAGCGCAAACGTAAAGCGAACAGACACGACCAATACCAAAAAACGGACGAACAAAAGGTGTTTTTTGAAGTAAAAGAAAATGGTTTGTGCTTTTTGGTAAACCTAACCGATTATTTAGACACCGGATTGTTTTTAGACCATCGAATTACACGCACGATGGTACAAAAAATGGCTACTGACAAGCGTGTACTCAATCTGTTTGCCTATACAGGTTCATTTAGCGTATATGCAGCAGCCGGCAAAGCAGCAAGTGTTACCACCGTTGATTTATCAAAAACCTACTTACAATGGGCGGAGCAGAATTTTGCAGCAAACGCATTTTCGGCGAAGGATGGGCAGCAGTACCAATTTATTCATGCCGATGTAAAACAATACCTAAAAACACTTTTACCTAACAGTTTCGACCTTGTGATTATAGATCCGCCAACCTTCAGTAACAGCAAACGAATGAAAGACATCCTTGATATTCAACGAGACCATGTAGAAATGCTAAACGATGTATTAGCGGCCACTACTGCAGGCGGGTCCATTTATTTTAGTACCAACTATACAAAATTTGTACTTGAAAGCGATGCTATTCAGGCGTCTAGTATCAAAGATATCACCAAAGCAACTACTCCATTCGACTTTGAAGGCAGATTAAAGAGATGGTGTTACCTGATTACAAAATAGGAAAAGGGTTGGAAATAGAGAAGAATGACTGATGCACCAATAACAGTCTCTGTAGACGCACTAACAAGCGATATCAAGCAAAAAACAACAAGAATATAGTACAAGAGATATAGAAAGGGCTTTCATAAAAATAGCCTCGAAGTTTTTGCTTCGAGGCTATTTTTATGAACGACTACCATTTATCTACTTCTTCCGAGGAGGAAGCAACAATTGGAGTTGTAGTTGATGCTTCTACAGAAGGGCTCTCAATTGGTGCCGCAACTGTTCTTGGTGCAGTTTCTGCCACATATTCGCCTTCCTCTCCTTCTGCATACTCATGATTAAAAGCGTCGAAATCAAAATCGGGCATTAAATCTGTTTTCACAAAGTCTACCGCTTCGCCGAGTGCCTTGATGAACTTATTGAAATCTTCCTTGTATAAAAAGATTTTATGGCGGTCGTAGCCATCGCTATCGAATCTTTTCCGGCTTTCTGTAATTGTGAGGTAATAATCGCTGCCACGCGTTTCTCTTACATCAAAAAAGTAAGTTCTTCTTTTACCTGCTCTAATACGTTTACTGTAAACGCTATCCTGTTTGTTGTCTTTTTGATCGTAAGCCACTGTAAAAAGTTTGTTTGATTTACTACTATTTTTTTACGCTGTACAAATATAGGGGTGTTTACGATTTATCAAAATGCATAGGCACTCGATTAATATACACAGCATGGGAATAACTATTTACTTCATGTATGCAAAAAAGTACCCGTTAGCTAATTATAGGCACTAACATCTTCGGTGCGCTGCGTACGGTACAATTGGGCATAATACCCATTTTTTTCCATCAATACTTCGTGATTACCTTCTTCAATTATAGCACCTTCGTGCAAGACAATAATATGGTCAAAAACAAAAGATGTAAATATTCTATGGGTAATCATAATGGCCGTTTTTTCATGCAAATACTGATTAAAATTATCGGCAATTACTTTCTCCGTATTGGCATCTACTGCACTCAAACAATCATCAAAAATTACTAGTTGGGGTTCTTTAATCAATGTTCGAGCAATGGCAATCCGCTGTTTTTGTCCGCCACTCAAGGTTACACCGCGCTCACCTACCACCGTTTCATAGCCTTGTGCAAATTTGCCAATCTCTTGATCTATATGGGCAAATTTAGCAGCTTTGGTTACCTGTGCATGCGTTGGCTTTTGTTCCAATCCAAAACCAATATTGTTGGCAATTGTATCGCTAAATAAAAAAACATCTTGCGGCACATAGCTAATTTGGTTTCTCAACCATTTGACACTTAAATTTTGAATTGGCTGATTATGAATTGTAATACTACCTGAACTAACATCGTAAAAACGAAGTAACAATTGTGCAAGTGTAGTTTTGCCACTACCCGTTTTCCCTAATACGAGTACTTTACTGCCTTTTTTGATGTGTAACGACAAATTTTTGATAGCCGTAATGCCCGTATGGGCGTAAGTGAAAGAAACATTGTTAAAAACGATATCGCTAATAGGAACTTCTAAAGGTTGGTTATTTGTTTGTATTGCCGATTGGGCATTTAAAAACTCATTTAACCGCTTTTGAGACGCAGCGGCTCGCTGAATCATTCCTGCTGTCCAACCAATAGCACTCACCGGAAAAGTAAGTAAGTTTACATAAATGACAAATTCTGTAATGGTACCTGCTGTAACATCGTTATTGCCCTGCATTACATACCAACTACCAATACCAATAGTAAATAAAGTACTTAAACCAATTAATAAAGCAATAGCGGGAAAATAAATAGCTTCTACCTTGGCCATTTGCACCGCATTGGAACAATACAAATGGCTGTTGCTACTAAAAAAACGCATCATTGCCGACTCCTGTACAAAGGACTTTATCACCCGAATGCCGGAGTAAGTTTCTTGTGCGGTAGTAGTTAAATCGCTTAAAAGCGACTGAATTTTCTCGCTTTTTTGGTGAATGATGGTATTTACCTTAAATATGGTAACAGCAAGTATTGGCAAAGGAGCCAATACATACAAGGTGAGTTCCCAACTTTCTTTCACCATAAAAAAAATGCTAAAACATATGGTAGCCGTTAGGTTAATAACATACATGATAGCAGGCCCGGTATACATACGCACTTTGGAAACATCTTCTGAAATACGGTTCATTAAATCGCCCGTACTGTGTGTTTTGTAAAAAGTGGCATCTAGCCGTTGGTAATGACCATACACTTCATTTTTTTGATCATACTCAATATGCCGGCTCATTACAATGATGGTTTGACGCATCAAAAACATAAAAAAACCACCAAGTAAGGCTAATAATAATAACAATAGCCCGCAAAGAATTGTGATATTGGCAAAGCTGATGTGATAGTCGTCAATCAGTTGAATTAAATAACGAACACATACATCGTAATGGTCGCTACTTTTGGGCAATGGTAGGGGTTGGTGTTGTTGCTGTAGCAATAAACGCGCTACTTTATCTACCACATAACCCGACACTTGCGGAGCTAAAATGCGAAAATAGTTGGATAATAGAATAAATAAGATACCTAATGCAAACAAGCGTTTATACTTGATAAAATACTTGTTTAACGATGCTAAATGTTTCAAAATCCGATGCTGTTTGGTGTAAAAATAAGGCTTATTTGCTCGTAGCAATCTACATTACCATACTACGCAACGGCCATTTATTTACCCACCATAAAAACAGCATTACAAAAAAGCAGTTTACCATTTTCCCAAAACGATCTAAACAATACATTGTCATTTAAATACACCACATTACCCGCGCCAATTTCTTGCACCCCCATCAACAAGCCATCTTTCAATTTTGGTTTGAGCGTATTGCCACTAAATCCTGTTATGTAGCCATCTTTTTTCAATACCCCAACATTCCATCCGTCTTTCAAAAACTCATACATATTTGGGTCTTGCTTAAGTGTATAATAATAATCGGGGTAGCCAAATGCTAGCGGATGCGTATTATCTAATTGCAATTTATACACAGCACCGGGAATATTATTGGTTACAAATTCTTTTTCTCTATCTGCATATTTTTTTAGTGCATTGTAATCATCTTTGCGGGTTGCATCATCGGCCTTATCTTCTTTTAACTTCATACCCCAATCGGCGTTAGAAAAAACATTGATAGCATTTTGCATAGCCACAACTTTTCCCCCACTTTTTACAAACTCCTTCAATTTATCTGCAAATCCTTTATCGGAAGCAGCATTGTACCTGCCATCGGGCATAATCAATACCTGATAATCTTTTAAAGAAACCCTAGCCCAATCTGTTACATTGAACAAGGTAATTGGATATTGCAGCGTTTCTTCGAAAAAATGCCAAATTTCTCCTGCATCTAAGCTAGATACTTGTTCCCCGGTAAACATGGCTACTTTTGGCATTCCCACTAGTTTAACATCGGGACTTCCAAAATCGGCTCCGCTATCCATCATACCACTTGTAACGGGGAATATTTCAGCTGATATGTTTTGTAAAGCGGCTTGCACTACTTGCGACACATTAGCCACATTGCCTTTCAATAACACAATCAAAGTACCCGGATCAAACATTTGCTTGTTGTGTACAAATGGTTTTTCGGCAAAGCGTACTTTAACACCCTGATTTAACAATTGTACTAGTATGCGTGCACTATTGAGGGAATTGTACTTAATCAAATAACCATAGTTTGTTTCAGGAACATTACTAATGACACTTTGACCCACTTCAGCGGCTTTGATTGGCAAGGCCTCTTTAACGGCATAGGCCGAAACTCCATGTGCATAGGGCATACTCCATGCCGTAATATCGTAGGTAATGCTATCGTTTAAACTGCTACTTGGCTCCAATAACACACTTGCTAAACTTGATTTGGGCTGCATTAGGCTAACCGCAAGATGGTATTGTTGCAATACTGCATTTTCTTCTTTTCTCGTTTGGTAGTTTAACCCTTTGAAAGTATTATTAATAAGACTGCCATATTCAATCCCGTTGCTTTGGAGCAACTTTGCTACAGATTGTAATTTTTGAAGATTATTGCTTGTTAATACATATGTTTTGTAGGTGAAATTTTTTCCGTTCCTATTATTATCAAAAAACAACTTATATTCATTAATAAGCGAAGTAGCATGGTTGCTTACAGTGGCTATTGTAGACAATCCCGTGGCAGTGTGGTGGGTAATTCTATCTGTTAAAGTAAGTGTATCTCCCTCGTTGGTTACTACGCCTAATCCGGCCCTGATGCCCCCTTGTTCATAAGTCATGCCAATAGCACCATTGTATGTAGGATAGGTATCGCCATAGGAAGGGTAAAATAAATCGAACCGTTCTTTTGTAAAAAATAACCATCCGTTTTTGTCAAATTCTGCGGCATTGTTTTTACCAATAAGCGCTTGAAATGTTTTTTGCCAAGGCGTAATTACTTGGTGTAAAGGTTCGGCAGCAGGTGCAAAATAGTACGGCTCATTAAACCCTTGTTCGTGGTAATCTACATGTACTTGCGGCATCCATTGATTGTATTTTTTAATTCTATGGCGCGTTTCAATTTGGGATTGCCAAGCCCAATCTCTATTCAAATCAAAATTGTAGTGATTACTTCGTCCTTGTGGCCAAGGCTCCATATGTTCCCTTGCTTGTGCTGATACATTATTGGGTTTTGCCACTACACTATTGTACCAATTTACATATCTATCTCTCCCGTCAGGATTTAAACAAGGATCAAGGATTATCACGGTATTTTTCAGCCATTCTTTTGTTTTATTATTGGCAGGATTTACCAATTCGTATAAAGTTTGCATAGCAGCTTCGCTACTTGCCGGTTCGTTGCCATGCACATTGTAACTCAACCATACAATTGCCGGAGCGTTGTTAACAACCGGCATCATTTTATCTTTTGCAAGTCCGGCTAAGCGCAAATTATTCATTCGAATACTTTCCAAACGTTGCATATTGTCGGCGCTACTAATATAACAAAGCACTAAGGGACGGCCTTCGTAGGTTTCACCATATGTTTCGTATTGCACCATTTGAGGGGCTGCTGAGGCAATTGCTTTACAATACTCCACAATAGCATGGTGTCGAGTAAATTTTGTGCCAAGAGGATAGCCTAAAAACTTGTCGGGCGAGGGTATATTTTGACCTTGTACCATCAAATGCAACAACAATGCGAACACTAGCCAGCCACTTTTTTTCATAGTATTTTTTTTTATAACCTTAAATATAAGCACTATTTACGCTTATCCAAAGTTTCAATTGAAAGAAAATAGATAATCGGTCAAAAAAAAGAGGCAAGCATCAATTTTTGGCTCTTTAGGCCGCCGCCAAACTTACTTGGCAGCTCTACATGCTTGCTTCCAAAAAGCAAAGAAACTACCAAAATTACCCGACAAGTGCGGATATAGCCAATCGCGCGCTTCTTGTGTACCGCAATAATGCTTGTTAGTTGGATGTTCTTTGTACCAAATAGTCGATTGGCATCCTCCTTTAGCAACATACGCTTGTTGTAAATCGTTGAAACTACCTACAAACAATTGTATTCCGTTGATATTTTGGGTAGCTAAATTGATAATAAACGTCAGCACTTTGTTGCTCACGGGAAAATGTTGAAAGTGTTGTGTTTCCAATAGCAATACCCGGTTAACTTTCCTTTCGGCGTGCCAATACGGATCCAAATTATAGCTATTGTATACCAATAACGGACAGCTACCATCTAACTGTAAAGAGGTTGCTTCGGGAAGCTGTGTTTCTAACCGCAACGAGGTAGTTGTTTGCAACACAGCGGGAACTTCTATCGAAGGCAAGTGCTCGTAAGGCAGGTCCAAAAAAGTGTTTTTTTGCTCTGTAAGGGTATAACGATTGATATTTTCTTGATTGGCATAATATTTTTTGTTACTAAATGCCCCAGCCACCCACTGCCAACTGAGGGTATTGCTTGCCAAATCGCCATCCAATAAATGATAATACAACCAAGAGGCCGGAAGTTGCCAATAGGCTCCGGCAATATTACAGGTAAGCATTGCGGTATACATGCGGCAATGATTGTGCATGTATCCGGTGGCATATAAATGCTCAATAGCCTTGTCGATGCCGTGTATACCGGTAGTGGCCGCAACAATAGATTGGGGTATGCTCCTATGAAGCACCCTCTGTTGTGGTTGTTTTACATCGTTAAAAATACCATTATCATACCACTGCCATATTCGCTGAAAGTATTCGCGCCAAGCAAGTTCTTGCAATAATTTCTCCGATTCTGCCATCGTGAACCGAGTCAATAGTCGGTTTCGGATTTGAGGTAAGCTAATGACCCCTCTTGCTATATAAGGCGACAAAAGCGTGACGGCTCCATGTATATAATTTCGTGTTGAGGCATACCGCAAAGGATTTATGGCATCAATACGTGCTTCAATTGCTTGCAACTGTGTTGGAAAGTCCCAAGACTGACTAATGGTAGGAAAATCTGTTTCTTTCATTGCGACATCTACCGCATTTTGATGGGCTTTTAATTTGGGCATATACTCAGTATTCAATAAGTACTTATATAATGCCAATTGGAACATTTTGTTTAAAAACGCCTTAATTGCACCATGTAGCATACCGCAGAGTCGTTAATTGCCAGTGTATTTTGGCTTTCATCCAATGCAAAAATCACCTAAATAACCATTGGTTAACTCGATAATTACTATTCTATTTCCGCTTGGCTTTATTTTACAAACACATGGTTGAAAATAATCCACATTTAAGTATGTGCATTTAGTGCCCATGAAATTGAAAATCAATGGTATCTGTGTTGAGCAAACGTATCCCCCACTAGGTGTAGTTTGTCATGTTTGTACTCAGCATATGGCATTGCCTATGCTATTGCTTTTCAAAGTGATATTTACTACAATTTGTATTGCTATTTATTCCATTTACTTTTTAGCAAAAGTCGAAAATTAGATGAACAAGCACTTACATGTATTATTTATTATGATTTATTAATACATGATAACATAGCTACTGTATTTTACTTAGAGGTACGCAGGCAAACATTCTACGCAACTAGAAACAAACAGATGGTTTTCAATACATAACAAAGATTTTTTTGCACTATTTTATAGCTATTCATATGTTTGTGAAAAGTTGGCTATTTAATGAGAGAAAGTCAAGTAAAGGAGCATACAAATAACTTTAATCCAACAATCATAAAAAAATGATTATGCGAATTAACAAGTTCGGAATGTTTTATATATTCCTATTTATTGCCGTTTCAAATACGCCACTAGGGTTTGGCCTTATCGAATTGTTTTGTGTCGGAGAAGAGCCATACCAATATAGTAACGCTGATGGTACATTTACAAAGATTAATTACAAAGGATTTAAATTCAGAGCATATCCATCTTATCACTATTTGTCATTATATAAAAGTTATCAAGACGGAGCAGAACCTATAGGTAAACGGTTGCGCAAAGATTACCCAAATGCCGATACGGTAGTGTATAGATTGTTTTGGAAAAATCCCCTTTGTTTTTGGCGTTGGTATTGGTATTTAACCGATGAATTGGAACAATACAATTTTCCTTATAAAAGTTGGAATGAAATAAAGAAAAGGCGACCGAAAAATTTTAAACGGATGGAAAAATGGCAGGATTTTTAATGATACAAAACAATGATTATGCGAATTAACAAAATCAGAATATTTTATATAGTGCTATTTATTGCCATTTCAAATACACCATTGGTATATGTACCTATTGAATTATTTTGTTTTCAAAGCGTACCTTATCGATACAGCAATGCGGATGGTACGTATACTCGAGAATACTATCATGTATTGGGATCTCAAACTTGGCCTGACCAATATTTACCAGTACACGGAAACAAGATAGTTGGGGACGATCCTTTTGGTAAACAGTTGCGTAGAGATTACGCTAATGCCGATACGGTAGTGTATAGATTGTTTTGGAAAAATCCCCTTTGTTTTTGGCGTTGGTATGCATATTTAACCAACGGAATGGAAAGTGTTAATTTCCCCTACAAAAGCTGGGATGAAATAAAAAAAAGACGACCGAAAAATTTTAAACGAATGGAAAAATGGCAGGATTTTTAATGATACAAAACAGCGAGAATTAAGTGTGCATATATGTTTTAATAATTGAAAAATAGTTCAATATAAAATTAATATATAAATGACAAAAAGAAAAATAGCATTTTGTTTTATGATACTTTTTATGTGTGAATTGAATGTAGCCAAAGCACCATATTATTTTTGGAATTCATTTAGTTTGCTTCAATTTCCTAAATGGGTATTAGAATATTCAAACCTTTATTTTAAGCACATACTTACAATATTGATTTTTGGAGATATAAGTATTTTATTTGATAAAAAAGATTTTTCGATACCGCATCTTTGGTTTCGTTTTGTGGTCTTTTTAATGTTTGTTATCAATAGCCTCGTTTTTATTACATTGGTCTTCCGCAATGTGGGACTTGAAAAGTTCTATTTTCCTGAACAAGACTACCACTATCATCCTTTAAGCATTCTATTACTTCTATTCATGAGTAGCATCACGTACATTATATTTCCTGCATGCATTGCTATTATGGCATATCTTGATATTCGTAAAATAAATAAAGGTACTACTAATACAAAATCAACATTTATTCCATGAAGTTGCCCCATTTTGGAACATCGCTTTTCACGCGCTTAGCAATGTTTACTTACAGCATCTCTAGTGGCGGATGCTTCACATATATTCAAACCGAATTGTTGAAATTGCAGTAAAAAAATATTTCATGGATGTAAAAATTTCGTTTCTCAAAAAGATTCATCAATATTATCCAATAGGCATGCCTGAATTGGAAGATAAGTATCCCGGCATTTTGGAGATACGAAATCTTGTAAACCAAAAGATTATAGAGCTAGAACAAGAAAATTCAGTTTGGAACATACTTGTAGCAGAATTGAAAGCATCATTGGTAAATTATCGCGTTATTAATTATGTTCACTTTTTTCCAAGCTACTGTATTTTGATAGAAATAGAGCCTTACTGTTATGACAAAGAAACAAGTAGTGAAATTTGTGTGATCGTGTCTTTACTCACCAAGCATTACACCATTTTTAAACAAGATATACATGTAGATGGACATGTTAAAACAGTTGTGAGTTTCGAATCAATTAAATACGACCATAGCGAAATCTTAAAATCGGTAGAATCAGGCATCAAATCACATTATTTTGATTACGAATTTGTTAGTCATGCATTGCTTTTTAATACAAAGGTGTATGGGGGTTATCCATATCATGGTAACGACTGTAAAACAATAGATAAGCCTAGTTCAGTTTTTGATTATTTGTTTTCTTATCATCTTTGTAATTACGAAATTGTTAGCGTTGAAAAATAATGGGAACAAAAATGGCGTTTTACCTTCGTAAGCATGCGGCACCGCTGTTCGCAATGTTCGTGCAGGGCATGCCGAAGTATAGATAAAGGGCATTTCTGATGCCACAATACAACACGATGCTGCTTTTCAATCTTCCACTTATTCCGTAGTCAATGATTAATGCAGTTGGACTGTATTTGAGACACAATTGCCGTTGGCATGGGTAATAACAGATGATACATCTGCTGTATTTTTACTTCGAGATGCGCAAGCTAACATCTCGAAGAGCGAGTCGGTGATAATGCAAAAGATTTCTTTAAAAATATATATGGTCAAACATTACCAACAAATATAAATGTAGAAAAGTCGGTAGACTTCTTTGTTAATGATGCAGCTACAGATGGTTATGGTATTTTTAAAAAAACATTAAATCTATAAAGCAAATATGAAAAAAGCAGAAGTAACCAAACTCCTAAATAGTGGATTTAAAAAAATGCTTGATGAAAATAATTTCAAAAAAAGGAAATATGGATATATAAAAAAAAGTAGCGACGGAATTTATTACGAATTTGGATTTTCAACAAAATCTTATGACATCTGTTTTCCCACAACTTTTTACTATGGAATTGGCTTAAATAGTGTAAAAGAAATTCTAAAACTAATTTTACCCGAATATTTTGAAATGCCTGAAAATGAATATCCAACAATATTTAGTATGGGTCAAAAAAAACTATATACGTACAATAATTATCCGTTATCCCAGTATGAAATTTATACAGAAGCAGACGTACTTGAAACTGTAAATGAAATATCTGAATATTTTATAAACACAGGGTTGCCTTATTTAAAATCTATATCTAGTATTAACAAATTAGAACAAATTACAAATGCCGAGTTGAATCCCGGAAAAAAAAATTCAGGCTTAATTCTTGCAAAGTTGGTTAATAATCCAGAATATGAAACTTTAAAAAACAAGTATCGGGAAATACTAAAAGAATGGCCTGATTGGGATAAGCAAGAACTTGAAAAAGTGATTATGTTTTTAGATTCACATAGTCAAGAAGCGTTATTAAAAATTGCAGAAGGCTAATCATTTTCCCCGCTCTTCGGGAGTGTTCGTTTACGGCATCCCGAAGAGTAGATAAAAGGCATCTCTGATACCACAATACAACACGATGCTGCTTTTCAATCTTCCACTTATTCCGTAGGCAATGATTAATGCAGTTGGACGATATTTGAGATTAGCAGTTGATATGCATAATATCAGATGACACATCTGCTGTATCTTTACTTCTAGATCCGCAGGCTAACATAATATTATATATATATATATTATATATAATATTATCTTGCAAATCAACGAAAAAAAGAATGCAACTAATGAAAAAAGTAATTTTAACAAAAATAATATTCATATATCTTTTGGTATTTCAATCTTGTAATATCAATAAAAATGTATTAACTACTAAAGAAGATAATATAGCTATTATAGTGCCCAAAACGTGGCAACAAGTGAAGCCAAAGGATGAAGATTGGGTACGCGAAAAATATCATTATCGAAAATCAACTACTTTTCCTGATATATGCATTCTAAAAGAAAATATATTTTTACGAATACAAACTTTTAAGAGTAGCAATACTCAAAAATTAGTAAGTCAACATCTAGACTTAATTAGATACGGATCCGGATATAAATATTATAAATCGTACAAAGGAACTAGCAATAGAATAAATTATGCAACTTTTATTTACTCTTACGATAAAGATACAATTGTAAATAGAAAATATCATACAGTAGCTATAGCATCAGACAACCTGACTTTTATTAGTTTAAACATGGAATTTTCACAGCAGGATTCTACTAAAGCCATGTATTTGCACAATTATATTATAAA
>Ga0209398_1000516_pt1 | contig 23788 bp, 16 predicted proteins | sample AshMeaBigSpring_FD_184125 | JGI IMG/M metagenome (GOLD analysis project Ga0209398, IMG submission 184125) | Groundwater microbial communities from Big Spring, Nevada to study Microbial Dark Matter (Phase II) - Ash Meadows Big Spring (SPAdes)... | ecosystem: Environmental > Aquatic > Deep... | reverse complement strand
TTGCTGGTCCTTGCCGTTCGACTTGCATGTATTAAGCCTGCCGCTAGCGTTCATCCTGAGCCAGGATCAAACTCTCCATTGTATATAATAAAGATTTTGTTTCCTTTCTTCATTCGTCAGTTTTTTACCGAAGATCCTGAAAACTTCTCTTCTTTCTTAACAGGGTTTCTTTAATTCGTAACGATTATATCTATTCCTAAATATAACCTTACCTCGTTTTACATCTCCAGCCGGTCAAAGAACAATTTCTTTATACCCCCCTCTCAGGAGGAATAAATATCTAATACCATTTTCGTTTTAATAAACGCAGGAATTAATCTCAAAAAAATGACGGTACGTGATGAATATCAGCGGTACCAAGAACAAAGGAGAAACCCTTTTTCAAAACCTCATGAAAACCGTTCTTTCTCATTTGGGCTGTAAAGATACGATGAATCCTTTCACATTTCCAAACTTTTTGTAAAAAAAATTAAACTTTTTTATAACGTTTACCTTATTAAGCATTTTTTCTATTTTAATTAAACGATTTTACCCTTACCATACGGAATTTGATGTTTTAGTGCTAATAAGCTTAGGTACTAATTTATCTATCCAGTCCTCGGCAGCGCACGATAACAAACTCCATAATTATCCGTCAGATCATTGGTTGCTGCTTATCCTTAAATGTGTGGTGCTAAGAGACCACGATGATAGGGTTACAGAAAGAAAAGATGAAATAGCCTACTAGTCTCTGATTCTTTCATACAGGAGACAGATCGGTAATAGAAAAGCAGGAGATAGAATATGTAGTGCTGGAAATGCGATAGGGGGGCGGAGGGTTTAGTCCTGTTATAAAAAAAAGGGGGCATGCGAATGGCCGTTTATAACAGGACCGGAATGATAATGGAGCCTGGAGCCACCCGGGCCTGCACTTCCACTACGCTCTGTGACCACTCCATTGATCCCTAAGCGAAACTACGCATAGTGGAAGGGCAGGTATCGCCCAAACTATATAGAAGGCAAGAAATAATCATACGATAAGCCCTATTAGGAAAAATCGCGCTCTGCAGCCACCGGAAACCTTAGGGACAGCAATGAGTCCTAGCAGGCAGGCAAAAAATGGATTTTTTCCGAAATAATTATGGGATTGGGGAGGTAGCGATAAAGGAGAAGTAGGGGCAATATTTATAGGACCGGTAATAAAATCACTTTTACTAATGCCGTAGGAAGATAAACAATAGGAGGAAGGCTTAGGAGTTATCTAACGCGTAGAAGATAATGTGGTGAGACGAAGGCGAGGCGGCTAGGGTGATTTATTCTATGGTGAGCTATGAATTATCTTTTACTAAGGTGCCCGGCGAGACCCAGTTTTACATGTGCATAATCGGCTCTTGCGGCATGGGTTTTTATCCCAGTTTCTAAAAAGGGATTGAAAGCCCGCCCTAAACATTCGGGAAAAAGATAGGCCCGGGCAGTGAAATCTGTATAGACCAACCCTCTGACCATAAAGGGATTATAGAGATAATAGCCCAGCCTGCATCCTAAGCTGAAATGACCAAAAAGGGCTTCATAACCTAAATAATGCATCCACTTACCTGCCATTTTTTTTTCCTGTCCGGCAAAGGCCTCCTGATTTGCAAAAAATCGGAGCAGCTCTCCCCGGAGTTCCCTAGAGATGCCCATCACAAATTTAGCCTTTATACCTAGTGTGTAAGCTAATGCAACATCCGCATTGCGCACCAGATAGTGTGGCCCGCCCTCTACCATAGAAGTGCGTCCATACCCAAATGCCGCTTCTAAGGTCCATCGAAAAACCGGTGGAAAAGAAATAGGATAGCTGGCAGTAGCAAAGCGATAGGGTTTTAGCTGATTTATCTTTATACCGGCCGCCAGTGAAACCATGTTTATCCCTAAATTAGGATAAGCGGTGCGCCCATTAGAAAAATGAATGAGGCTTAATCCCAGATAGGGTGAGATAGAAGCTTGGCACCGCAGCACAAGGCGATTTTGTGCTTTCACCATGGCATTTACGGGTGTACTGATGGCATTATTTATATAATTATGGACATAAGAAAAGTGATTGGAAAGGATGGCTACACCTGGGGCGATATAAAATTCATAGCTCAGGTTTTTATGTCCCTTTTGCCATTTAAGCAGGGGAGCGGCACCGATGGCATGGCCAAATATTTCGCTATTGCCCAATATGGCTAAGGTGAGATGAAGGCCGGCTTCCGTGCGGGGATGTTGTATTTTCCAAACCTGATTTTTTTGTCGGTGGCAGATCCACGCGGCATCCATGACCCATGAATATTCGGTTATCCGAGGACGGAAATATTCCCGATGCGCAATGATGCGACCCAGCGAAGCACCTATGTAGTAGGAGTTATTCTCTACTGACTGAGCTCTTAGTATGAGGTGGAAAGAGCCATATACGAAGATAATTATTTTTTTTTGCCAAAGTCTGTATATTGTGTTTAGATAAGTTTGCATTGTCGGAGGGCTAAATATAAATATAGTTTTTCATTATACGCTTATTAAGTAGGGTTGGCTCCATAACTTAGAAACATGCGATGATGGCGATGCCTGCCCTTCGTCACCTACGAACTCCACTCAGGGATCTATGGGTGGTCACTGAGTGTAGTCGAAGGGCAGGCCCGGGCTATCCGCTACTATCTTTTAGGGTGTTTCCATTGTATTTTCTCATTTCAAGGCATCCTGTTTACTCCTCATTCATCCTTATTTCTCCATCTCTTCCTCACACCCTAAAAGGATATACGCTTCTATCCCTATCGCATATACCATCTAGCCCGCTAAGCAAAGACTATACTTTATCCATGAGGATATCTAATGATCACTTGCAAACGAGCTAAAAACTTGATTTTTCATTTTATTTTTTTTGATAGGGAAGTGCAAGCTATTTTACCTTTACTCACCTTTTTAGGCACCGTACTTTGTCGAAGAAAATGGTTAATGCCGGCTATATCTATGGCTTTATTAGTTTTTGAGCAAGCCCTAAGTAAAGTAAGGATTTTTTTATCTCCGACAACAAATATCATTTGTTTTACTTAATTTTGAGCTTGAAAAAGATGAAAATATTAAGAATATTTATTGTGGGCAGTGTGCTTACAGCCTTAGCTTTCTGCCTCATCTCGGCTATTTCTAAGCCCTGGGGCTTCTGGGCTCATAAGCGTATAAACCGGCTTGCCACCTTTACACTTCCACCGAATATGATTGTTTTTTATAAAAAAAATCTAGAGTACATAACGGAGCACGCCGTAGATCCGGATAAACGAAGATATGCTTTAGAGGAAGAGGCAGCCCGGCATTACATAGACATAGATCACTATGGCGAATATCCTTGGGATATGGTGCCCCACCGGTGGGAAGATGCTGTAAATAGATTTACTGAGGATACCTTGAAAGCTTATGGCATCGTACCCTGGCATACAGAAAAAATGTTTTACAGTCTTACTAATGCTTTTAAAGATAAAAACATCCCCTTAATACTGAAATATTCGGCAGATATAGGGCATTATATAGCTGATGGTCACGTACCCTTACACACCTCCGAAAATTATAATGGCCAGAAAACCGGACAAGAAGGCATACACGGTTTTTGGGAGAGCCGCGTGCCGGAGCTTATGGGAGAATCCTATGATTATTTCGTGGGCAAAGCCAATTATATCGAAAATCCGAACGCCTTTATTTGGGAATATATTTTAGAGAGTGCTGTAGAAGCGGATAGTGTACTTCATTTTGAAAAATTGCTCAACGACCGTTTTCCTTCAGACCAAAAATATACTTTTGAAGATAGGGGAGCTGTGCTCACCAAAGTGTATTCGCAAGAATATACAAAGGCCTATAGCGAAATGCTGGATAATATGGTGGAACGGCGAATACGCAAGACTATTATAGACGTAGGCTCACTCTGGTTTACTGCTTGGGTAAATGCCGGCCAGCCAGATCTGGGGGACCTGCCGGAATATAAGCTTAGTAAAGAAGATGAGGAGGACTTGAAAAAATTAGATGAGGCACTAAAAGGTGGAGTGATAAAGGGCCGTAGCTGTCAATAGTTACTAAAGGCTCCTGCTCCCTATATATGGCGCAGAAAGAACAATGTTTATGTTAGAATTATCGCTATGATTTCCTTCGATTTAAGGTTTTTTTTCGCATAGAGAAAACATATCATAGCACACTATTAATAATTGATTTGGGGGCCAGATAAACTTTAGAGTATCACCATAAACTACTTAAAATTAATCCACTATTGCATATTACCCATTAAAAGGTAATTGATAGTATTTTGTATGTTTTGGTACAAGGTACTTTGTAAGAGATGGCTTATATTAATATTTCCGGCAGGCTACCCGTCCGATAAGGGAAAGCCGTGATGATGTTGAGATTTATCTAATTAATCTAGGGTATTTCATAACCTACCTGCTTAACTAGGAGAGTAGCAAGGATGACACTAGTAAAATTGCCGTACTTTTGCGGCAAAAAACAATATCTTATGGCAGAACTAAGATCCCGTACCGCTAAGCACTCATCTTCGGCTAAAACCGCCACAAACCAAAAAACCACCCAAAATCCGTTATCTTTTTTGTCTGATCTGGGCTTATCTTCTACTAATCGCGGGGTGAGTTCAGGGCAAAATTGGCTAAAGGGCAAAGCCGGAATTATAGAATCCTATTCGCCGGTAGATGGCAAAAAGGTAGGTCGAGTATCTGCTGCTTCTCGCGCAGAATATGACGCTATAATAAGCCAAGCAGAAGAAGCCTTTACCATCTGGCGGACCTGGCCGGCCCCACTACGGGGTGAAGTAGTACGGCAGATAGGCTTAGAATTGCGCAAATACAAAACACCGCTGGGCAAATTAGTTTCCTACGAAATGGGCAAAAGCCTGCAGGAAGGATTGGGCGAGGTACAGGAGATGATAGATATATGTGATTTTGCAGTGGGGATGAGTCGCCAGCTCTATGGTCTCACGATGCATTCTGAGCGGCCCCTTCACCGTATGTATGAGCAGTGGCATCCGCTGGGGGTAGTGGGCATTATTAGCGCATTTAATTTTCCTGTTGCGGTATGGTCTTGGAATGCAGCCTTAGCCTGGATCTGTGGCAATGTGAGCGTATGGAAGCCGTCCGAAAAAACACCTCTCTGCTCAGTAGCCTGCCAAAACATAGTGAATCGCGTATTTAAGCGAATGGGGGTACCTGAAGGCGTAAGTGGCTTAGTAAATGGAGACTATACCGTAGGGGACTATCTCTCTACCGATACTCGTGTTCCTCTGGTATCTGCTACAGGATCTACCCGTATGGGCAGAATAGTAGCCCAGAATGTGGCCGCTAGATTAGGTCGCAGCTTGCTGGAATTAGGGGGGAATAACGCCATTATAGTTTCCCCCTCAGCAGATATGAAAATGACAATCATTGGTACGGTCTTTGGCGCTGTGGGTACCTGCGGCCAGCGCTGTACTTCTACTCGCCGGCTCATCATACACGAAAGCCTATTTGAGGAAGTAAAAAACAACCTGGCTGCCGCCTATTCGCAGCTGAGTATAGGCAATCCGCTAGATGAAACAAACCACGTGGGTCCGCTCATAGATGAGGATGCAGTGAAAATGTATAAAAAAACCCTTAGGGCCATCAAAAAACAAGGAGGTAAAATGGTAGTAGCCGGCGGTGTCCTCCAAGGACGCGATTATCGCTCCGGGTGCTATGTAAAACCTGCCATCGCTGAGGTTACTAATGATATGCCCATCGTACAGCACGAGACTTTTGCTCCCATCCTATACCTCATCCGCTATACCGATATAGAAGAAGCCATAAGCATACAGAATGATGTGCCACAGGGTCTCTCATCCGCCATAATGACTACAAATATCCGTGAGATGGAGTTATTCCTGAGCCATAAAGGATCCGACTGTGGCATAGCCAATGTAAATATAGGCACTTCAGGAGCAGAAATAGGTGGGGCTTTCGGTGGGGAAAAGGAAACCGGTGGTGGCCGTGAATCTGGCAGCGATAGCTGGAAGGCTTATATGCGCCGGCAGACCAATACGATTAATTATGGTGAAAACCTTCCTCTGGCTCAGGGCATCCGTTTCGATCTGTAAACACCTCATTCAATATTCAAAAAATCCCCTTATCCTTCTGAGCGATAAGGGGATTTTTTTTTATCTAGTATTAAAAGTGTGATGGCTTATGCAATATCTGCTGTTTTTGGCTTTTCTCTAGCAAAGAACGCAAAAATTCTCCGCGATTGCCCGGTTTTTTAAGCTCGCTGTTTGCTGTGAACAAGCGGATATTTCAGCGAAAGTTTTACTCCCGCTTAGATGAGCGTACTATCCTTCGGCGGGTGGTTCCCAAAGTTCTATTTTATTTCCCTCCGGATCTACTATCCAGGCAAATTTTCCAAAATCCGATTCATCTATCTCCCCTACCCCTTCTATCCCTTCGGTGCGCAATATTTCCATGAGTGTCCTCAAATCTGCCACTCTATAGTTTATCATAAAATCCTTTTCCGAAGGAGCAAAATAGGTAGTATTTTCTTTAAAAGGAGACCACACATTATACCCCAGCCTACCGCGTGCTTCTTCTTCCGTAAATCTAAAAACAGCACCCCATTCTTCGGAATGAATACCCAGGTGGCGGCTATACCAAGCGCGTAAGGTTTCGGGGTCTTTGGCCTTAAAGAAAACTCCTCCTAGCCCTATAACTCTTTTTTCCATATTCATTATTTTTGAATAGAGATAAAGCACCTACTCAAGGATGAGCGAGTACTTTGGTCTAAATAGAATTTATTATTATTGTTTGATGATGCGATTCTGCCACTGGATTTCGCCGGCATTTACCTGAAGATAATAATGACCACATACCAAATATGAAATATCTATTTGGAATAGTGAGGAAGTATTTTCGCCCTTACTTACTATTTTGCCACTGATATCATAGATGCGATAGCTGGCCATATCCACTTCATTTACGGGAAGAATCACTTGTATCCTATCCGAAGATGGAATAGGAAACACCAGCATTTGGCCATCCTCTGCTGTGCGGAATAGGGATAAAATCTCCGAATAGGTATGTCGCCCATTATGATCTACTTGATTTATCCGATAGAAATGTTCGCCATAGCTGAGCTCCGGATGTACATAGGCATATTCGCGTATAGACTGGGTATTTCCGAGGCTATAAATATTTTGTACGGGTACAAAGCTGATTCCATCTCTGCTCCATTCTACAGCGAAATAATCATTATCCGTTTCGCTTCCCACTCGCCAAGTAAGGGCATTACCGGTACTGAGCATTTCGATATCCATACCCATCCATTCTACCGGTGTTTTGTAGCATATTACCGGCGCACTTTGGTGGTTACCGCTACAGCCCATTACATCGGACACCTGGATGGCATAGGTAAACCCATCAAACTGACCCAGGGCGGCATTGATAGATTGGCCATATGGGGCACTTACAATGGCCGGGCCGGTATAGGAATACAGGGCAGTGGGGTTATAGGCCGGATAGCCGCCTATGGCAGTAAATACAATATTGAAATCGCCAGAAATAGCCCAATCGCAAATTTCGTTTACAATAATATGTATCGGCTCTAAAAATAAAACCGGTGTACCCTGGGCTACAGCAGTACAAGGGTCGTCCAGATCTATGCCTCCTCCGTAAGGATATCCTACAATGGATGAAATGTAATAAATGACATTATAATCTGCCAGCGGTGCATCGCTCAGATAAAAAGTACCCGTCGTGTTAGTAGCTAAAACATTTCCCGCAGCAGCTGTAGATGAGGTATGCAGGGCATAAATGAGCATCTGTCCGGGTTCTATAAATGTGCCTGTAGCCAGGGCACTCACCGACTCTCCGGCACAGGCTATCTGCATAGGGGTAGGCATAGTACCGGCATCCGGATGGCAAATTACACACTGGGGTAGCGAAACAGAAAAGCCCGTGCTACAGCCCGTACACATATCGTGTAAGATAAATTCATAAGTGCTGGCATCACCTGCCAGATTTAGCACAAAGGGCAGATTCAGGGGATTAGCTTCATTTATCTGCACAGTACCATTTGTACCGGTGAGCGTATAAGCCTCTACGGGAGCGCCGAGGCAGGAATGATAGTTTTCCACATTTATATTGAGGGAGAGCATACCCGTATTGTCCGAAAAACAATCGGAGATGAAGTAGTTAATGATAGGCAAAGCTTTCACGGTAAAGGATTCTGATAATTCCTGGGTACAGTCTTCATTGCCCACAATGGTATGTACAGTAGCCAGTATGGTTTCAAAAGCTGGATGGCCTAAGCTGTCGAGAATAGAAGGAAGGTCTATGGAACTTCCTAGCGGCAAGTTTTCTATAAGAGTCGTTTCATTTTCGTAAGTAGTGATGAGCAAAGAAAGAGAGGAAGTTACATCAAAATCACCGCCATTGATAACCATTATGGGCAGGAGATGGTCGGTTCCACACACATCTTCTATGGCTGCAAGGGAAGCATCTGGTGGCGAGATTACAGATATTTCCAAAGAATGGATAGCCTGTCCCGGACAATCGCCACTATTAGATGCGGTAAGCACAACCGTATAGTTACCCCCTTCGGTATAAGTATGGGAGGGAGATGCCTGGTCAGAGGCAGTGCCGTCGCCAAAATCCCAAAGATACTGATTAGCTCCGGAGCTGGTGTTTTCAAAAGAAAAAGCAGCCGGGGCACAAATGGAAGACGTGGTTACCTCAAAATCGGCCATCACCACGGCACTGGTTATGTTCACTACATAACTGCTGGTATCTGCCAGATTACAAGACTCGGGATTCATGGCGATAAGTGAAATGAAATAACTTCCGGGTTCATCGTAGGTGATACTGGGGTTTACCTCATTAGAACTGGAGCCATCACCAAAATCCCAGTGATAGGAGATGGCATTTACACTATTGTTTTGAAAAGTGAAAGTTTGGGGGGCACATCCGCCGGGCTGTTGGACAAAATCGGCTACTACGTTTTCAGATTCGAAGGCAAATTTTATTAGGGCTAGATTACAGCGCAGGCTATTATTTACTTCGGAAAATGCGCCAGGTGTAGTGGGGAAACCGCTTCCACTACCACAGGAGGCGCATACGGCTTCATATATAACCCCTTGTTTATCAAAACGCGATGTTCCTCCGTCCACGTGATCGCCGGTACCGCCATTTGCACCGAAATAGGTAGCATATTCTAATGCTCCCATATCTTCAGAAAATACGGCAAAATAGAAATCGGCACCATCTGTAGTGGACTGGAATGCATCCGGCGTAAGATTCATTCCACTCGTATTTGTAACACTATTTAATCCCCCCCATCCGGACACATAGATGCGGCGACAGTTATCTACCAAGAAGGCTGTGGGGCTTATATTAAGGCCGATACCACTACCGAATAAAGTGCTCCATACGGAAGTAGCAAGATCTCCAGAAAATTTATGAATAAACTGTCCGGATCCCGGATCCAGATAGCTGGTTCCGGATACGGGATAGGTTCCTTCTGTTTGGCCAAATACATATACATTTCCCTCTGTATCTATGTCTAGGAGATAGGCTTGATCATAAGCATTACCCGGAGATCCTATAGCAGTGCAGTTTAGGATTTGGCTTCCATCATTGCTTATATGGGCTATCCATCCGTCCGTGCCACCATAGCCACTGGCGTTATAGGCTCCCTGGGTATAGGGAAAATCGCTGCTCTGGGTGCCACCACATACATAGAGGTTTTCATTTTCGTCCAGTTTCACAGAATAAGCGCCATCCACATTAGAACCACCGATATAAGAACCCCAAACGATTTGGGTCAGATCTGGCGTGAGTTTCATTACAAATCCATCCTGTGTACCCCCTGAAGGGGTAGTTTGAAATGCACCAGGGGTAACGGTTAGGTCAAAACTCTGAGTAGTAGAAGCCAGATATATATTATCGGCTGCATCTACGATTATTTCACCGCGAGCCTGATCGCCATAATTTTTGGCCAGACTGGTAGCTTGGTTAAGTCCATCTGAGCCGGTACCTCCTATAAAAGTTCCACTCAATAAACTGCTTCCATCTTCGCTAAGAATAACCAGTACTATATCGGCCCCATTGGAATAGTTTATCCCATTAAGACCGGTGGCCGGGCCTCCATTGTGATCATTATCAAATCCCGATGCTCCTACCGGAAAATTTAGCGAAGAGGTAGTGCCATAAATAACCAGATTCCCGGCATTATTTACAATCATACTATGCGGAAATTCATCACTGCTGCCACCCAAATAGGTGGAATAGATAAGGTCTGATCCATCGGGTGTAAACTTGGCCACAGACATATCCGAGCCCCCCTGAGAGGTATTGGGATCTCCCCCTTGAAAAGTTTCCTGAAATGCACCCGGGGTAGTGGGATATTCACCGGGAGTAACAAAATCACCAATCATCTGAAAAGCCATACCACCCCCATAAGCATTGCCATAGGTATCATAAGTAGCCGTAGAACCCCAGTTATCTGCCTCAGATCCTGTATAAGTAGAAAAAACTATACCCGGATCTACTATTAACTCTGCAGAGGTATCATACCCATCCGGAAATTCAAAACTCAGTTGCTCCCCATTAAGAACATAGCGGCAGGAAACCGGGATTTGCCATCCACCTATCACTTGCCAGGCTACCGGATGCATTTCGTACACATCATTTACGCTATTCATAAGTACTAGATCGCCGGAAGCATCGAGGTACATATAATCCAGGCCTTCATAGTTAAATTTCACCTGCGAAAGATCGGCACCCGGCTTGGCTATAAGATCGTATTTTAGTTTATCTTCGTGAAAATAGAGCTGATAGTCTATATGATCATAGAGTTCACGATAGCGGACCTGATGATAGAGTCCTACATGTCCCGACCATTTAGAAGGATCATTGCCCAAAAAATAATTGTGGTAAGCACTCAGTTTATCACTGGCCTCTAACTGAGGATCGGGATTTGCATTTAGAAAATGTACGGTATAAGCGTGATAGTCTATGGTTACTCCATTGGGGAAAATCCCCGGATTATGGTGCATAAGGTGCATATCTTCCAAATCCTGTGGCGAGATAAGCATAAAGGTAAGGCGATCTTTTTCCATAAATACCCTGGCATTATCCATCTTTACTTTATAAAGGATATTATCCGACCATTGGCTTTTATTTTCAATAAAAAAATGAGACCGGGCATTTTCTGTAGCACTCAACACGAAGGGAAGTAGAAATAACAACATAATTCCGTACAAAAGGTATTGTATTTTTTTCATAATAAAATTTGTGATAAAGGTATGACAAAAACCCCATTCTATATAGTCAGGGAATGAAATATTTATCCACAGTGGGTATAAATCTTTTTATGGATGCAAGGCACACTGATTCCCTATTTAATAGTAAAATTATTTCTTGCGGAGTAAGTATGCTAGATGATGAAATTAGAGGGAAATTGGGCAATAAATTCTCTTTAGAAAGCACTAAAAATCTATCCTCAGTATGTGCAAAAAAAGAATGATAATGGCCAATTTTACTCCCTGCACCCATCGTCTTCTCATAATCGACTCCCTCCTTCTACTTCTGCTCTAACCGATAAATGCCGATGCATAAGCAAAAAGAAAATGTATTTTTACCTCCGTTATGAAGCCAAAATTTTTCCCTACTTTATTTATCTTAGGTCTGTTAGCCCACCTTAGCTGTCATAATGGGCATTCCGGTAGAGACAGCACTACGCCTGTATCACCCATACCAAACACGCCCCCTGCTACCCAGTCGGTATCTGAAAAAGAGTATTTTAAAGGAGGAGGTAATGAACCCGGCTGGTCGGCATTAATTTATAGCCGGAGCGATAAAACCTTTAGGGCAGAAATTATCTATGCTTATGGAAAAGAAAAATATTTGGTACCTATCAATAGGATGTCTGCAGCCGATCTGCCAGACATAGAATTCTTCAGTGGAGAAATTGGCGATAAAGAATCCAAAAAAATGATGTCGCTACAGGTAGAGAAAAAGCTGTGTACTGATGCCGCAGAACGACAACACCAGGCGCATATTCTTTTTAAAATAGCAGAAAATACGCACCAGGGCTGCGGCGATTATCTGCCATAGGCTATAGTCTGTGAGCGAAGAATAGTAGGGCTTTACTTAAAAGGCTCGGTTTATACCTATGATCCATCTATTCAGTTCTAGTGTAGATTGATGGGCGGGTGCGTTTTTCATCCATACGGGCATATCTATGCGGATGGTGAGCGGTGCGGGTTTTTCCAGAAAACCGAATTTTTTGATTGTAAAAGCTGCGCCCCAGCCGGCATCTGCTTGCAGTGAACCTAATTTTATTTTTTTATCGCTATTAATGAGCGAGAGCATTCCCAGATCGGCCAGCAGATAAATATCCAAATGAAAATAGGGAGAAATCTTCGCCGGTTTCCAATTTATAAAATCATCTATGTCCCATTCTGTATTTGCTGCCCAGCCGCCGGTACTGCGATAGAAAGGCTTAATTACACCCCCCACCCTATCTAAGATGGCATAGCCGCTATAAGCACGGAGATTAAGCCCTCCTCCATCGTGAAAATGATTGGTAGTAGTACCAAATCCTCCCCAGACAGAAGGGATTATTCCGGTGCTGCGTGTATATTTAGAAGCAAACATATCGTAAGGACTATTGCCATAAAGAAAAAGCGATTGCTGGGCTGAAATATGGGTAGCATATCCCAGCTGTCCGAAGAGACGCAAGCGGGGAGCATGGCCGTTACGTGGCTTATAAATATTTTCAATACTAAGTCCGGTAAAATCACTTTCACTCAACAGCGCAGGCATAAACAATTTAAAGGCAAAGGCATTAAACCATTTTTCATTTTCCAGCCGGTGATCTAAGGAGAATTCTATATTGTTATTTCTGAAATCCACCTCATTTTCAAAGGGATGTATGCTGTAATAACGATCCCATTCTTCTCTGCGGATACTGCTCCTAAAAATAGCACCTAATAGCCAGCCTTTATTAAGCTGATGTACCATGCCCACCTTCCATCCATCTACCCCATCCAGATGACGAAAACCTAGTAGGATGCGCGTTTTTTCATTACAGGAGAAGGCAGCACTGAAATTAAATGACCAGCGGTCGTGCTTCTTATAATAATCCGGAGCCACTCCCGCATCTTGTTTTATATAGGCTAATAGGCCAGTATTATACCATGTACTGAGGCTAAAAGGCCATTTGTCATTTAAATAAGCACCTTCCAGGTGAAAACCAGTTTTGAGGCCATCATAGTGGTTATACCATAGATCCGGTCGCCATAGTAGCACATATTTGTCTCGCGGCGGCGGATTTATGAGCTGATGATCAAAACTGAGTTTAATTTTATTTCTTCTTTGATTATCTATGGCCCTTATATCGCCCATACGCATACTGGTATCTATGCGAATATTACGGATGCCATCGGGGATAGAAAGGGTATCGGTATAAATACGATTTATATGATTCCAGCCATACCATTTGTGCAGCGGAGTGCCTGCTTCCTGTTTAATAAAATTCCGGTTTGGTATATAATACTTATGGTCTTCTCCCTGGCGATCTGTAATGACTAAGTCCAGAGGCATTTCCATATCTCCCATTCGTTTAATTTTCAACAGATGCCGGCCATCGCCGAGTGGCTTAGTCTTTTTCAGGCGATAGTCCACCGTGGCATTTTGAGTATCTGTCCATTGATCAAAAAACCATTGCAGATCTGTGCCTGTGCCATCCATAAATGCCTTTTGCATATCCTCTTCATAGGGATGGCAGAACTTCCACTTTTCGAAATAGAATTTCATTCCTTTTAGAAATAATTCATCCCCCAGCACATACTGCAAGGCATAGAGCATAGCAGCGGTTTTATTATAAATGAGCCAGTAGTCATCCCCATTAAAATGATCGCTATGGGTAGTAAGATCAATATCATGGGCCGTTCCGGCAAGCTTAAAATAATCGCGGTATATTTCATTATATCTCCAGGAGCGGGGTTCTTTATATTTGGCCAGGAATTTATTTTTTTTGTGCCTGGTAATCACCATTTTCCCATCTATTTTTTCTTCGGCCCAGGTAGTGAGAAACTGCGTAAAACCCTCATCCAGAAAGGGTCTATAGGTTTCATTATTACCCACCATACCATAGAACCACATGTGTCCTATCTCGTGCGACAGGGTACTGCGATATTCAGGATCCTTTTCACCATCGAGGGTAATCATAGGATACTCCATAGCATCATCGGCATCGGCCACTATTATTTTATTCCACGGATATGTGCCTATGTCTTCAGAAAAAATGGCCATACATCGGGCGGCATAATCTGCTGCGTTTTGCCATCCGGAGGCATTCGATTCTAGTGCTAGGGAGATGGCCTTTATGCCCTTCCATTCAGCTTCTCCTCTTCTAAATGCTGGACTGGTAATAAAGGCGAAATCGTGTACATTTTCAGCGTGATATTTCCAGGTTTTCAGGGTACCTTTTTCCCTGGGTAGGATCACAGTTATGTTTTCATCGGGATCCTTATCCTTAAAGAGGCGTATTTCTATTTTTGCTTTCAAATCGGGTGGTAAAACATCCGATTCATTTTGAAGTAAACCGGTGGCTTCGGTAACATAATGGTGTGGCAGGGTTATTTCCACATCAAAACTTCCAAAATCGCCATAAAATTCGCTGTCTAAATGCTGGTTTTTATCCCATCCCCATCGCCGGTCATATACGGATAGGCGAGGATACCAGTGTACGCCTTTGTACACTTTATAATCGCCCTCTTTAAAATACAACATTCGCCGTCCGGTATGGCTAGGGTCGAAATAGGTTTTAAAGCTCAATTGTAATATTACAGAATCGCCTGGCACTATGGGATAAGGGACAGCGACATGAAGAAGGGTATTATCTATGTCGAAACTAAGGCTGGTAGTATGAGAATCTTCGAGGAGTAAAAGTGACTCTACATCGGTACCTTTTTTCTGCGCCTCCCAGTGAGTATACGTAAAAGCATCGCCCTCACTTTTTTTCCTCTGATCCAGATAAGAATCCGGCTGATAAGCATTTTGATAGAGATGAAAATAGAGATCGCGCAGGGTATCCGGTGAGTTATTCCAATAGGTGAGCCACTCGGTGCCTACCAGCATATCGGTTTCGTCATCGAGAACAGCGTTTATTTTATAATAGATATCTTGCTGCCAATATCCGGGTGCCGGTATTCGATTTTTCCAGTAAAGGGGATTGTCTTTATGTCTAAATGTATTGGGCGATTGTAAGGGATCATAGGCCACCTCGGACTGTGCAGATAAAGATAAACTCATGGTCAGCATCGCAAAAAAACCGATGAAAGATTGGTTATAAACCACAGCTTGTTATTTTTGCGCACGAAGATAGTAAATTAGAATATTGTCTGAAAATCAACCTTATTTAGACTTGCTGGCCCTGCGATACATACCGGGGATAGGTCCGGTATTGGCAAAAACCCTAGTAGCCTATATAGGTGAAACGGGAAAGATATTTTCCACTAAGAAAACCCACTTACAAAAAATACCTGGCATAGGCGAAAAAACCATAGAAAATCTATTGAGACACGCCACGGAGGTGATGAACAAGGCAGAAGTCCAATGGAAAGATATGGAGAAAAAAAACATACGTGTAGTGCACTATCTGGAAGAGAAGTATCCCAAAAGACTAAAACAGTGTACAGATGGTCCTCTGCTTCTCTTTTATAAAGGGAAAACGGATTTTAATCACCCAAGAACCCTTGCTGTAGTGGGCACTCGCCGAATGACCGATTATGGACGAAAGATGATTCATAAACTGGTAGAAGATCTTCAGGTTTCCGACATACAATTTATAAGTGGCTTGGCCTTCGGGGTGGATGCCTGTGTACACCAGGAATGTGTAAAAAAAAATATTCAAAATCTAGCGGTATTAGGTCACGGACTTCATAGCCTATACCCGCCGGAACATCGCAAACTGGCCGAAAAAATTCAGGAAAATGGGGCTATTCTATCCGAATATACCACCGACGATGACTTTAATAAAGAAAATTTTCCGGAGAGAAACCGGGTCATAGCAGGAATGGCCGATGCCACCATCGTTATAGAAACGGGTTTGAAAGGAGGCAGCATTATCACCGCCCATCTGGCTGCCGGCTATCATCGGGATATAATGGCTTTGCCCGGCAGAGCTGGCGATCCGCTTTCGGAAGGATGCAATGCACTTATAAAAGAAAACCTCGCCGCTATGATAGAAAATGCCGAAGATGTAAAAAAATTAATGGGATGGCAAAATGAATCTCCCTCCAAGGCTAGGGTAATACAACGCCAGCTTTTTGTGGAGCTGGAACCCGAAGAAAAAACCATCATGCAGGTATTATATCAACGGGAAACCCTAAGCATAGACGACCTATCTTCTGCCAGCCAGCTCAGCATAGGCGAAACCGCGGTAAATGTATTACAATTAGAATTAAAAGGCTTAGTGACACAGCTACCCGGAAGTATTGTAAAACTATCGTAATAATAGCCCAGAAGAGCAACCAATTATTTAGTTTTTCTATCTTTGTTCTTTATGCATTAAAACTATTATTGATGAGGACCCTTTTTTTACCGTTTTTGTTTTTATATATTATTTCCTTATTTGCTTTTAAAAATCTGCAGGCTACTCATATTTTGGGCGGCGAAATTTCTTATATATGTAATGGTGGAAACAGTATCACTATTACGCTCAATCTCTATTATGATTGCAATAGCTCTACCGGTGTAGAATCGCAGGCAAAAATATTTATAAGGGATATGAATGGCAATTATATTACGCCTTTTTCTGAACCAAATAACTATATCATCCTACCCAAAACGGACGAAATAGATCTTTCGCCCAATTTTAATCCTGAATGTCTTACTAATATTCCCAATATCTGCCGCACTAAGGTAGTGCATACTAAAACCCTCAATATAAATCCTGTAGCAGGCGGATTTGATCTAATGTACCAGCGCTGTTGCCGACCCTCCGGTTTAGATAATATAACCAGTGGAGGCGTGGGCAGTACTTATATTATACACGTACCCCATAGCCCCGGCTCAGAATGCGATAATTCTTCACCGGTATTTAATGAAGATCCGCCGGTAATTATCGGAGCAGAGTTTTTACAAAGCTTCGACTATTCGGCCACGGATGCCGATGGAGATCAGCTGGTATATACCCTCTGCTATCCGCTCACCGGTGCTGAAGGTACTTGTAACGATCTTGGTTCAGCAGGATGTCCGGATTTTCCCTTTAATATAAATCCGGTAAACTGGATAAACGGATACAGCCTCAATAATCAGTTAGGCGGCCTTCCTGTTTTCAATGTAAGCAATATGGGTATAGTAAACTGCAAGCCCTCTTCTACCGGTTCTTTCGTCACGGCAGTATGTGTAGAAGAATATCGCAATGGCGTTTTACTATCCGTTACAAAACGCGATTTTACTTTTGTCATCGCGGAAGTGGAAAGTATAAATACTGAACTCAGCAATGGCATCTTAAACCCGGATGGGACAATAAATCTATACGAATGCAATGACCTCGAGGTAGAGTTTCATAATTCCTCTGTAGGAGCCGACTCGTATTTCTGGAATTTTGGAGATCCTGCCTCTGGAGCACTTAATACCTCCACCAGCCATACTCCTTCTCACACTTATCCCGCCACCGGAAATTATGAAGTAATGTTAATAGCCTATTCCGGTATATGTAATGATACTGCTATCATTCATTTAACTATACGACCGGGTTTTGAATCAAACTTTAATTATGAAGGTACGATTTGTGCCGGTCTTCCCATACAATTCTATGACCTCACCGAGGAAAATTTTGGAAACATCATCAGCTGGCTATGGGATTTTGGGGATGCCCAGAGTATGGATCAAAATCCTATACGAATTTTTGAAAATTCCGGCCCTCAAACTGTGAGTCTCACGGTCACTACAAATACCGGCTGTGTACTCCAGACCACCCAGTCCATTAATATAAGCGGAGGACCGGCGGTAAATTTGGCCGCTGAAGATGTGATCTGTGAAGGCGACACCTATATGCTAAATGCCACCATAGATTCATCTGCAGATAGTTTTAGCTGGTCTCCGGCTTCGGGATTGAGCAGCACTTCTATCGCTAATCCCTTAGTAGATATAGACACCACTTCTATCTATACCTTATCAGCTACAGATGCTACGGGATGTATTACTACGGAAGAAATTACTCTCTATTATTACCAGCCCATAGATTTGGCATTAGAAGATAGAACCCTCTGCGAAGGAGAGGATACCCAGGTTTTTCTCACTAATGTTACCCAGGCGAGTTGGTCTCCGGAAGAGGGTATAGATGATGCAAACAGTCTTTCACCGGTTTTTTCGCCCGCTGTTACTACTACTTTTACAGTAGTGGCGAGCAATGATTGTTTTCAAGGTACGGATAGTTTTGTGCTCACCATTTCCGTCATTGGACAGGTAAATGCAGGGGCAGATGCGACCTTATTTGCCGGTGAAAGCATTACACTTAATGGCAGTGCCAATCCACCTTTTCACTGGGAACCCGCTATCGGTCTCAGCGACCCATCTTTACTTAATCCCATAGCAAATCCGGCCGTAACCACCACCTATACACTTATAAGCGGTGATGATGGAGATTGTGAAAACTCAGATGAAGTGGTAATAAGTGTAGATAGCGAAGCGCACATTTACATTCCCACTGCCTTTAGCCCTAATGGTGATGGAGCAAACGATATTTTGCGATTTACTACTAGGGGTATAAAAGAGATACTAGAATTTTCTATATATGACCGCTGGGGCAAAAGAATATTTAGCAGCACCTCTGGAGATCCGGGTTGGAACGGGTTATTGGGGGCCGCCACATGTGAAGTAGGGATATATGTTTACTACATACGTGCCATAGATTATCTAGATAACAGTACCATTCAAAAGGGAAATGTAACCCTTATTCGTTAATCCTTATAGTTTAATAAAAGGTTTTACCATAAAACTATCTGGCGTACGAGCAGACAAGAAATAGTATCCCGCTGGCAGTGCAGATACATCTATAGGCTGGTTATTAGCTACCCCGTTATAACTTCCCATCCATAGCCCATTTATTGTAGCAATACGATAATCTGCTTGTAGTGTCTGTGGCATTCTGATGCGTATTTCATTGTGCACCGGATTCGGAAATATAGCCCATTGCTCTCCTGCTACGGATGCGATAGCAGAGGAAACCTGTATAATAGTATCCTCTTCTTCCTGTAATGAGTAGCGGCTAAGAAAGTGCCAGATCTCGACCGGATAGCTGATATCATTGTTTTCATAAAGCCAATCGTGATCGGCACTATTTACGCGAAAATGTTCCAGCATAATTTCACCATGGGCATTGGCATATTTTAGATGATCTACGGTAAATCCATCATTGGCCAGATCGGGTAGTGCGGTAATCACCGGCTCGTCCAAGCACTCTTTATTTTCAGACCAAATGGTTATATATTCGGCCACATTTGTACCGGATTGATTATCGGTATATCCCACTACAGAATCTGCCGTGCCGTGAAATTCGCAGACGGGAATTTTATCGGACGGATCGCAGATGAGGTTTACTCCTATGGTACCAGCCACCGGGGCAATAGCTGCAAAAACAGCATCGGTCTCACAGGCTAAGCGATTCGTCATATAGGCTCCCATACTGAACCCGGTGCTATAGATGCGCGTGGTATCTATCTCAAACTCCTCGCTAATCTCGTCCTTAATAGCGAGTAAAAATCCCACATCATCTACACCGGCATTGGGCGAAAGGCCGAACATAGTAGCACCGGAATTCCAGGCCGGCCCGGCTAAAGCCAATAGGGCATTAGAATCTGTAAGAGCCTGCGGGGTAATCACAATAAAATTGGCCGTATCTGCGATCTGGTGAAACCCGGCATTGGAAAAATTGTTCATATTATCTCCCAAACCGTGAAGGGAAAAAAGCAAGGGTACTTTTTGGCCTTCATCCTCATAAATATCCGGCACATAAAGAAGAAACTGTCTATTTACACCTGCAAAAATGAGGGTGCGGGTCTCCTGCCCATATAGCGAAATGCTCAGCAGAAATAAGTAGATAAAATATACTGCGCTTTTCAAAAACTATGATTAAGTGACAAATTTATGAAAAATTACGACAAAAGATTACAACTTTCATTTAACCAGGCGGAATGGCTTTATAATGGTTCTTGGCGATTAAAAATTCAACCTATATTAAACTCATATCTATAAGGATAATGACATAACAATACAGCAAAAAAAATCCACCTTACATAATAAGTCCTGAGGTCATAAGTGAGGGGTAAGCACCTCACCACTGTGGTCTAAAAAAAGTCAGCGATTCTAATAAGGCATGGCGATGAATATAAGAATCTGCCAATGAAAATAACCGATTGCCACCAAAAGCCTATCTTTGCAGGAAATACGACGGATGGGATCAGCAATTTCTATGGATTATATTGCCTTACTTATACAGGCGTTTGTAGCAGCCGGGTTTGTGGGTATAACCTTTTTAGGCACACATTATTTGGGACCAAAGCGCGATACCAAAGCCAAATTAGAGAGTTTTGAATGTGGTATAGAGGGACAGGGCAATGCCCGGCTTCCATTTTCCATCAACTATTTTTTAGTGGCCATATTATTTGTTTTATTTGATGTAGAAGTCATCTTTTTTTATCCTTGGGCCGTAAATTTTGCATCGCTGGGATTGTCAGGATTAGTAAAGATGTTTATGTTTATGGCACCGCTATTATTGGGTTTTTTATATATTATCAAAAAGGGTGCCCTTAAATGGGAATAATGGCGATATGCGGAATAGAAAATTTTTACTTTTAACCCTTGAGCAAAAAAGTATATGAGTAATATAAAAATGGCGGAGGCTCCTGCCAGCCTAGATGGACTTGGCTATACACTTACCTCCTATGACAAGGTAGTAGGGCTAGCTCGGGCCCATTCACTTTGGCCATTGCCGTTTGCTACTTCCTGCTGTGGCATAGAGTTTATGGCTACGATGGGATCTAATTATGATTTAGGTCGTTTTGGGAGCGAAAGACTTAGTTTTAGCCCCCGGCAGGCAGATTTATTAATGGTGATGGGTACCATAGCCAAGAAAATGGCCCCTGTATTGCGTCAAGTATATCTTCAGATGGCCGAGCCACGCTGGGTACTCTCCGTGGGTGCTTGTGCTTGCAGCGGCGGTATTTTTGATACTTATAGTGTATTACAAGGCATAGATCAAGTGATACCCGTAGATGTATATGTGCCCGGATGCCCCCCTCGGCCCGAACAAATCATTCAAGGTATCTTGCAGATACAGGAACTGGTAAAAAACGAATCTCTTATGCGCAGAAAGTCTGAGGTGTACAAAGAATTATTAAACAAATATGGAATAGAATAAGGGTATGTCACTTACAAACGAAATAGTATTAAAAGCATTGATAGATCAATTTGGCGAGCATATAAAGGATCCCACTGAACCCTATACTATGCTCACCATTACCATTCCTGCGTCACAAAATGTGCCTATCCTCTCTTGGCTAAGAGATCACCGCGATTTTCAGTTTGTCTTTCTCACAGACCTCTGTGGCGTACACTATCCAGCTAATGGCGGCCTTGAATTAGCTGTAATTTATCATCTTCACAGTTTTATACATAATTATCGTATGCGTATAAAAGCATTCGTGTCTTCCCTTAATCCCGAAATACCTACCATTACAGAAATATATGCTTCAGCTAATTGGATGGAAAGAGAAACTTATGATTTTTTTGGCATCAGATTTAAAGGTCATCCCCAGCTAAAGCGGATATTAAATATGGATGATATGAATTATTTTCCTATGCTCAAGCAGTATCCGCTGGAAGATCAGCTAAGAGAGGATAAAGAGGATAAATTTTTTGGCCGCTAATCATTATTATGTCCAAGCAAGAAAAAAAAGAAGCCACCCTTCTACAAAACAATACTTATCTTCCAGAGGAAAAGCAGTATAATACGCTAAATCTGGGACCTACCCATCCGGCCACACACGGCATTTTTCAGAATGTTTTGAAAATGGATGGTGAGAAGATTTACTCTGGAGAGCCTACGATAGGATATATACACCGGGCATTTGAAAAGCTGGCCGAGCACCGCCCCTATTATCAAATAACACCCATCACTGATCGCCTAAATTATTGTTCATCTCCCATAAACAATATGGGCTGGCATATCACTATGGAAAGGCTACTAAATATAGAAACCCCGAAAAAGGTAGATTATATGCGGGTGATTATAATGGAACTGGCTAGGATAGCAGATCACCTCATTTGCAATAGTGTACTGGCCGTAGATACCGGTGCACTCACTGGGTTTTTATACATTTTTCAACAGCGCGAAAAAATTTATGAAATCTATGAGGAAATTTGCGGAGCGAGGCTCACCACTAATATAGGCCGCATAGGAGGATTTGAAAGAGATTTTAATGACATAACCTACAAAAAGATAGAGCGCTTTCTCCAAGAGTTTCCCGAAGTATTAGGTGAATTTGAAAGACTGGTATCCAGAAATCGCATCTTTATGGATCGCACGATCAATGTAGGGGCTATCACTGCTGAAAGAGCATTGAGCTATGGATTTACTGGCCCTAATTTGCGTGCCTGTGGAGTAGATTATGATGTGAGAGTTTTTTCTTCTTATTCTTCTTATGAGGACTTTGACTTTATTATACCCATAGGAACCAATGGCGATACCTATGATCGCTATTGTGTGCGAAGCACAGAAATGTGGGAAAGTCTGAAGATGATAAAATACGCGATGGATAACATGCCCACCGGCTCTCACCACGCCGATGTGCCAGCCTTTTATCTGCCGCCTAAACTGGATGTTTATAACAGTATGGAAGCGCTCATCTGGCATTTTAAAATAGTGATGGGAGAAGTAGATGTGCCTAAGGGTGAGATATACAGTCCCGTAGAAGGCGGAAATGGCGAGTTAGGATTTTATCTCATCAGTGATGGCGGACGTCTGCCTTATCGCCTCCATTTCAGAAGACCCTGCTTCATTTATTATCAGGCCTATCCGGAGATGATACAGGGGCAGCTACTTTCAGATGCCATCGTCACTATGAGTAGTCTCAATGTGATAGCAGGCGAACTAGATGCCTGATTTATTTACCTCTTGCAGCAATAAATCATAGCTATAAAAAAAACGCTATGAACCGCAGAAAAAAAATTACTGTTTATAAATTACTTAGGTAGAAGCATTATCTGTCAATGCCCAGTCTTCATGCCCAGCAGGTTAGTTTATTATGATGCTATCAGATATGAGGGTATTGCTGGTATGATTACTTCTATGGCTCCCGATCGTCCTGTCATTCAATAACTATTCACACAAGGCACTCGTACTAATTTTTTGACTTCAGCGCAATACTTTGAAGTAGTCTCTTTGCATAGGACTGAATCGTATATGGAAACTTTTATACCTATGTTGCTGATGAATAGTATTTTATTAATATCCTATTTTAGGTAGTATGACTATTGCCGGTAATATTGATAATATTGAAGAGAAAATCACTATATATTTTTCTTCTATTAGCAAGAAACATCACTATATTATATATAATTATACACTATTAACCGACAAAAATAAAAAATAGCCGAAAATATATCCAAAAGCCTTTATAGTAAAGCTTTTTGATTTTTACTTGAAATAGTTACCCCCCCCCCCTTAGAATATTGTCATCTGTATATTTGGGTCTTTATTTTTAGGTTTTTTCTTCTTTGTATAGGTTCTT
>Ga0209398_1000515_pt1 | contig 23807 bp, 22 predicted proteins | sample AshMeaBigSpring_FD_184125 | JGI IMG/M metagenome (GOLD analysis project Ga0209398, IMG submission 184125) | Groundwater microbial communities from Big Spring, Nevada to study Microbial Dark Matter (Phase II) - Ash Meadows Big Spring (SPAdes)... | ecosystem: Environmental > Aquatic > Deep... | reverse complement strand
CTACTTGGTTTGCTATTTAATCGCATCAATTCAATAACCTCTTTTTCTTTTAATCCAAATTGAAATTCTATTGCTTCGAAAGGGGTTCTATCTTCCCAAGCCATTTCAATAATTCTGTCAATATCTCCTGTTGTTAAAACTGTATTTTCCATGTTATAGGTTATTAAAATTATATTAACAATTCTTTTTTAAAACGGTTGTCGTATCGTTCAAAAACAGTCTAGTATTTTTGGCACAATGATTGAAATCAGTTCAAAAACACATTGTATGAATAAAATATTTTTTTCAATCGTAGCCCTTTTTGTAATTACATTTTCTGCAAATGCTCAAGCGTTTAGAGCAGGTATTAAACTAGGTGCAAATGGCACAAAAATAGAGGGACAATCTTTTGAAGATGGATATCAACTTTCTTATCAAGCTGGTATTTTTACCGAATTAGATTTTAACAAAAAATGGGGTATTCAGCCCGAATTATTATTTGGTCAAACAAGTAGCAAAACTGTTTCAGGTTTAAATGCAGTGACTTCTAATTTGTTAGCTAGCAGAAACGTAAAACTAAACTACTTAAGTATTCCTATTTTATTACGATACAATGTTGGAAACTTAATTACCTTAAACCTTGGCCCACAATTTGGCATTTTACTTAATCAAGATAAATCTTTGGTTAATAATGGAAAAGAAGCTTTTAAAAGTGGAGATTTTTCAATGGTTGGTGGCGTACAATTAAACTTTAAGGTTTTAAGAGTTTATGGAAGATACAATGTTGGATTAACCAATTTAAACGATGTTAGTAATCAAGAAAAATGGAAAAGCCAACAATTACAATTAGGCTTAGGACTTAAATTTTAATATATAATTTTTTATTGCATTAATGGCATTTTACCCTAGCGTAAAATGCTTTTTTTGTGTCAATTTGTACGATGATAAATGAAAAATATTGCATGGCATTAATATTGTCAATTGTATACGCCTAGCAAAAAAGGGCAGTTAAGGAAGCTATTATGCCAATTTGACTATTAATTTATTAGAATATTTGTTCAGTTAAGGCTAGTAATTGAGCATGATAAAGAAGTTGTATATGAATAGAAATAAGCATTTTTTTCAGGGAGATGATGAGTCAGATTTTATGCCAATTATTCCCATTAACGAGAACGAAAACGAGCAAGATAAATTATTGGTATATCCAACTGAAGTACCCATTTTACCACTAAGAAATACCGTTTTATTTCCAGGTGTTGTTTTGCCAATTACAGTTGGAAGAGATAAAAGTATTAAAGCTGTAAATGATGCATATAAAGCCGATAAATTAATAGGCGTAATTGCACAAAAAGATACCAACATTGAAGATCCTACAGCTAACGATTTATGCACTATTGGTACAGTTGCCAAAATTATTAAGCTCATCAAAATGCCTGATGGTGGCACAACCATAATTATACAAGGTAAAAAGCGTTTCGAATTATTACAAATGCTTACCGACGATCCTTATTTTAAGGCAACCATAAAAATGTTTGATGATGAAGAACATCCTTCAACCGATAATTTCGAAGCGTATTTAAGTAGCATCAAAGATTTGGCAACACAAATTATTCAATTGTCACCTAATCTTCCTACAGAAGCAGCAATCATTCTAAAAAATATCGAAAAACCTTCTTTTCTCATCAACTTTGTAAGTAGCAACCAAAATGCAGGTTTGACAGAAAAACAAAGTTTATTAGAAACACATGATATTGCGGAAAGAGCTGAGAAATTAATTCAATTGTTGCAAAGAGAATTACAATTTGCTGAATTAAAAGATAAGGTTACCAATAAGGCTAGAGTTGAAATTGATAAACAACAAAGAGAATACTTTTTACAACAACAGTTAAAAAGCATAAAAGACGAGTTAGGTGGTGATAGCAATGAACGAGAAATTGCTGAAATGAAGAAGAAAGCCGAAGCCAAAAAATGGCCAGAAGCTGCTAAAAACTTATTCAACACCAATGTGCAAAAACTAGAAAGAATGCACCCTACAACACCAGATTATTCTGTGGTGTACAATCATTTAGATTTATTGTTAGATTTACCTTGGGAAGAATATACAGATGATAATTATGATTTAAAAAATGCTAAATCTGTATTGGATACCGATCATTATGGTATGCAAAAGATCAAGAATAGAATTTTAGAATACTTAGCTGTTTTAAAATTAAAAGGCGATATGAAAAGCCCTATTCTTTGTTTTGTTGGTCCTCCAGGTATTGGTAAAACTTCTTTGGGTAAAAGTATTGCTCATGCAGTTGGAAGAAAATATGTGAGAGTAAGTTTAGGTGGATTGCATGATGAAAGTGAAATTAGAGGTCATCGAAAAACATATATTGGAGCAATGCCAGGAAGAATATTGCAAAATATTCGTAAAACAAAAACATCTAATCCTGTAATGATTTTAGATGAAATAGATAAAATTGGCAACGATCATAGGGGAGACCCTTCTTCTGCTTTGTTAGAAGTGTTAGATCCTGAACAAAACAATACTTTCTACGATAATTATTTAGAACTTGAATACGATTTAAGTAAAGTATTATTCATAGCTACAGCTAATAATTTGCAGAATATTCAACCAGCATTAAGAGATAGACTTGAAATAATTGATTTGAGTGGCTATGCCGTTGAAGAAAAAGTTGAAATTGCTAAAAGACATTTGGTTCCAAAACAAAAAGATGCACATGGTTTGGCGAATGTATCTTTAAAAATAGCCGATAAGGTTTTAGAAAAAGTGATAGAAAGCTATACAAGAGAAAGTGGAGTGAGAGAATTAGATAGGCAGATTGCTAGCATTATGCGTTATCAAGCCAAAGAAATGGTTTTGAAAGAAAAAATTAAATCACCACTTACTGTTCAAGATGTTGAAAAAATTCTCGGTTCTCCAAGATATAGCAATGATATTTATAAAACAGTGAACATGCCAGGTGTTACAGTTGGTTTAGCTTGGACTTATGTTGGTGGCGATATTTTATTTATAGAAACCGTTTTAAGCGATACAGGTAAAGGAGATATGCATTTAACGGGTAATTTAGGAAATGTAATGAAAGAAAGTGCTGCCACTGCACTAACATATTTAAAGTCGAATGCCAAAAAATGGGGTATTGATGCAGAAATGTTCAGTAAAAAATCAATACATGTACATGTTCCTGAAGGAGCAACACCAAAAGATGGCCCTAGTGCAGGTATAACAATGCTTACTTCTTTAGCTTCTGCATTTACCGGTAGAAAAGTAAAATCATACTTAGCAATGACAGGAGAAATTACGCTAAGAGGTCAAGTTTTACCAGTTGGAGGAATTAAAGAAAAAGTATTAGCAGCAAAAAGAGCAGGCTTGAAAGAAATTATTATGTGTTGGCAAAATGAGAAAGATGTTCAAGAAATAGATAGCACATTTATATCGGGTGTACAATTTCATTATGTAAAAAACATGCAGCAAGTACTTGATATTGCACTTGTATAATTAATGTTTAAACTTTTTTTTAGAAACTAGTCAACCAAATTTGCAATTCATACGTTTATATAATAGAATTTCATGTTGGTTGTTTTAAGGGTTAAGTTCCCCCATTTCGATGGGGGATTTTTTTTAGTAATAAGTCAATAAAATCCAATTAAAATACTTCTTGTATAAAATTCAGATAAACAATTACTTTCGCAAAAAACCTTTTGTGGCATTACCTTCTGTAGCAGTTGTTATTTTAAATTATAATGGAGAACAATATTTAAAGCAGTTTTTACCAGCTGTTTTAGCTTCTACTTATTCAAATTTACAGGTAATTGTAGCAGATAATGGTTCAACTGACAATTCAATAAACGTATTATTACATAACTTCCCTTCTGTTACAATTTTAAAAAACAATCAAAATTTAGGTTTTGCCGGTGGTTATAATTGGGCTTTAAAACAAGTAGAGTCAGATTTTTATGTACTGTTAAATTCTGACGTACAAGTTGTAGACAATTGGATTGAACCAATTATTGAATTGATGGAAAATGATGCATCTATTGCTGCTTGTCAACCCAAAATAAAATCTTTTCATCAACCAACCATGTTAGAATATGCCGGTGCTAGTGGCGGTTGGATCGATGCTTTTGGCTATCCATTTTCTAGAGGAAGGGTATTTGATATTGTAGAAGAAGATAAAAATCAATATGATACAATAGAACCCGTTTTTTGGGCTAGTGGAGCAGCCATGTTTATTCGTTCAGACATATTTCATGAAGCAGGTGGATTCGATGATTATTTTTTTGCTCATCAAGAAGAAATTGATTTATGTTGGCGAATACAATTATTGGGCTATCAAATAAAAGTTTGTCCATCTTCAGTTGTATATCATGTAGGTGCAGGAACTTTACCAAGAGGAGGAAAGAAGGTATTCTTAAACTTTCGAAATAATTTATTGATGCTGGGCAAAAATTTACCTTGGAACGAAAAAATAATCAAGATACCATTCCGCTTTTTATTAGATGCTATTTCAGCTTGGAAAGGTTTGCTTAATGGTGATATATATTTTTTTACAGCAATCAGTAAAGCACATATTTCTGTAATTGGTTTATGGCTAAAAGGCTATCCTGCACATACTTTTAAAAACCTTCCTTTGAAGCAATTGCAGGGTGTTTATAATGGTAGTGTAGTGTATCAACACTTTGTAAAACGAAAGCAATTTTATAGAGAATTGGGGATAAAAAAATAATCGAATAAAAATTATCTAGTAGCATATTAAATATGCTTTTGCTCCCTTATTTTTGCAACGCAATAATAAAATTATGAGTAGTCCAGTACAAGAAAGCACAAATAAAGACTTTACTAAAAATTGGGTAAATTCTTCTCGTTTCTTATTTTATTTACAAGTACTTTGTATTCTTTCTTTCGTTTTAGGTGGTTGTTATAAATTGTACAAAAGCCGTTACAAAGGTAATCCTGAAATTGAAGTACAATCTAGCAGTAAATATGTACCTGAATATAAATAAAATTTCAAAAAAAATTTTGTAGAACGAATTAGAATTCTATATTTGCACTCCCAAAACAAAAACAGTTCTTACAAAAATGCGGAAGTAGCTCATTTGGTAGAGCACGACCTTGCCAAGGTCGGGGTGGCCGGTTCGAGCCCGGTCTTCCGCTCTGATGAAATTCCATCGGATTTGATGGAATTTTTTTTGGCAGCCTTGGTGGTGGAATTGGTAGACACGCAGGACTTAAAATCCTGTTCGACGCAACTCGAGTGCGGGTTCGATTCCCGCCTGAGGCACTGGTAATTAATCGAATAAAAAAAGTCGCTTCTGCGACTTTTTTTATTTCTATTCCTCAGAACTATCGTGTCACAAAATATTTTAGCAGTGACTTAATTTTCCAAAAATCTCTAAAAATAAGAATACAAACTATTAACAGCCTACAGCATTCATTGTTAGCTGTTGTTTTTATAGTAGGTTAATGCACCAGATGGACATTTATCGATTGTTTGCATTATTGCTTCTGTAGTCGCCGCTTCTGGCTGAATCCAAGGGTGGTCTTTTGGTTTAAAAACAGCTGGATTGTTTTTTACACAATTGCCAGAATGTATGCATTTGCTCGATTGCCACACAATGGTTATATCACCATTACTATATTCTTTCTTAATGTTTGCTTTATCCATAATATAGGATTTTATTAATTTAAGACATCTCTAATTTCTGAAATCTTTTGAAAAATGCTGTTTGCAAAAGGACATAACGGAATTATTATCACCTGTTTTTCTCTAGCAAATTCCACTGCCTTCATTACCATTTGTTTACCAGCATTTTTACCTCTTAATATTTCATTCACTTCTGTGTGGTCAATTATAAATCTGCTTGTTCCAGCCCAAGTATACGTCATTTCTGCTGCTTGAATTCCATTTTCAAGTATATAGAACTTTCCTTTTTTGCCATTATCCTCTTGTAAAGCTTCCATAAATTATACGGTTGTATTGATGGTAATTTGATTTTCAAGAATCTTAGAAACTGGACATTTTTGTGCTATTATCAGTAATCGTTGTTTAATTTCTTCATCTGAGAAATTAGGAAAAAATATGTCTCTTTTAATAATGGTGTGTAACGGATTTTGCTCTTGGTAAAAGTTAATAGCAACCTTTATTTCGGGAATATTCCATTGTTTTCTATTGATATACATGCGTAAAGTTGAAAGTGTACAACCTGCTAGTGAGGCCAACAAAGTAGTGTATGGATCACAGGGCCTAGATCTCCACCTTGGATTTTTGTTGGTTCGTCCATAACTAGTACACCATTACGCCAATTTACTTCTACATAATATTTTTGTACGCCAATAGTTGCTATAATATCATTTTCTAAAAGGTTGGTTTCCATTTCACTTTATCGTTAAATACCATTCGTTTTTCTGCCACTTTTTACTAGAACTCATAATTTTTTCCATTTTGCCAAAAAATTATCTTGTTTTTCATTTAAATCTTGCTACTTTGTAAAATATTTTAAAAAGTTGAAAATATAATTCCTGCATTAACGTGCAATAATTATATTTGAACACGCAAAAAAATGCACGCCATGCCAAACAGTAAAAATGCTATCAATTTAATAGATAGTTTCGAGAAAATTCCTGTAAAAATATTTGCTACACCCAAAGAAGGGTCTGTATACGGTGCAAAGGAAATTGCACATTTAATTCGAGAAAAACAAGCCAGAAACGAAGATTGCGTTTTGGGCTTAGCTACAGGCTCTACACCTATTAGTTTATACGCTGAATTGGTAAGATTACACAGAGAAGAAGGTTTAAGTTTTAAAAATGTAATTACGTTTAACCTTGATGAATATTATCCGCTAGAAAGAGAAGCTTTGCAGAGCTATTGGAGTTTTATGCATCGTCATTTATTTAATCATATCGATATAAAACCAGAAAATATTCATATACCTAACGGATCGTTACCTAAAGAAGATATTAAAAAACATTGTTTAAAATACGATCAATTAATAGATGCTGTAGGCGGTATTGATTTACAAATTTTAGGTATTGGTAACAATGGTCATATTGGTTTTAACGAACCTGGTAGTAGTATTTTTTCAAAAACTAGATTGGTAACATTAGATAACTCTACCAGAATTGCTAATTCTAGAGACTTTCAAAATATTTCTCAAGTGCCTCGTTTGGCTGTAAGTATGGGTATAAGCACCATCTTAAAAGCAAAAAGAGTATTGCTTTTAGGATGGGGAAATAAAGCAGCCATTATTGCAAAATCTGTAGAGGGAAATGTAACGGAGCAAATTCCTGCAAGTATTTTACAGCAACACAACGATTGTACTTTTATTGTAGACGAAATAGCAGCAGCAGAATTAACAAGAATCAAATCGCCTTGGTTAACGGGTGAATGTGAGTGGACTAATAAGATGATAAAAAGAGCTGTTATTAATATGGCTTTAAAGTTGAACAAACCTGTTTTAAGTTTAACGACACATGATTATAATGAAAACGGTTTAAGTGATTTATTAGTTGAAAAAGGTGATGCTTACGAAATAAATCTACAAGTATTTTACATGCTTAGAGATACCATTACTGGATGGCCAGGTGGAAAACCAAATGCTGTAATACCCAATCATCCTGAACGTAGTACACCACATCCTAAACGGTGTTTAATTTTTTCGCCACATCCTGATGATGATATAATAAGCATGGGTGGAACATTTATGCGTTTACATGACCAAGGGCATGAAGTACATGTTGCTTATCAAACTAGTGGAAATATTGCTGTTACTGATGAATTTGTAACCCGTTTCTTGGATTTTGCAGTAGGTTTTGAACAAATGTTTGATATTGATAACCATAAAAGTTTAGAAGTTTTAAATGCTGCAAGAACGTATTTAGCTACTAAAAAAGTAAACCAAATAGATTCTGCTGAAATTAGAGCTATCAAGGGGTTGATACGTGTTTGTGAAGCGAAAGCAACTTGTAGATATGTGGGTTTAACCGATGATAGAGCCCATTTTTTAAATCTTCCTTTTTATGAAACAGGTATGATTGAAAAGAAGCCAATGGGAGAGGAAGACATTTTAATTACAATGGAATTGCTTCAAAAGCTACAACCTCATCAAATTTATTGTGCAGGTGATTTGGCCGATCCACATGGTACACATAAGGTTTGTTTAGATATTGTTTTTGAAAGTATGCGTAGATTAAAGGCAAGTGGTGAAAAGTGGGTTAAAGATTGTTGGGTTTGGTTATATAAAGGTGCTTGGCAAGAATGGGATATGGATGAAATTGAAATGGCAATAGCAATGAGTCCAGATCAAGTAATGAAAAAGCGTTTTGGCATTTTTATTCACCAATCACAAAAAGATATGGTTCCTTTTCAAGGTTCTGATTCTAGAGAATTTTGGCAAAGAGCCGAAGATAGAAATGCACACACAGCCAATTTATACGCTCAGCTTGGCTTAACAAAATATGCAGCAATAGAGGCTTTTGTTAGATGGCATTATTAAATTATCATCCTATGAAACGCAAAAAAGCTTACTGATTTTTCAGTAAGCTTTTTTATTTAAAAATATCTAAGTATAAAATTTATTGTACGTCTACCAAAGTAATATCAAAATATAAAGGAGAATTTGGCGGAATTTTTGTTCCCCCACCAATACAACCATAAGCATAAGCTGAAGGAATAACGAGTAAAATTCTTCCACCTTTTTTAATCAATGGTAATCCAATTTTCCATCCATCAATTAAACCAGAAAGAAACCAACCCGTTTTTGCAGGATCGGTTTGTGAGTCGAAAACAGTTCCATCTAATAAAGTACCAGTGTAACGAATATAAACAGCAGAATTTTGGTTTGGAGTTACACCAGCACCAGGATTAATAACCTGATACATTAAACCAGTACTATGTTCGGTGTAAGTAATATTGTTTCGAATACAAAAACTATCCATTACTTTTTTTTCTGTAGACGGAGCAACCGCTTGGCAACCTGTATTTTGTTTAGCACAACTACTAAAAGCTATAATTCCTAGAAAAATACTTACAATCCAACTAATTTTTTTCATCTATACTTTTGTTTATTTTATGACTTACAAATTTGCATTATTGCTGCTTTTCAAACTTTTTCTTTTTCGCTAACAACTCTAAATATTGTTGTTCTGCCATTTCCCATTTATAATTTTTATACAACCATCCCATAAAAACGACAATACCCACAAGTGCTATAAGAAAAACCAGTGCACTTAATTTTGTATTTACAACCATATTGGCACGTTGGTACCATCCTGATGCAATAATGATGATAATTGCCAAACTTATACCCAAACCAACAGATAAACCTTTTACATATTGTTTAAAGCTTTTCTTCTCTTTTAATCTGTTTTCTTGCCAATAAAGTATAAATTTTTCCTCTTTTTCTAATAACATGCTGTAAAGTTAATAGCTACTTGGTTTAAAAATTAAGTTTATTAAAACTTAAAACACATATTTATATTTCGGCAATAATTGTTCGCTATATTTGAATAACCAAACCTAATATCCATGCGGCTAATCAAAAAAAAAGGAATTATAATTTTCTGGCTTTTTTTAGTAGCTGATTGTTTTTTTATTTTTTTAAATCAATTGTCGATTGCCAATATTTTTAAGGCATTATTGGTTCCTGTATTAATCGCTTATTTATTATTAAATGCAAGAAAAGGGGTGCATTTAGTTTCAAAAATCTATTTTATTACTGGTTTGTTCTTTGCTTGGTTAGGCGATTTATTCTTAATAAAAAATAATGATACGTTCTTTTTAATAGGCATGTGTTCTTTTTTATTAACCCATATTATTTATGCGATATCATTTTACAATATTCGTCCTATTAGTTTTTCTAAATCTTACCAATCATTAATTGCTGCTTTATTTATGATTGGAATAAGTATTCCATTTTATTTGTTACTAGAAGGATATTTAGGAGCTTTTAAACTACCTATCATCGTTTACATGATTGCCATTAGTGCAATGGTAATTTTTGCAACCAATATTTTACAAAGTGTTACCAAAAGAAGTTTGGCTGTAAACTTTTTTATACCTGGAGCTATTTTGTTTGTACTTTCTGATGCTATACTCGCTGTAAACAAATTTTATTTGATGGAATCGTTCTTAAACGTAGTTGTAATTTTAAGTTATGGCTATGCTCAAGCACTAATTGCAGAAGGATTTTGCAAAATCTTAAAATCTTAGATTGTCCATTCTACAATTTCTTTAGCCCACTCATTTCTAAAAGGTGTGGTAACTCGAATATAATTATCGGTGTAACCTTCCATCATTCCATTTTTCTCAAAACCCTCAAATAATACTTTTCTAGTTTGACCAAAATGTTGTTGGGTAAAAAATTGCAGTTTTAAAAAGCTTAAGTTTCTCAATACTTTATTTCGTTCGTTTCTAATCGATATTGGCACTATTGGTTTAATATCTAAAGCAGCTGTATTTGCTCGTTCAGAATAGGTGAATACGTGTAAATACGAAACATCTAAAGAATGTAAAAAATCAAAAGTTTCTTTAAATGCTTCTTCTGTTTCTCCCGGAAATCCAACAATTACATCTACACCAATTGAACAATGAGGCATAAATTGTTTAATTAAAGCTACACGTTCAGCATATAATTCTCGTTTATATCTACGTTTCATTAATCCCAAAATGGTATTACTTCCACTTTGTAAAGGAATATGAAAGTGAGGCATAAATCGTTTGCTATTGGCTACAAACTCAATAATATCGTTGGTTAATAAATTCGGCTCTATCGATGAAATACGATAGCGTTCAATTCTTTCAACAGCGTCTAATGCCTGAATGAGTGCGTAAAAGTTTTCGACATGTTTTTTATTTCCATCTGGGCCTTTACCAAAATCGCCTAAGTTTATTCCTGTTAACACAATTTCTTTCACACCATTGGCAGCCAATTGCTTTGCATTGTTTACCACATTTTCAATACTATCGCTTCTGCTTTTTCCTCTAGCCATTGGTATAGTACAAAATGAACAATTATAGTCGCAGCCATCTTGTACTTTTAAAAAGGTTCTAGTTCTATCATTTATAGAAAAAGAAGTAGTAAAACCGGTTACATCTTCAATATCACAACTACAAATTTTTGTACTATCGCCTTTTGTAAATTCAGATAAATGCTGTACAATATTAAATTTTTCAGCAGCACCTAATACTAAATCTACACCAGGAATTTCTGCAATTTCTTTTGGTTTTAGTTGTGCATAACAACCAGTGATTACTACGGTGCTATCAGGAGATTTTCGCTGAATTTTACGTACAATACTTCTACATTCTTTATCGGCATTATCGGTAACAGAACAAGTATTAATTACATATACATCTGCCACATCATCAAACGATTTTTTTTCAAATCCTTCATTTTCTAATAATCTTGATAGGGTAGAAGTTTCTGAAAAATTAAGTTTACAACCCAATGTGTGAAAAGCTACAGAACGTTGTTTTTGCATGTTGCAAAAGTAGCAGTTTGTATGTACAAAAGAAAATGTTGTGCTTGCAGCCATAAATGTTATTTAACATAGATTTTGACATTTTTACAATTTGTAGTAAAATTTATTAATCATATATATCTATTTTCATTCTACAAATTTTATTTCATGCGTTATTACTTGATTCTTTTTTTTAGTTTACTCGGTTCTTCATCAATTGCTCAGATAGTGGTGATTGAAGCAGAAAAATTGAGTAATAAAGCCATTTTATGGGCAGAAAATACGCAGCATTGTGAAGTTTCGATACAATTAGAGCTAGATTTAAAAAATATGGAGGCAGATGTTGATAGTAAAGTTTTAATTATTCCTCCATTAGCTAAAAAATATAAGTTGGTTGAAATAAAGCGGAAAGATGAGGGAAAATATGGTTATTCCTATAAATACATATCTACTTTAGGCAATGTAACTATTCAAAAACCAGATGAATATGTATACGATTTGCCATTTGAAAAGAATAAACAATTTACCGTTGGTCAGGGTTATTTAGGCAATTTTTCTCACCAAAACGAATATGCTTTAGACTTCGACATGCCTTTAAAAACCACTATTGTAGCTGCAAGAGAAGGAACAGTTGTGTCTGTAGTACAACATTTTACAGAGAGTTGCTTGCAAGAGTCCTGTAAACAAGCTGGAAATAGAATTCTTATTGCTCATGCAGATGGAAGCTTTGCCAGTTATGTGCATCTTTTTGTAAATGGATCTTTGGTAAAAGTAGGAGATAAGGTTAAAAAAGGGCAAGCAATTGGATTGAGTGGAAATACAGGTTATGCCTCAGGTCCACACCTACATTTTAGTTGTTTTTTACCCAGATTTAAGGATAAAGAAAGTTTTAAAACCAAGTTTAAAACAAATGATGGTTCTTCTATTGTTTTTTTAGAAGAAAAGAAAACGTATTTGAAGCTGTATGAATAGGAGAATAACATTCATATCTATTCTTAGGGAAAATGATTGATAATCAAAATTGCATATTATATTAATAAATTGTAAACAGTATTTACCTAATTCTTTTATACAAGTACTTTGTTATTAATTGGTGAATATGCGATTACAATATTTCTATTTTACATTATTTTCTTTATTTTTCTTTAGTTCTACAATTCATGCTCAAAATTTTGCTATTGTAGAAAAACTATCTACCCAATTTCCTGATTCTGCTTATAACTTGTTAAAAAGCTATTTGAATGTTGCAAAAAATAAACAACAAAAAGTAGTGGAGGCAAAATGTTTGCAACAAATGGGACAAATATTGTTCCATAGAAGCAATTATACTGCTGCTATAGATCATTTATTAGAGGCAGAAAAAATTTTTGTTGATGAGAAGCAATGGCTATCGTTGGCACAAAACCGTAATTATATTGGTAATATTTACTATTATAACAAACAACCACAAAAAGCCATTCTAGAATTTAATGAAGCATTAATACTGTATAAAAAAATTAAACATGAAAAGGGTATTGCAGAAACTTATGGACAAATTGGGCATATTTACGAGAAAAAACTTGCTTACGATTCGGCTTATTATTTTCAAAAACTGGCATTATATCATTTATTACAACAAACTGATAGCACAGGATTAGCAAAAATTTACGAAAACATTGGTAGTATCATGGAAGATAAGAAGCAATTCGATTCTGCAATGTTTTATTATACTTATGCTTTACAGTTAAATCAACGCTTTAACAACCAGATAGCCCAATTAGAAATTATAAACAATATTGGTGATGTTTATAGAAAAACGGGCAATGCTGTAAAAGGTTTATACTATTCTAAACTTGCAATGCAACTATCATTACAGCTTGAAGAAAAATATCAACTGAGTAGTGCTTACAGAGATATGGCAAGGTGTTTTGAGTTATTGAAACAATATGACAGTGCTTTTTTTTACACCGAATTGGGTAGAAGTTTATTACAAGACATTTATACTACAGAAAATAGTAAGCAAATTGCTTTGATGCAAACATTGTTTGATACAGAAAAGAAAAATACAGAAATAGCAAAACTGAATGGTGAAAGAAGAATTAGTATTACTATAACTATAGCTACTATTTTGGTTTTATTATTATTAATATTATTGGCTTGGGTAATTAATAATAAACAGAAACTTAAAATTAAAATTGAAAGAGAAATAAACGAGGCTAACCAACAAATGTTGGCAACACAAAATGGCTTATTAGAAGCAAAATTGAAAAACAAGGAGTTAGAAGAAACCAATCTAAAACAAGAATTAGAAATAAAGAGTAAAGAATTATCATCCCATATTTTACATTTAATTCAAAAAAATGAAGTGTTAGAAACGCTAAGAAACGATTTACAAGAATTGATAAAAGATGAAAAACGTGATCAAAAAAAACAAATAAAACAAGTATTACAAAAAATAAATTTCAGTTTTACACAAGACACTTATTGGGAAGAATTTCGACTCATTTTTGATAAAGTACACCAATCGTTCTTTAGCAATTTACAAAAAATTTCTACCGATTTATCAGCAACTGAATTGCGTTTATTAGCATTGATAAAAATGAATTTAAGTTCTCAAGATATTGCTACATTATTAGGAATTACATCAGATAGTCTTCGTGTTACAAGATATCGTATAAAGAAAAAATTAAAATTACATCAAGAGGCCTCATTATCAACCTTCATTCAATCACTGTAAATGAGTATTATTTTCTGTAAAACTGAATAGGGATAACAATTTGTTAATGGAGAAAAAATAGAATGTAAATATTTGATTATCAATGCTTTAAATTTTATTGTTGCCTTTAAACTTACAGTGTAAAATGCTATGTTGCCTATTTGTTTACGGCATTAATTATACATATCTTCTACAACAATAAATATTTGTGCAAACAACAAATTGTTTATGATACGTACATGTATTTTACTCTTCCTGTCCATTTTATTTGGATCAAAACTCACTGCACAAGTTAATAATGTAACACCTGCACTTATTAAAGGTCATGTAATTGATGCTGTAAATAAAAGTAATTTAGCAGGTGCAATTATACAAGACTTAGGTAGCAACAACCGAACTGTTGCAGATTTAGATGGCAAATTTACGCTGTACATTCAACCCGGAAAACGAAAGGTTCAAATAGTGTATTTAGGTTATGCCGATACTACTTTTGTTGTAGATTTAGTAAGTGCGGCTTCTACTAATTTAATTCTACCACTAAAAAGTTTTTCTAATCAATTATCAAGCGTTCTTGTTACAGGTTACACACAAGGACAAGCAAAAGCTTTAAATCAGCAAAAAAATGCTGATAACATTAAAAGTATCGTTTCAGCTGATCAAATTGGTCGTTTTCCTGATCCAAATGCTGCTGAAGCCTTGCAGCGTTTACCTGGAATAAATATTGAAAGAGATCAAGGTGAGGGAAGATATGTATTAGTACGTGGTTTAGCACCTCAATTCACAAATATCAATATTAATGGCGAACAAATTCCTTCACCAGAAGCAGATGTACGTTTTGTAGCCCTAGACGCTATTCCTAGCGATCAATTGGCTTCTATTGAGGTAAGTAAAAGTCTTACTCCTGATATGGATGGTGATGCTGTTGGTGGTTCTGTAAATTTAATTACTCGTTCTGCACAAAGTAAACAACTACATATTGGCGGGTCGTTAGTAGGTGGATATAACCAACTAATGAATAAACCAAATATTCAGGGTCAGTTGCAGTTTGATAAAAGATTTGGCAAAAAAGAACGTTTGGGAATAATGCTCAATACTAATTATTACCATAACCATTTGGGTAGCGATAATTGGGAGCAATCACCAATAGATAATGAAGTTGAATTACGTGATTACGAATTAGTAAGAACACGTTTTGGATTAAGTAGCACTATCGATTATAAGTTTAATAATCGTAACGAAATTTATTTCCGCTCATTATATAGCAGATTTTCTGATAGAGAATGGCGTAGAAGATATGTATTTATTCCCAATGACGATGAGATAGAGAAACTTACTAAAGATCGTTTCGAATCACAATCCATAACCACATTTAATCTAGGTGGAAAACACAATTTGAAACATTTCTTTGTAAACTATGAAACTCAATTTTCACTTGGCGAACAAAAAACACCTTATGACCATGAAATTGGATTTATAGCAGATTTACCAAGTAATTTATCATTCTCTTCTATTAAATTTCCTACAATAAATGCTGCCGGATTTAATGATAATTCCAACTACGAGTTTGACGAAGCAAGTTTTGGAAATACCTATGCAAAAGATAGAAATATTACAGCTAAAATTGAATTTGGAATTCCATACAAACTACATGCAAGTAATGGGGTATTAAAATTTGGTGGCAAAATTAGATCGAAAAAGAAAAGTTATAGCATTGTAAACGATGTATTTGAAAGTAATGGAGGAATTCCAAATGCTGATGCTTTTGATGAAGCACCACTTAAAAATTCATTTTTAAATGGGAGATACAATTTAGGTAGACCAATAAACGTATCCAGATTTAACCAATTTTTTAATGAAAATGCTGGTTTATTTGAATTAGATGTTGAAGGAAAAGCAATTGATGAAGCATTAGAAGCATTTGAAGCAACTGAAAATGTTTATGCTGGTTTTGCAATGGCTCGTCAGCAATTTAAAAAATTATTGGTTGTTGCAGGTGTTCGTTACGAAAAAACCAATGTAGATTATCAATCGAAAGATGTGTTAATAAATGCATCAGGCGATTTAGAAGCAATTATTCCTATTCGTGGAAAATCGAATTACGATTTTATTTTGCCACAAGCTCAATTTAAATATGAATTAAATAAGTTTACCAACATTAGAGGAGCAGCAACTTTTTCTTATGCTCGTCCAAACTTTAATGAAATTATACCTGCACAAGAAATAAATGTAGAAGATAATGTTGCCAATATTGGTAATGCAACTTTACAGCCAACAAAAGCATTTAACACCGATTTAATGATTGAACGTTATTTTGGAAATATCGGTCTTGCATCTGCTGGATTATTCTATAAAAAATTAAACGACTTTATTTACCGCAAAGTTGTTTTCAACAGTCCTTATCCATTTACAGGTGTTCCTTTGGTAAATAGCATAGACGTAATTCAAGCCCAAAATGGCAATACAGCCAATTTATTTGGATTTGAATTGGCTTTTCAACGCAATCTTGGTTTTCTGCCAGGTATTCTAAAACATCTTAGTATTTACACCAATTATACTTACACTTATTCTAGGGCAACCATACAAAGCCGAATTGCTGATGTAAATAAACCAAATGAAACCGAAAAACTCCGTTTGCCCGGTCAAGCAAACCATGTAGGCAATTTGTCACTTGGTTACGAACATAAAAATTGGATAATACGTGTAGCTGCCAATTTTAATGGTGAATATTTAAGTGAAGTAGGAGGAAATAGCAATGAAGATTTGTATGTAAAAAGTAGAATGCAGTTAGATATAAACGCTAGTTACATACTCAATAAAAAATTTAGATTTTTTGGAGAATTTTTAAACATCACCAATCAACCTTTTGAAACTTTTATGGGAAATAAAAATGTTTTGGTACAAAGAGAGTTCTATAAATCATGGGCTAGAATAGGCGTTAAATTCGATTTTAAACCTAGTAAAAATTAAAACTCGAATTCACATTCAAAACAAAATAAGTAATTATTTTTAAATATATTATATGTCTAGTAAAATCATATTATGCCTATTAACAATTGTATTGTTAACTAGTGCTTGCGATCAGAAAAATAAAGATGTGGTAATGCCACTGTCTGCAAATAATTTCCCCCAAATAATTTCGTTCAGTGATGAAGGAGATGGAGCGTTAGAAGATGAAGATAAATTTAGTTTTAAACTTACTTTAAATGATAGAGTAGATTCAACAGGCGATGAGTTATCTGGTAAAGTTATCCCACTAAATGCAGATGTAACAGTTGCTTTTGAAGTTGCAGATTTTGAAGGGTTTAATAAAATAGCAGATTACATTTCAGATGTAGATGCATTCTACGAAGTTGATGATTGCACTACTCAAAGCGTAAGCGTACAATTTAATGCCAATACAGGTAAAGGAACAGTAACTTTTCCTAAAAATGTAGAAGAAATAGAAATTGAATTTGAAACAAATGATAACTTATTCGATGATAATGTATTAAACATAACTGATCGTAATCTTACTTTTCAACTTACAGGCGTAACTGGTAACGGAAACGTTACTTACAATAAAGCTGCTGAATTTACCTATGAAGTGCTTGACGACGAAGCCATTCATGGTGAATGGGAAGTAGATCATAAGAATGCTGTAGAGTTTGCAGCATTTAAAACCCTATTTGGATTAATAAGCGATGACGTTAAAAGTTTAAATGCAGCCGATATTAATGAAATTAAAATAAACATCGAATACGATGAAGTTAAGGTTGAAATAGAATTAAATGAAACTGAAACGGTTACTGAATGTGGAGTTACTTCAGTTGAAAATAAAGTTATTGAGATAGAAGCTAGCATTGAAGAGTTGTCTACAAAAACATTAAGCGGTGATATTGAATTTGCAGAAGAAATAGAACAATCTAATGGTAGTTTTGAAGAATTTATATATAAGGGTTCTTTTACAATAAGTGGCAACTTACTAGGGCTACGATTAAAAGGCGAATACAACGGAACTGAAACTGCAAGTATTACGTTGAATTTAAAAAAATAAAAACTAATGTATTTAAACCGATATAAAAATCTTCTTTTGGGTTCTATCTTTTTTGTTGTTACACAGGCATGTAATCAACAATCCACATCTACATCTGTGGCTAATAAAACGGTAGATTCTCTCATTATTAAACCCACTATTATTACCGATACAGTAGAAAATGATACTGACGATCCAGCAATATGGTTGCATCCTACCGATAAAAGCAAAAGCCTAATTATCGGTACCGATAAAGATGAAAATGGTGGCTTGTACGTTTTTGATTTGCAAGGAAAATGTATAAAAGAAAAAACAATCAAAGGTTTAAAGCGTCCAAACAATGTTGATATAGAATATGGATTAATGTTGAATGGAAAGGCAACCGATATTGCTGTTGTTACCGAACGATTAACGCATAAACTACGCTTATTTGCATTGCCAACCATGCAACCAATTGATAATGGTGGAATCGAAGTCTTTGAGGGAGAAACCCAAACAGATTACAGAGATTTAATGGGTATTGCTTTATATAAAAATCCTTTAGGTAAAATATTTGTAATTGTAGGAAGAAAAACAGGACCAACAAATGGTAAATACTTATGGCAGTATGAATTAAGCGATAATGGAAGAGGAGGCGTTGAAGCCAAACTTGTAAGAAAATTTGGAAAATTTAGTGGTCAAAAAGAAATCGAATCAATTGCTATAGATGATCAATTGGGGTATGTTTATTATTCTGATGAAACAGTTGGTATTCGCAAATATTATGCAGATCCATTAAAAGGAAATGAAGAATTGGCACTATTTGGACAAAATTTATTTAAAAGAGATAATGAAGGAATTTCTATCTACAATACATCAGATTCTACAGGCTATATTTTAGTATCTAACCAACAAGCCAACACATTTGTTGTGTTTGCAAGAGAGGGTAAGCAAACAAATACTCACCAACATCAAATGATTACCGAGATACCACTTTCTACACTTGAAAGCGATGGATCTGATGTTACAAACGTTACTTTAAACCCTCAATTTTCAAAAGGGTTATTCGTAGCTATGAGCTTGGGCAAAGTTTTTCATTATTATGATTGGAATGTTATCCAAAAATTTATTGATAAGAAAAACACGAAGTAAATTCGAAACTGCAAAAAAAGAACAAGAAAATCAATCATATTTTCTTGTTCTTTTTTATTTATTACTCTTTACAAATTCTATTATTTTTGAAGAAACTAATTCTGTCTCCGTAAATTGTTTACCACTTTTTTTCCAAAGCATCAAAGTTGTAAATGTTTGGTTACTTTTTTTAGGTAAAACATTGGCCGCTACGTTCAAAACTGCACTTTCAAGGCTTTGTGGATGCAAACCTTTTGCGAACTGAATTTCATTTTTTTGCCATCCATCAATCGATACCAATGCCAATTGGTATTCACCATTATCAATAACCGTTACAGGATAATTTTTAACAGTAAAGCTTTTCGATTTTATGTTTGCTTTTAGAATGCATAATGTCCCAATCTTATTGCTACAGTATCACTGCTTCCATTTGTGCATTTATCTACTCTTAATATTCCATTTTCCAATGGCATATCGGCTAGCTGAAAGGTAATAGAAGAATCTGTTTCTAAAACTACATTTCTGTAGTAAACTCCATTGGCAAATTGTTGAAAACTGTACAAACGAAATGGCTCCCATTGTTGCTTTTTATTTTTCACAACATAATTCATGGCTACAGTTCCGTTGCTGCTATCTGCTTGCCAAGGAAAAACGCTATTGTAGGTTAAACGATTGTAGTTTTCGCTGCTTCTAAATGGTTCATTTGCACCAATTGCTTTCACTTTACACCAAGCTCGTACTTCTGAAGCTCCAATATTGGGATAATTGGTAATTAAAATATTAGAAGAATCTTGCAATTTGTTGTACACTTTTCCTTTTTGTAATTGCTTTTCCCAAGCACCATTGTTTTCTTTAGCCGTCCAAAATGGATTGTCATCAGGTATAAATAAAGCAAAAAAGGCTTTGCCCATCCAATAAACACTACCTCTACAACTATAAGGCTGAACTGCTGGTTCAAAAGCACCATAAAAGCCAAGAGTAGGCACACCATCTTCTAAAAAATTTGGATGCTGCAAAAATTGTAAAATTACGCTTGAAGCAATTCTACGCATCCATCCATAATTGATTTGTTCATTTTGTTCTAAACCAGTTAATGCAAAAGGTACAATCGATGCAATTCTATAGCTAATGCTTCTTCCCCACATAATCATTGTTCCATCTTTACCAAACATGTAAGGATAATTATTTTTTACATCGCTAAAATTGTGCATGAATTTAGCTGCATAGTCTGGATAATATTTTTTTCCAAAAAAATTTGCCCAAAGTGGAGCATACATCTGAAATGCCCACATGCTGTAGTAATCGTAAGCAGGAGCATCGTTGTACCAGCCACTTCCATGATAATGTTGCAACGATTTGTTTAAATATTCAATCAATAATTTTTCATTAACTGCGTAACCTTTATCTTTTAAAAAACTTAGTATAAATATGTTGAAAAACTTCCAGTTACTAGCAACTGTTGGCCCATCACCATAACTAAGCATTAAAGTTGCTAAAGCATTTTTTTGTGATAGTGTTAAAGGATTCCATAAAACTTCTGGAATGGCGAATAGAGATAAAGACAAAGCACCCAATTCTACTAAATTTTGACTTGGCCCACCATTTTTACTTCTCGGTTTTATATATAATTTGCTTGTGCTATCTGTAAGTTTTACAATATTGTAACGATAATAATCTGCTACTTTTATTCCATTAATTTCTAGGCTAGGATTGTCTTTTAATAATGGTGCTGCAATAAATAATGTTCTACATAAACCTTCTAACTTCTCTGTAGGAATTTGGTTTTCGTTTCTTGGGTAACTTTTTCCTGCTTGCTTGGGAAACTTCATAGGATCATCTAAACTATGAATGTAGCTAAAAGCTCCTTTAAGTAAATAAAGTGCTGCATCTTTCCAATGTTGTTTGGTCATTCCTGTTTTTGGACTCAGTTGATAATTGGGATTTTTTAATTCAAATATTGAATGGGAATGTGTTGTAAGTTGTGCTTTTGTTTGAACAACTATGAACAAAAAAAGACCACAAAAAACTATAGTAAGGTTGTTGAATTGCAAATGTTTTGTTTTCATCCGATACAGATTTTTATCTTTTCTTTTCTGCGAAACGATACATTTCACAAGCAGCTAATAAAAATGCACCAACACCAAAATTTGCAGTTGCGTTTTTGTCTACAATTTGCCCAGGAATAGCTCTTTCACCAATCGGTTGTACATATCCAATTTTACCAGAGGGTTGTAAGGCAATTTTAGTTAAGTAATCCCAACTTTTCGAAACAATTGGTTCAAACTCTTTTTTACTTAAAAATCCATTATTCATTCCCCATAAGTAAGCATACGTAAAAAATGCGGTTCCACTTGTTTCATATCCTGGTGCATGAGCTGTATCTGCAATACTTCTAGTCCAATATCCTTCTGCTTGTTGGTATTTTTTTAAGCTATATGCCATGCCTTTAAATTTGCTGATGTATTCATTTCTATGTACATCATCTTTAGGCAATTCTTGTAATACTTTGGCTAAAGCGGCAAAAACCCATCCATTTCCTCTTGCCCAAAAATCTTTTTTACCCGTGGTTGTTTTATGTTTTGGATAAATATACTTGGCATCTCGATAATAAATTTGTTCTGTAGAATCGTACATAATACTATTGGCATAAGAATAATATTCGTACAATTTGTCTAAATACATTTTATTACCATTAAGATGATACATTTTCACCATTACAGGCATTACCATATACAATCCATCAGCCCACCACCAATAATCATTTTTTGAAGTACTTATTTGATAGTTTATTACTTCTTTAGCTCTTTCAACTTTAACTGCTGCTGAATCTATTCTGTACAAATCAATATATACTTGAAAACAAGTTTGCCAATCACCAAACAAAACAAACTCTGGTTTTTCGCCATAACTGTATTTCCAACTGTCTTTATTGGTAGCTGTTGCACCCATCCATTGATTGTATTTTGCCCAATCTTCTGAGTATTGTTTATAGCTATTGTTTTGAGTAAGTTTATATACTTCTATGTTGGCTGTATGATAAGTTGCATGATCCCAAAATGCTCTTACGTTTGTTGGAGTATTTTGTTGCCAATATTGATTTACTGTGTTTATAATTTGAAGAATATTACTTGGAGATTGTTGTATTACTTTTTGTGGATGCTTTGTAGAATTGCAAGCACAAAGTATAATCACTGATAGAATGATGGTGTTTGCAAATCGTTTGTTATAGATATATTTCATGACATTATCGTTGTACAAATCAGTTGAATCGAAAGGTTGATTTTCAGAAATAGTACTTTAAAAAACACTGATAGGTCAGAATTAAAACAAGTACCAATAACGTTTCAAAAACGAATAAAAAGAAGAATAAGTGTGAATAATACATTTAAAATAAATCCCAAAATAAAAAAGCCAATGGCTTTTTTATTTTATTCCTCAGCTATTAAAATAATCCGAATAACTGACTATCTATTTTGCTAATGATATCTCCGTAATGTTCTTCGTTTTCAGCAAATTTATTTTTATCGCAATCAATCACCAATAAAGGACCTTCTTTGTATCCATCAATAAACTTGTTGTAGTATTCATTTAGTTTTTTTAAATAATCTAAACGAATATTTTCTTCATATTCTCTACCTCTTTTTTGTATTTGAGCCACTAATGTTGGAACCGATGCTTTTAAATAAATGAGTAAATCTGGTGGTTCTACCATTGATTTTAAGGTTTGAAAAAAGTCGTAATAATTTTCAAAATCTCTTTTACTCATTAAGCCCATATCATGCAAATTGGGAGCAAAAATATTTGCATCTTCATAAATGGTTCTATCTTGAATAACCGTTTCAGTTCCTCGTTGAATTTCTAATAATTGGTTTAATCGGCTATTTAAAAAATAGATTTGAAGATTAAAACTCCAACGAGGCATATCTTCATAAAAATCCATTAAATAGGGGTTATGATCTACGTCTTCAAATTGAGGTATCCATTTGTAATGTTTACTCAACATTTCTGTTAAAGTAGTTTTTCCTGCTCCAATATTTCCTGCAATTGCTACGTGTTTTGGTTTTTTTGTTTTTGCCATGCCGCTTAATCCTTCTTTTTAGAAAAATATTTTATGTGAGAAACGAGGTTGAAAATTGAAAATAAGTAATTAGAAAGAATTACTGTAATTAATTTCTAAAAACTATTTAAACTTATTTGATTCATGAAAAATTAGGTATAGTTCATGCCAATAGCTGTTCTAACATCTTGTAATGTAGCTTTTGCACTTACTCTAGCTTTTGCAGCACCTTGTTCTATGATTGAATGTAATAATTGTTTATTATGTTGAATTTCAGCAGCTTTTTCTCTAATTGGTGCAATAAATTGTACCATATCTTCTGCCAATTGCTTTTTCATATCGCCATACCTAATGATACAATTGCCTGAGCTACTTGCATTAAAATCGTGGTTAAATTTTTCGTATGTATCTGGTTTGCTAACCAATTGCATTAATGTAAACAAGTTTTCAATATAATCTGGTTTGGTGCTATTGGTTTCTGTTGGTC
>Ga0209398_1000514_pt1 | contig 23829 bp, 14 predicted proteins | sample AshMeaBigSpring_FD_184125 | JGI IMG/M metagenome (GOLD analysis project Ga0209398, IMG submission 184125) | Groundwater microbial communities from Big Spring, Nevada to study Microbial Dark Matter (Phase II) - Ash Meadows Big Spring (SPAdes)... | ecosystem: Environmental > Aquatic > Deep... | reverse complement strand
CTACCATTGTCGGCGCGGCTAACTTGATAAATAATAGAGTTGTTCATTAACAAACCTTGCGGAACACCTACAGGAGCACGCATTGGCCAAACGATATCTATGCTATCTAAAATAGGGATATTGGCAACACGAACAATTTTAATTGCTTTCACTTTAGTAATATCAACAGGTGGTGTAGTAGACCAACTTGGTGTATTACAGCCCGCAGGATTGGTAGCCGAAGTAAAGTCAGAATAACAAGGATTGCTAACTGTGGTATAATAAACGGTAGAAGATGCATCGGTGGTTGTTACTGGACCAGCCAAATTTGCATACCATTCTGAACCTCTATAATCGGATATATAAGGAAAAACATCCACTAATACAAGGTCTTTAGCTACCACATTACCTAAGTTTTTAACCGTAATTTTATAGTTAACCGGTCCGCCTTCTTGTGCTACTGCATTTACAGGATAGTATACAAAACCTGGATCGCAACCGCTTTGACCTTTGAATGCTCTCAAAGCAACAGCCGAAATAATCGTTACTTCTTGTATATTGGTTTTGTTATTAAATAGGGCATTATCACTGTTTAAAGTCATTTGATTGGGAATGGTACCAGCTGCTGTTCCTGGCTTAATAACTGCATCAAAATTGATGATATACGTTTTGTTTACAGTAAGTGTACCTAAATTGTAAGTAAGAATTGTTTGTCCCCCTGCCGTGGTACTAACCACCGGCGTTATTGGAGCCAACGCACTGCTACCAGCTTTAAACTCGGAAGAACCGGGCACATACATCAATCTTGCATCTAGCGTATCTGATACCACTACATTGGTTGCGGATAGGTTTCCACCTAGGAAAGTAGAAAATTTATAATTTACCGTATCACTAGCTTTAAAGTTGCTGCTACTATTCAAGATAGCTTTTTTCGTATCCTTGAAAGCCGGTTGTGGTGCTATCAACTCCGAAGCTCCGTTACAACTGCTGTATGCGGTAGTAGTTCCATTGTATACAAAATTACCAGTTGAATTATTGGTAATCAAAGTTCCTGTAATGGGAGCACCATACTCGCCTTCCACAATTGCAGAGCCATCTTTAGCTCCTTGTGAAGCCCTTCTAGCGTTTCCACAATAACTTAAATCTTGTTTGGCACCTAATGGCAAGGTTCCGGTTACCCTTACGTGTACTTGGGTAATGTATTCACCGGTAGCTAAGGAAGGCGTTTGACTTTCCAAAGCCGAATTGCTAGCAATATCTAAAGAATAAAATGTACCAAGCGTAGTAAAAGAAGGATTGAGATTGGTGGCATATTCTACAAAAATAGTTGCCTGACGAACAGAGTCAAATACGTCTTTTATAGGGCGTATTTTAATCGTATTCATATCAATACTTTTATCAACTGTATAAGTAAGGTTTACTTCATCCAATTCAGTATTGCCATTGTTTTTCCAGCCATTAGAAAAAGTATTGCAAGTGGTGCCTGCCAAAATATGATCTCCTATCCAACTTGCTGTTGCTGCGGTAATGTTACCACCCGTACAATTAGCCTTTGCAGTAGGATTAGCAATGGTAAAACAATAACTATCGGCTGAGGAGGTGCTTTCAAAAGCGCCTATTGGTAAAGATGGAACATCGCCAAATAAACGAATACGATTACAAACGTTATCGCCTGTGGCAAAACTTGTATTAGGATATTTTACAGTAACATAACAAGCACTGCTATAGCTTGTAAAGGTAGTGCCTGAAGGCCAAGTCCATGTTATGGTACGATCAGATGGATTGTATACAGGGGTGTTAGATCCGCTAAAAGTAGTAGCCGATTGAAAAACAGCATCTACCGGCAAGGTATCAATCAATACGGGATTGGTTAACTGTAAACTGCCAGCTCCCGTTGTTGCGGCAATATTTAGTTGGTAAATAGTGACATCGTTTATTGCGCCTCCAGCTTTTTTATTTTTACTCACAGTAACAGTGTTGGAAGCAATAGCCGTGATGCTTGTGGTATCGAAATTTGGATCGCCCAAAATACCTAAACTGTTTGCCACATTGGCGGCTGCAATAGATGCAATCAAATTAGGTGCATAACCATTAGGTGTAGTACCAGTTATGTACTTCATTTTGATTTGAAGTTCGCCGGTACTGCCCGCAGGTAACGGGTTTTTGAATACAATTATAATTTGGTTACTTGATGCATTATAGGTAACACCCGATACTTGACTTTCGTCGTATTGTACAGAATTACTAAAAGGAGAAACTGAATAAGGAACCATTTGTGCAGGTAATGCTATTGTAGCAGTTGCATTTGTGGCACTTGGGACTGTAAAACTAGAAAAAGCATATCGAACGGTGTCGATAAACAAGCTCCCCGTTGTTTTTGATGGATCGCTCAATACCTGATCAATATTCAATGTTGTTTGAGCAGAAGCGGCGGTTGCAATCGACAATAAAAAACCGATTAAGATTGCCTTTGTATTTACAAAAAAATTGTAACTTTTTTTCATGGTTTGGAAGGTTGTGGAAATCAAAAAAGATAGAAAACTGAAAAATAAAGCTAGTTTACTTTGTGGATAAGTCAAAACAAAGCACCGATTTTTCAACACAATTATTAAAATAAGCTAAAAAATCACCCAAAAGGGTGACCTTTTTTTGCAAAATTTATAGCAAAGAGTTTTGGACAATAGTATGTAATCGTCACGATTAATATTTAAAAAGTTATAATATTACTTTAAAATAGTAATAGGTTTTCGCTTGTATTGGGTGTTAGGACCTTCCACACTTACAATGTAAAGTCCGTTACCTACTGCCATGTTATTGACGTCAACATCTACTTTATTTTTGCCTTTAGCAGTTGTAACTGTCTTTGTTATAGCTACTCTGCCTGTAGCTAATTCAATAAGTTTTAGGGTTAGTACCTCTTCTTGACTGCTGTAATAACTGCACGTAAACCTAGTTGTAACGGGGTTGGGATACAAAGACAATTCCTTGGAAGATAAGTTGTTCAATAATTCTGCGTCATCTTTTGTAAACCCAATATTAGCAATTGTATTGTTAATATAAGTATTGTTACTTGCTACCTCTATACTAAATACAATGCTTGTAATATCACTTGCGTCAATTGTATTGGCAGTTCCTGCAGAAACAAATTTTTCCAGCTGAATATAATATTGTTTTTCATATACATCGAGTGGTATCAAAACGGTATATTGTTTATTCCATTCTTTGATGCTATTTTTTATCAAAGTAATGCGTAGTTTATTACCGCCCGCTGCTGTAAACTTCAATGTTTTGTAGGCCGATACATCTTTTGCTACACCGCCACCACTTAGCAATTTATACACCGATACGTAATTAGATGTTGTGGCTTCCACTTGCACATTTCTAAATATTGGAAATTCATTTGTGTAATTTCGATGAGCGTTGTTACTTACAACAAACTTGTTTAAGCGTGTACTTGATTGATCGTAATTAACTGACCAAGAACCATCACCCATATACACCAAATCCATTACTTCACCATTAACATACATCCATATATCGCTTTCATAACTATCGTTCACCGGCAGGCTAACTATGGTTTTTCCATTAGGAATAATATTGAAAGCAACGGAACGAGCAGTTACTGTAGCTAACTCGTTTACTTTTTCATTCAAAATAAAATGACCTGTTGTTTTGCTTGTTTTGTTGTTGATGACTAATGTTAAGGTTCCGGCTTCTCTTTTTCCGGATTCGATATAGGTTGCCGGCACTTTACCATTTGTGGCCGACTGCAATACCTCTACGGGTGCGTATCCTTTTAGTTTTACCAATACTTGCTGGGCCATATCAGCAACTAATTGCGGAGATACCGCCCACAGTTGAAAATTGTACATGTTTTCATCAGCAACAAAATCTTTTGTTAGCCAATTGCTTTGAATGGTATAACTGTTTCGTCCTTGCTGTGTGCCAATAGAAAAACTAACAGCATATTCCACATTGCCGTTGGCAGATTGTAGGGTATACTGGATCAAAGGTGTACCGAGAATGGTTATTTCCTGAATGGATAACAATGATGCACCCTTTAACCTATCACAAATTGGCTTGGTGTGGCTATATACTTCACCGCTTGTTTTGGTGGCAAAAGCAACAGCTTTAGCCTTATTATTATATACAAAATCAATAGATATTACTTCATTGGCATTGGTAATGCCTGTTAAATCGGTTGGGGAAGTAAGCAAGCCTGTGTAGCCACTCAAATGTGCAGGCATTAAGCTAGCCAAGTTGGTACTGCTGCTTATGTCCAAATTACCTTTTTCAAAGCCTCCCAAAATTCCGTTTGTCGTTTTTTGTTTAGTGGAAACATTCCACATTGGCACATTGGCATAATTGATAGCTCCATTTTCATTGTTTCGAGCCTTATTCACTACTCGGCGAGTGATGGCATCGCCCAAACTTTTGCTTTCTACGCCTCCGGTATTGCCTGAACTTACATAGTCGGAGGTTTTTGGACAATAGTAATATTCCACTGTTAAATCAACACCCATAAGGGTACTTTTATCGGAACGAGTATTACCAGTTGGGAAAAATGAAGAATCTTTGGTATTGGTACTAGCTGTGATTAATGCATTACCACTGCCCTTGTAGGCGCTCACATCTTGTAAAGAGGCCAAAAGCATTACAGAGTCGCGTTTTGTACTTATTTCCCAACCAAAATCTTTGCCACTTGTGCCTGCAAAATCTGTAACTCCGTCATATTTAGTAGCATTAAAAGTATCAATAACCGATGGCACCTGTAATCCAAAAGAAAAACCATCGCCTGCTAAATACATTGTTCCATCTGTTTTTGAATAAACCCTTTGGGTAACACCATTAGGCATATTGCCTGTAATTTCTACTTTGAATCTTGTATTCAACTGCACATTACTTATTAATTTAACTGCTTGCAGAACACCTAAAGCAGTATCAAATTTTTCAATTGATACATTTTTTGTGTACCCGTCTTTCCAATCCGTACTTGACAAAGGAAGTGTTGCTTTTTTTAGGATCACTTGGGACTTCAAACCAGATTCGCAGGTTGGAACATTCACTTCGGCTACCTTAGGTTCGGTAACCACAATTGTTTGTACAGTAGTGTCGATACAGCCGTTTTGTTCAGCAATTAAAGCAATATCATATATGCCGGATTTAGAAAACACCTTTTTTATTGTGCTTGCACGAATACCATTCTCCTTGCCCAATAGCCAAGTGTATGATTGGTAATTTGGAACAGTGGGTACCAATTCAAATTGATTGTTTGCCAATTGCTGTACAGTAAGTCCATTCGCAACTGCAAAAGAGGCATCAGGCAACGATTTTATGGTTAACACCAATGTTGCTATACTATCGCAACCTACAGCATTCGTTAATCGAGTACTATATGTGCCCCCGGCAGTATAACTTACCCCATTAAACAAATAACTACCGCCACTGCATATGCTCGCAGTGGTGGTTGAACTACTTGTTGATCTAACAGACAACACCAATGTTGCTATACTATCGCAACCTGCGGCATTCGTTAATCGAGCACTATAGGTGCCTCCGGCAGTATAACTTACCCCATTAAACAAATAACTACCGCCACTGCATATGCTCGGAGTTGTGGTTGAACTACTTGTTGATTTCACAGACAACACCAACGTTGCTATGCTATCGCAGCCCGCGGCATTCGTTAATCGAGCACTATAAGTACCTCCGGCTGTATAACTTACCCCATTAAACAAATAACTACCGCCACTGCATATGCTCGCAGTGGTAGTTGAACTACTTGTTGATTTAACAGTTACCAATGTACTCACCGTTGTATTACATCCAGATGCATTTGTATAACTATATGTAATTACAGACGTACCTGTATTGATGGCACTTACTGTACCACCACTATTTATGGTGGCTACGCCTGTGCTAGCACTTAACCAAGTACCTCCCGTTGGAGTGGTGGAAAGCAGCGTCGTGTTATTTTTACAAATGCTATTGTTACCTGAAATAGCTGCAACAGTTGGTAGTGCATTTACTGTAACATTGGTAGTTGCTGTAGCATTACCAATTGTATAACTAATTTGATAAGATCCCGCCTTGCTATCAGTCAAATTAATGTCACCCGAAACAGCGTTGATGCTCAAGCCACTTGGAACAGCAGTATACTGTCCTCCGGAAGTGCCAGAAAGCGTCACTTTGGCTATACCATTTGCACAAAAAGAAGCACTAGTATAGCTGATGCTATTAGCCGCTTGACCATCACCACAATCTTTGGAACTACCTTTGAAAACATAATAATGGTTTTCTCCACCGGCGTGTTCGTAGGACAAGGCGATAATCTGACCTTCGATATTTGATTGATTCTCTTTTTTAACGATATCTGCAAAAGGCGCAAATACAGTTCCTTCTATCGTACTGTTTCCTGCAATATTCAATGTTGTAGCATTGGGAAAATTAAACATCACGTAAGACAAGCTTTTTTTACCAATACCTGCTTGATTGCTTACCAACCATTTAAACGCTTTTGGGGTGGTTACATTGAAGATAACAATATGGCTATCGTCTGGTTCGTTACCAATATATGTTAGACCATTGGTTAAACTGTTTAGTTCATCCCCTGTTACGTTAATGTAATTGAGGCCATCCTGCACATATAATTTTAGTTGATTGCCACCTGTATACTTTAAGGCTTCGGTAATAGTTGCGAATTTCTTTTTTTCGTTAGGGTCGTAAAAGGCCGCATTGTTGGTGGTTTTGGATAAATTGGTAGCGTATGTTTGCATGGTTGCAAAAGCCTTTTCAAAATCAATATAGGCTTTATCGCATACGGGATTTACACTTGCACTTACAGAAAAATCTTTTGCATTCTTTTGAATATTGATACGGGGAGTGGTATTATAAGCACCGCTAGTAATTTGAATATTGGCGAATGCATTGTTATTATCCCGATACCAAACTGTAGAACCGGAACAGTTGGCAATTTTTACATAAGCACTTTGATTTACAGTTAGACCATTACCACTTTCATAAACTATTTTTCCTCCAACCAATAGTCCAATGGGTAAACTACCTACTTTAAAAGTGCCTGCGTCGCTATTAGCTACTCTATAATCGCCGGCAAGGGTTAAATCGCCACCTAAAGCTACAGGCCCCTCGGTTTCATTTGTGATTAATTTAGCACCATTTTTCAAAAAAACGTTGAAATTTTGAGCGAGTTCTGTTGGATTTTGTGCAAAACATTGTACAAACAATATAGCACTAGCCAAAATATTTGAAAACAAAAATTTCGTATATTTTCTTTTCATCTCAATTAATGGTTTAGGCAGTAACTAATTGATTAACGTATTTTGAATTACCTTATTATACAACTTGCAATATTTAATCTATTTCGACAACTGTATCAATAAAGTCTGCAAACAGCCTCTTTTATCGGTTAAGCTACCATTTCCACCTTCTAAAAAAGTGCCTGTTGCCTTAGATACCTATAGCATCAATAGAGGTGCCAACTTTGCGGACCTCTATTGACAAATGATTATCATTTCTTTATAAAATAACTAAAATTTACATGAGTTTGAAAATCGGAAAACATTTCCCAAATTGAAACATTTACCCTCAGTTTCATTTACTAGTGATTGTAATCAATTGCTTCTGATATTGGCAATTAACATCGTCCACAACTAAAATATAGGTACCTGCCAAACCTTTGCCTCCAGCAGCTATAGCCACTTGATTGGTACCTAATTGTGTGGCCACTTGTTGCGTACAAACCGTTTTTCCTGTTGCAATATCAATAAGCCTAAGCGTAGCCATTCCTTTTTCTACTGCTACAAATCGCACGTTCAGTTGTCCTACAGAAGGATTAGGATAAGCTGTAACCGGCTGCACTTTGGCATTGAACAGATTGTTGTCACCGTTGTCAAATTGAATATTTCCCAAAAAGGTATTCACCACTTCTCTTGTTCCACTTTCAATTTCTATACTAAATACAATTGTAGTAATGTCATTAGCGGCAAATGCTTCTTTATTTTCTGCGCTTACAAAACTACTGAGTGGTATTTGGTAATTGGTTTTTTCAGATGCCAAAGGCAATGAATAACTGTACTGACTATTCCAGTTGGCAATACCTTTTTTTACCAAAGTAATACGCAAACGATGACCGCCAGATGCAACAAAATGTAAATTAGTATACCCTGTCAAGTTTATTGGTAATCCACCGCCTTGTAATATTTTGTATACAGAAACAAAATCGGAAGAGGTGGCTTTGATTTGTACATTTCTATTAACTGGAAAAGCATCATTTGGTGTTGTTGAAGGTTGTTTGTTATTGGTAATGGCAAATTGCTCCAAGGTAGTATTGCTAGAAAAATAATTGATAGCCCAAGACCCATCGCTTATATATAATAAATCTACTACATTTTCATCGCGCACCAAGGCTACTTCGCATTCATTCATATCATTCACTTCTATATTTACGCTTTTGGTACCGTAAGCATTCAATTCTACCGGAATGGTATTTTCAACCATGGTAGATTGCTCGTTCATTTTTTGTTTAATTACCAATTGACCATTTGTATTAGCTGAATTGTTTTGGATTAAAATGGTTAAAACATGTTTCTTTCTAATGCCTGAAATCATATAGGTAGTAGGCAATTTGGGTTTGCTACCTTGTAGGATGGTTACATAAGCACCAATTGTATTTAAAGTAGCGGCAGCCGTTTGGCGCAATACGGCTTTGCTTACTGCCCATACTTGGTAATTGCACATGGTGGAGCCCCCATAATAATCTTTTGTAAGCCAATTACTTTCCAATTGTACTTTTCCGTTATTGATAATACCATTGGATATAGAAAAGCAAGTGGCATATTCTATATTTCCATCGTAGCCTTTTAATGCAAACCTTACCAAGGTAAAGCCATTGACCATCATTGTATCCATGAGTACTACAGAGGCGCCTTTTAAACGATCGCATACGGCTTTGGAGTGGTTGTAAATTTCGCCATTGGTTTGAGTTGCAAATACCACAGCTTGTGGAACCAATTGCTTGGTAAAGTCGATTGCTACTACATCTTTTGCATTGGTAAAGGTTGTTAAATCTTTTGGCGATGTATAATATCCAATATAACCAGGGATATTTTTGGGCATTAATGCGTCCAAACTAAGCGCACCAAAATCGATACCATTTTCCTTCCGGGGCATTGTTCCAAATACTTGTTTTGCTTGATTATTAATAGAAATGGGCTGCAATTGGGCATAATTAACAAAGTTACTCTCGTTGTTTTGGGCTTTGTGCAAAATGCGTTGGGTAATAATATCGCCAAGGCTTTTACTTTCAGTACCGCCGGTACTTCCGGAGCTAACAAAACAAGAAGTAACCGTTACGGTAAGGGTACTTTTTGCACTTTCGTAGCCATCTACCATTTGCGATACAAAAAAACGTTGTACACCTACCGAATCTGTAGCAGGTATTGGCGCAGTAGTGGTGTAGGTACTTCCCAAACTATCGGAATACCATTTTAACTGGCTACCAACTGCTGTCAATGGTTCTGCTTGAGCATCTTTGCAATACAATACATCGGTAGTTTCCGGACCCTTAGGATGGCAATTATTCACTTTGGCAACTACCTTTGTTTTATTGCTTTCGCAATCGTCTATGGTTTGCGATACAAAATATTCATATATACCTATTTGGGTTGTATTAATGGATGGAGGAGTAGACATACCGAGATTACTGCTTGCAGATGTATACCACAATACATTGCTTCCCTTCGCAGTTAAAGTGGCAGTTTTGTCGCCCATACAAAAAATGGTTGTATCGGCTACAATTGGTGCATTGGGTGAAGCACAAACAAACAATCCGCCATCGGAAGTGCCATTATCAAAATTTTCATTAAACTGTGTAAGCACCGTATTTAAATCGGTAACGCTATAGGCAGCACTGCAACCGCCAATAACTGCATTGGCTTGATCAATAATAAACGCTACCGTTTTTCCTTTAAATACTCCTTCGCCTTTATATTCCAATTGGGTTAGGGTACGACTGTTTTTGCCAAAAGTAACATCGTAGCCATCAAAACCTACATTCAATGTAGCAGCTAACAACTGCCCGGCCAAAACAGTCAAATTTTTACTCACCACATTTTCTTGTATTCCGCCTTTGAGTAATGAAGGTGTGCCCCCTTGTGGCAAAAAACTGCTAATGGCACTAGCATTTGTAAATGTGATTGCATTTTTGGCACAACCAATAGTAACCCCCTTTGCACCAAAAGCTTTACTAAAATGTGCATACATATAACTTGCTGCGTTTTCGCCCTTGGCAGGCGCACCCCAACCACCTTGTGTAAACGTTTTAAATCCTGTACAACTACCACATTGTGCAGACAAACTAAGGGTAATTAAAGAGGTGGTTAGCAGTAATACGATACTTTTTATAATGGTGGTGCTTTTCATAACAGCTAGTTTGATGTTTGGTATTGGTAGGTAACCAAATTTTGTACATCTTTTAGACTAACGTCGAAAAAAGCAGAAAAACCATTGACAATCAACAACAAAATAAATTTTCACCATGCCACCAAAAATTGCTAGTCGTATTTTTTGTCTTAAAAAAGAACAGATTTTCCCATTTAGAGAATAGCGAAGCCACTATAACGCCTATTATTGTTTGTGCCCTAATCAAAAAGGGTAAACTGATACGATGCTACATGAAAAGTGTAACTACAAAATTTGCAGAAAACAGGTAGGAAAGGGCAACTAGTACAAATATGGTAGCCGATTTAACTAAAGACTATTAGTTAAAGAAATGAAAGATGATTGTTTCATGTAGTATAGAAAAATGAAATTTCGTGAATAAGTAGTAACTACCAACTACCCTAGTAACCAAACAATTGTAGGTTTTTCTTATGTGGACTAAATGAGGGTTACATCTATTAATTCCAACAGTAAAAAAGGAGGAACTCTGTAATTATGCTTTTTTCTTCTTGGGTAGCACCAAACTGTCTGCAGGATAGTTAGCTTTAATACTATCTTGTATGGATTTAAACCAACTCACCAATGTAGTTTTTTCTTCGTTGGTTAAAATTGCATTTTTGTGTATCCATGTATAGCTGTTTAAAGGCATTTCGCCCTCTTCTACTTCCTCTATACATTCGTGCATTTTTTTGTATTGTTTGGCTATTCGATAACTAGCAAATTCATCAAAATTGATTTCATGTTTGCCTTCATCTACGTGATGGTTTAACCACCAAGCTACCGGTTGTAAATTGTTGTACCATGGATAATAAGTATTATTACTATGGCAATCATAACAGGCTTTAATCAAAGTAGCTTCCACTGCTACGGGTACCGGATACAACTTACTGATGTGATGGGTTGCTTTGGCTGTTTGTATATTTTTTTCCGGACGAATAAATTGAATAACTACCAATAACACTAAAATGCCCAATCCTACTTTTTTCAATGTATTTTGCATGATAAGTCTATTATATACCTGTAACTCGTTGCGTTTATGTCGGTAAATATAAATCATTCCGCTAAGTGGTTACCAAAAAATTGCCCTTTGGCTAGGAGCAACCCTTATCAAATATACAAAAATCAAATACATTTTAAATTTATTTATTAAAAAATATTAAAAAAACCTATTTTTAAAATCCGATTGACTTGCAATTCACAGATACGTAAATAATTTAATCGTTATGGCTATAAGAGTAGCAATTAACCACAAGACCACTTATCAGTACGACAGATTGGTTTCATTATCGCCACATGTATTTCGTTTAAGACCTGCTGTGCATTCCCGAACTCCTATTGAAGCCTATTCGTTTAAAATTTCGCCAAGCGAACATTTTATCAATTGGCAGCAAGACCCTTTTGGCAACTATCAGGCACGGGTTGTTTTTCCCGAAAAAACCACTGCCCTCTCTATTGAAGTAGAAGTAATTGCCAACATGGTGGTTATTAATCCTTTCGATTTTTTTGTGGAGGAATATGCCGAATCCTACCCCTTTCAATACCAAGGACAATTACCGAAAGAATTGATTCCCTATTTGGAAATAAGGGAAAAAGGCACATTACTTACCGAATGGCTTCTGGGTGTTGACACTAGCAAACGCAGTATTATCGACTTTTTGGTATACATCAACCAAAAGCTAAATCAAGATATTAATTACACCATCCGTATGGAACCGGGTGTGCAAACCTGCGAAGAAACATTGGGCAAGAGGTTGGGATCGTGCCGCGATTCGGCTTGGTTAATGGTACAAGTTTTGCGCCATTTGGGCTTGGCTGCTCGTTTTGTATCGGGCTACCTTATTCAGCTAACTGCCGATGTTAAAGCACTCGACGGGCCTTCGGGGCCAGAAGCTGATTTTACCGATTTGCATGCTTGGACAGAAGTATACATTCCCGGTGCAGGTTGGGTGGGTTTAGACCCTACTTCAGGACTTTTTGCTGGCGAGGGCCACATTCCGCTAGCTTGTACACCCGATTATGCTAGTGCCGCTCCAGTTGTGGGTGCTACCGATGTTTGCGAAACAGAATTTAGTTTTTCCAATTCCGTTACGCGCATTCATGAAGATCCGCGCGTAACAAAACCCTATACGGAACACCAATGGGCCAATATTAACCAAACCGGACTCCAAGTAGATGCTGATTTACTGGCAGGCGATGTACGCATGACTATGGGAGGCGAACCCACTTTTGTTTCTATTGACGATATGGAAAGTGCCCAATGGAATACAGCTGCTGACGGGAAGGAAAAACGCATTCTCTCGCACGACCTCATATTTAAATTGCGCGAACAATTTGGCCCATCGGGTATGATTCATTATGGACAAGGCAAATGGTATCCGGGTGAGCCGCTACCGCGTTGGCAGTATGGTTTGTTTTGGCGTAAAGATGGCTACCCCATCTGGAAAAACATTGACCTCATTGCACACGAAAAAATTGAAAAACAGTTCACTCACGAACATGCAGCATTGTTTACTGCCGAATTGGCCAAACATTTGGCCGTAAGTGTTGATCATGTTAGCGCTGCCTATGAAGATATCTTCTATTTTTTATGGACAGAAGGTAAAACACCGGTGAATATTGATTTAACAAAAGCCAATTTAAAAGATCCTATTGAGCGACGTACGCTCATAGAACTGCTGCAACAAGGCCTTGGCAATCCTGCAGGTTATGTTTTGCCTTTGCATTGGAACTATTACAGCCAACAATGGCAAAGCTGCAAATGGCAACTTAACCGCGAAAATCTGTTCTTAATTCCCGGCAACTCACCTATCGGTTTACGCTTGCCACTCGACAGCTTACCCGTGGTGGCCAAAGCCAAAATGCCGCAAAAAGTTGAACGTAGTTTGTTTGATGAATTGCCCGAATTAGACCGCTTTCACGAAACCATTACTAGTCGTTACGGCACCATCACCGAACATGTACCACCACAAAAAAAGTGGATACCTACAGAAGCGCCGTCCGATAAAAAAGATACCAAACAGTCGTTAGTACCGCAGGAAAAAGAACCCGAAGAAATAGCCCCACTTTTTGAAGTGCCAACCATTAAAACAGCACTTTGTGTGGAAGCAAGGGAAGGTGTTTTGTACATCTTTTTACCTCCTATGGATTATTTGGAGCATTATTTGGATATGGTAGCGTGTATAGAAGCCACCGCTGCGGCCCTTCAAATGCCCATTCGAATAGAAGGGTACGAACCCCCGCGCGACTATAGAATGGAACGATTGGTGATTTCGCCCGATCCGGGCGTGATTGAAGTCAACATCCACCCCTCCAAAACTTGGCCGGAATTAAAACACAATATTGATACGTTGTACGAACAAGCCCGCTTGTCGCGTCTTGGTACCGAAAAATTCATGCTCGATGGCCGACACACCGGTACGGGCGGTGGCAATCACATCACTATTGGCGGTGCAACACCTTCGGAAAGTCCGCTTTTGCGCAGACCCGATTTGTTACGTAGTTTGATTACTTATTGGCAACACCATCCCGGATTGTCGTACTTGTTTTCCGGCGCCTTTATTGGTCCAACAAGTCAAGCACCGCGTATTGATGAAGGACGAGAAGAGAAGTTGTACGAAATGGAAATTGCTTTTGACCAAATTCCGGATAATGGCTTTGTTCCATTTTGGCTAACCGACCGCTTGTTCCGACATTTATTAACCGACATTACCGGCAATACCCACCGTTCGGAATTTTGTATCGACAAATTATATTCGCCCGATAGTTCTTCGGGCAGATTGGGAATTTTGGAATTTAGGGCATTTGACATGCCGCCCCACAAGCACATGAGTTTGGTACAAATGCTGTTGATTCGGGCTTTGATAGCCAAGTTTTGGAAAAAACCGTACAAACACAACTTGGTAAGATGGGGAACCGAACTGCAAGACAAGTTTATGCTACCTCACTATGTACACCAAGATTTGAAAGATGTAGTGGCCGACTTAAACGATGCAGGATATGCTTTTGATATCAGTTGGTTTGATCCATTTTTCGAATTTCGCTTTCCACACTACGGATCGGTTCAATTGCAAAACATAACCATGGAAGTACGCATGGGTATAGAACCTTGGCACGTATTGGGCGAAGAAATGAGCAGTAGTGGTACAGCCCGCTTTGTTGATTCCTCTTTGGAGCGAGTGCAAATAAAACTGAAGGGTTTGAATGGCGACCGCTACATATTATTGTGTAATGGTGCAAGAGTACCTTTACGACCCACCGGCATTAACGAAGAATTTGTTTGCGGTATCCGCTACCGAGCATGGCAACCACCAAGTGCACTGCACCCTACAATTGGAGTAGATACTCCGCTTACTTTCGATATTGTAGACACTTGGAATGGCCGATCTATTGGCGGATGCACTTACTATGTATCGCATCCGGGTGGCCGTAGCTACGACACTTTCCCTGTGAATAGTTATGAAGCCGAAAGCCGACGATTTAGTCGCTTTGGCAAAACGGCGCATACACAAGATGTATTGGTACCTAACACTACCCGCAACACCTTATCTATCACGCAACATTTTATTGAAGCTAACCGACAACCTTATGTTGCCGATATTCCACCGGCATTGGAAAACAAAGAATATCCGTACACGTTGGATATGCGAAAACTTTGGAAAAAATAGTAAGGTTTCAATTACATCCATAAAAAGGGAAGTGACCACCAAATGGTTGCTTCCCTTTTTTTCGTCATCTCTTTTTGAGAAGACTGCGCAATCAACAACATTCCTTCACGCATAAACAGTAATTTGTTTGCTCAAAACAGCCGTACAATAGTGGTTTATGGCAAATGCAAACAAGTGATTTGACGAGGTGCCACTCCCAATTGCTGCAACATACTTTGCCAATCGGACAATTGTGCTTGCCCCCCAGAGCCACTTCCCAAAATCCAAATAACATTTTGTTGCAGCAATGCATCTTTATTTTCTTTTCCCATCCGGCTATTTTGCAGGTGTTTATTTACCAATTCGGGTGTTAAAAATGTATTGTTGATGCCATCGGGCAAACTAGGATTGATGTCGTCAATAATCAATGTACCGGCATTTCGCCAATGCCACAAACGATTGTTTTCAAGGGCCGGATTGGGCAAATAAAACAGCTCTAACAATTTGGTAGCTGTTACATAACTTACTGCTTGGTGCTGTATGGCCAATTCGTTGCCGATACCGATACCAATACTTGTTTTACCACTATTGATGGCACCCGTTACCAATAAGTGCTGTGATTGATGATTCAAACCTTGCGCCAAAAAAAGCAGTACTGTACGCTTTTGTTCTTCAGTTAGCCCTCCCTCCCATTGACTCAATCGAAATTGAAACGGAAAATCTGCCTGCTGCTGACAAATTTTGGTGGTATACCAATAGTAGGCGGGATACAAAAACAACAACATGGCCACCAACCATTCTATCCATAAATTATGACACCAATTGCAAGCTACACTTGCGGCAAATGCGCCAATTGCAAACACCAATACATCCGTAGCAGTATCAAACACCACATTGCCCCACTGCGGCCTAAACGTAAACCCGCCCTTGGGTTTACTGAAAAAAATGGACTTCAACACGTTAAATACTTCAAAAAGCAACCAAAGCAATGCAATAGACCATGCCGCTACTTTTGCCGGATATTCTATTGCCCAACAATGCCTTAACCATTGATACATAAAGCAAGTAGGCACAAAACCCAATGCAAAATGACCGCTTTGATTGGCTAACCAGGCATAGCTGAGGGTAACACCTCTATACGAATCTTTACCAATTAAATCGTACACGAGTTGCTTACGGATACACGAAAAAGGGACTTTTATTTTCATTTAATCTATTTTACGGTGAATATGTCTGCTACATTTTGACCAATATTTTCCGCCATCTTGTGCATGGGTAAATCGTTGCTATCGTTGCCAAAAGGGTCCTCAATTTCTTCTGCCACCAACTCTAAACTAGTAAGTACGTAGAAAATAATAACAGTTATGGGAATAGTAAAATAACCTACTGTAAAAGCAAGCGAAACTGGTAAAGTAATAACATAAATTAAAATAAATTTTTTGATGAAAGCCGAATAGCCAAATGGTATGGGCGTATTTTTGATGCGCTCACAAGCACCACAAATATCCATGAACGATTGCAATTCAGCATTAATCATCAATAGCTGAGTATCTGATAGTATATTCTTTTGATGCAGCGCATGGGTTTTGCTCCACAACAATGTTGCTACTTGTAGTGGTACATGCTTATTGCTATCAAAGGCAGGTATTTCAGGATGCACATGTGTATCTAATGCCAAACGGGTTGTTTCCCTAAGCAAGTGTGCTTTTAACTCCATGGCAAATAACTGGATGGTTGCAATATAAAATTGCCGATTTACTATATCGTTAGTGAATAAAAAGGCGTTCAATTTCAAAGCTAAATTTCGGCTATTGTTGGTTAGGCTACCCCACAACTTGCGCCCCTCCCACCACCTATCATAAGCAGTATTGGTTCTAAACACAAGCAACATGGATATGGCAAAGCCCAACAATGTATGCATTATGATGACATTTTTCAGGGGACTATCTACTGATAATTTCCAATAGCTTTTTTCTAAAAAAACCATAGCAAAAGCATACCCGCCAATAAACAACAAGGAAGGCCATAATTTAACTAACAAACCGGAACGATGAAAACCAACAAAGGCTTTATACCAATCTTTTGGGTTGTACAAAATCATATTATAATCGTATTTAACAACAAGAGTTTAAAATTAGGAAAAAACACCTATTTTCTTACAGCACCAATCAAATGAATTTTTATTTTAACGCGCTTACTATACCGTCTGTACCAACGGCTACTATGTTATGTAACAGTGTAATAACTTTGTTGTGTCCAACACTCATTGGTTTCATAAACAACTAACTTTTATGCCACAAAAAATTTGGTTTATTACAGGTGTATCGTCAGGAATTGGTTGGCATTTGGCCAAGCAAGCAGCTATAGCAGGTCATTGTGTTATTGGTACCGTTCGCCAACCCGAACAAATAGCCAACATTAACCAAGTGGTTCCGGGTAGCACTTTTGGGCATTTGCTCGATGTAAACAACCATGAGCAAGTACAAGCACTTGTGGCCAATATAGTGGAGCAATATGGACGAATAGATGTGGTGGTAAACAATGCCGGTTTTGGCTATTTTGGTGCTGTAGAAGCCATGCACATGACGGAATGCAGGGAACAAATGGAAACCAACTTTTTTGGTGCATTAGCAGTAACGCAAGCCGTATTGCCGTATTTGCGGGCGCAAAAAAGTGGACACCTCATTCAAGTGTCTTCCATTGCAGGACTTACCGGCACTGCGGGTTTGGGTTTGTACAATGCAAGCAAACATGCCTTAGAAGGATTAAGTGAGGCGCTATATTACGAAGTGGCGCACTTGGGCATTCATGTTACACTTGTGGAACCCGGTCCTTTTAGGACTCTTTGGGCCGGCGCATCGATGAAAGAAGCAGCCGTATCAATACCCGATTACGACGCAAGTGCGGGCATGGTACAACAGCGTTTGGCCAATGTAAATGGACGTCAACCCGGCGATCCGGAAAAAGCCGCCCTAGCCATCCTGCACATTACAGAAGTAGCGCAACCTCCTTTAAGACTAGCTTTGGGTAAAATGGCGGTGGAAGTAATAAAAAAGAAAATTGCCCTGCTAAACAACAACCTTACCGAGTGGGAAACTTTATCGGCAGGTGCCGATTTTGATGAGTAGGTGCCCGCGTTAGGAATTGAAGCGGTTACCCCGCAGCGCAGCGAGGAGTATGAGCGAAAAGCCCGACCCGAAGGGGAACGCCCCACCACTTTTTTTATGACATACCATTGGTTATTTAGCACTTTATCAACCAAGCAGACTAACCTTTTTATTGGATTCTACTCACCGTCAATATGATGCAAATGCAACAATATACCCTTGTTTTAGGCGCTTCGGCCAATCCGGAACGATATAGCTATATGGCCATACAACTGTTGTTGGAAAAAGGACACCCGGTTTATGCTATTGGCAGTAGCAATAGTACCGTTCATGGAGTTTCGATTGTTACACAACCCACGCTTTGGCCCAATGTTGCAACGGTTACTTTGTACCTCAATCCGGCGTTGCAAAAAAGCTATTACCAATACCTAATGCAATTGAAGCCACAACGCATCATCTTTAATCCCGGTACTGAAAATCCCGAATTGGCGGCCTTGGCGCAGCAAAACGGCATTGAAGTAATAGAGGCTTGTACCTTGGTGATGCTGCGCACCTATCAGTATTAAAAAATAAAAACATAAAATAGACACACATTGGCCTTGTACTAACAAGTTGTTAATAATTAAGTAACCTCAACTTGTTGCTGATTACCCACAAAATGGGTAAATTACACAAACTTCTTTTTTATGCATTGGCGAAAATTTAATGGAGAACCCATTGTGTTGCCGATTAAAGAAGCTGTAACAAATGCAATTATTAGCGAAACAAAGAAAGGCATTAAACTAAAAGTTTGTATTGGCACCGATAGTCAGGTAAAAGGCAATGAAACCGAATTTGCAACTGTAATAGTTTTTTTGCGCGAGCACAATGGTGGTTTTATGTACATCCACAACGAACGAACCCGTTTTAAGTACCACCTCAAAGAACGAATGCTGACCGAGGTGGCCAAGAGTATTGAAATAGCTTACGAACTGTGCGACTTATTTATAGAACACAACATTGCTATGGAAGTACATGCCGATATCAATACCGATCCGGCCTTTAAAAGCAACGACGCACTGAAAGAAGCAATGGGCTATATTTTAGGGATGGGTTTTGCTTTTAAAGCCAAGCCCGATGCTTTTGCAAGTAGCTGCTGTGCCGATAAGATATGTAACTAGCCGCATATACTTGGCGTATTGAAATGTATGTCCATATACTTTCAATAGATTATATTTGCAACCAATATACGGTTTCCATCGCCTAGTTAACGGCTACATGGTAGCCGAATGATTGTTATGTGCCAAGGGCCAGTACTTCTATATAGCTGCATGGGCGTTGGCACCGTTCAACAATTTACCTCTTGGCAGCTCTGCCCGCAATGAGCATTTACTAGTTTCAATATCGTGGTAATAATATACACAAAAAAGCCCGATGTCTATTCAACTAACAACATCGGGCTTTTGTAAATTTAGTTAGGGATTCCGTTTATGGAGTAATGATCAACGATTTTGCACCATTGATAGATACCAATTCAAGCGCAAACGTTAAATCTTGTCCTGCCAAAGGATGGTTGGCATCAAGGGTAACGGTTTCTTCTTTAATATCGGCAATTACCACCGGAAACTGTTGTCCCGTATTATTGCTCATACTCAATTGCATACCAATTTCCGGAACCATGTCGGCAGGAAATTGTTCTTTTGGAAATTCAATCAACATATCGGCTTGTCTTTCGCCATAAGCTTGGGCTGCCGGAATTACCACTGTTTTTTTCTCACCAATCGACATGCCTGTTACGCCATTGTCGAAACCTTCAATTACCATACCGCTTCCTACTTCAAACTCTAGTGGTTCTCTACCATTTGAGCTATCAAAAGTAGTTCCGTCGGCTAGCGTACCATGATAATGTACCTGAATGGTATCGCCTTTTTTAACTTGTTGCATATTTGTTGTTTTACGATGTATTAAATAGGAACTCGTAGCTTGTAGGGTTAAGGGGGAGATATCTAACGGTGTTTTAGAAGGCTTTCTTTAACGCTTAAGTGTGGTTTCCGTGTGCGAATGTAAAGCAAGCAAGCATATAGGGCAATTAATTTTGTGCCAACTAATGCGTACCTAATACTAATTGTGGGCTTTAATACCCTCTCTTTGGAATATTGGGAACTTTACTAACGCTTTTACCAAAATTGTATAGGCACTTCGTTCAAGGTAATCCAAACCTGTTTTGTTGTAATCGGCAATACACTTCGCACGCGCAGAGGCGCATCGGCAAGTTGAACCGTTACTTCATAATGGCTACCGGCAAAAGCGGTTGCCTTTACTAGGGCAGGTACTCCGTTGCTTTGCCCCGATGCTGCTACTTGAAAATAGGTAGACCGTACCATCGGTTGCTGATTGGACACCTGCTGTATGTGCAATGCTTCCTGCTGTAAAGGTGTTAACATTTGAAAATCGCCCAACAAACCAGCAATATAACTGTCGGCAGGCTGGTAATACACTTGTTGGGGACTGCCTATTTGTACCATTCGCCCGTGTTGCATAACCAAAATACTATCGGCCCAAGCAAGTGTATCGGCAGGATCGTGCGATACCAATACGCAAGTAATTCCTAGCTGCTGACCAATATCGTCCAACACCTGCTTCATTAGCAGTTTGGCGGCATAATCCAAGTTGGTAAAGGGCTCGTCGAGCAGCAATAAGCTAGGATGTTCGAGCAGTAACTTAGCCGTTGCTATACGTTGCTTTTCCCCTCCCGATAATTGGTCGGTTTTTCGCTTGAGCAAATGATTGATGCGGCAAATATCAAAAATATGTTGAGTGGCATCGGTGGTTAAGCGGTTAACAAAACTCAATATTTCTTCTACCCGATAATTGTTGCGCAACTCAAAATGCTGCGACAAATACGCTATGCCTTTGTTGCCGGGTAGCAATTGTTCTTCCGGACCCAATAGGCGGCGGTTTTCAAAAAATACACGTCCGCTATCTGTTTGTAGCAATCCGCCTACAATTTTCAGTAAAGTACTTTTTCCGCTTCCTGTACTACCCACTATTGCTAAGCGGTGGTGCTGCGCCAAGGACAAGCTAAAAGGATGCAAGGCCTGCTGACCATTTAGCTGTTTGCTGATGCCTTCAATAGATAAAAAAGGTGTTTCGGCCATTGGTAGCTTGCTTTATTTGAGGCAAAACAGCACCGCGTTTGGCCCACATTGTACAATAAAAAAGGCATTTGCGCCGCTGCAAAGATGCTGCACAAATGCCTTTTACACAAAAAACAATCTATTGTAAAGGCCAAATCAGCAAGTTTATCCTTGGTTTCTACGCTTGTAAGCATAGCCAATACCCCCTGATAGTAATAACAAACTTAATCCGCCATCAAGTGGTGCCGCCGGTGGTACAGGTGGGGGTGGCAATGGTATATCTAACTCTTGTGGTGCACCGATTTCGTTGCTTGGTGCTTGCGCATACATGGCCGTGGGCAGCATTAATAATGCAATAGTACCAATGGCTACAGTTTTTTTAATCATATTGGTTTATTTTGTTTTGACAAAGGGTGCATTGGCAACAATGAGTCCGTTACTAGATTTAATAACTACCTGATAATTGCCTGGTGGTAATGAATGAACATTTAACAGGGTGCTATTTGCAGCATTACTATAGGCAATAGCCTGCTGTTGTAGTGCCAATCTGCCATCGGCATGAAACACCATGATATGCATATTGCTACCCCCAATTGGTGCAAAATCTACATGCAGCTCGTCCTGTACCGGATTGGGGAAAAGCTTGATAAGCACCTGTTGACTAGCCGGCAATAAATTAGGGGCAGATTCCGTGGCTAGTTTAGGACTAGTAGCGGCCATTTTAAATGCCGTATAGCCGTTAGGTGTACTTCCGCCATACTGTGCCGTTATTGTTTCTGTTACCCCTAAATTACTGGTAACCGTTAACCTAGCCGTTATTCTCCAGTTAGTAAAACTACCTGCCCAAGCTACGGATGGCATATTAAACGTACCTGCCCAATTTACATAGGTATAATTGGTAGGTATCCAAGTATAATCGAAAGTCCAGGTGTAGGATACGATGGAACCACTTACAATGGTAGAAGGCGCGGCGGCGGCATTACCATAAAAAGTTAAGTAGCTATTCACAGGATTGAAGTTAATAGCAATTTGCGCTTTGGGTACTATTTGTACATTAATGCTTTGTGTTTGGGTATGCACCGTATTTCCATTGGCATTGGTAACAGTTAATACAATGGTTTTATTGCCACCTGTGGGGTAAGTATATTTGGCAGTGATACCGGTTGCGGTGTTGCCATCGCCAAAATTCCAGCTATACAACAGCTTGCCTGCAGCGTCGTTTACCTTGGTAGCAGCTGCCGAACATTCAACTACCGGAAGGCTATATTTATTATTGTTGTAATTGATATTTGTTGCTAACGATGCAATTGGCGTAATATAATATTCAACTATTTTAGTGACCGTATGTGTTAATTGACCCCTAGTATTGGTAACAGTTAGCACTACCGTATACTTACCACCACACGCGTAAGTATGGCTAACTACCGCACCACTTCCTCGGGCAGTACCATCACCAAAATCCCAATCGTACAGTAAAGTACTTTCTGCATCGTTGGTTTTAGAACTACTACCGTCTAAACGCACTACCAAAGCTGCATTTTCGGCACTAGTACGTGCAAACACAAAGTTAGCGGTTGGTTGGTATAGCATAGTGGCCACCGTTTGAGAAGCTGTGGCAATAAGACCTCCGTTGGTATTGGTAACGGTAAGTGTAATTGTCCGTTTGGCAGCTGCATTTTGATACACATGTGCTTTGGGCAAAATACCGTACTCAATTGGGGTACTATCGCCAAAATTCCAGGCATATTGTAATTGTACGGGTGTTTCAGCCACAGAACTGTTGTTGGCCGCAACGCTTACAATAGCCTTCCCCTCTTTATTGAATGTAACGGCATTGAGTGCAAAAGCAGCAATCGGCTGTACGTAGAAAAAGGTGTCCTTGGTAGCTATGGCACTACAACCAACATTACTCGTAACCTTGAGGGTAGCAGTGTAAACACCCCCTTTTGTAAACTGCATTGGGCCAACTATAGCAGCTGTACTTGTTTTGGCACCCTCGCTATTGGTGTATAGCCAAGCATATTGTGCAATAGTGCCTCCGGGATCGGTTGCGGTACTCGTATAGGTAATTTGTGGATTATTGGTAGGTTTACCGGCGTTGTTAATAGTAGTGGTAAAGCTTGCAATTGGTTTGCTCAAAAAAACAGGCTTAACCAAACTATCGGCACAACCTTTATCGCTAATCGCGGTGAGTTTGGCTATATAATTACCGGCACTTGTAAACAATACCCGCGTATTGGAGGTTAGTGCATTGCCTTCTCTGTACCGAATGGAACCCGTTCCAAAACTCCAACGATACTGCATAATACCGCTTTTGATGGTACTATTGTTGATAAATGAAAAATCAGATTCGGCATTGTGGCATTGTAAAATGCTATCGCCATTCATCATTTTGGTGTCCAAATCAATAGCGTCCTAAACGATTAAAAAAGAGAGAAAGTTATTTGTAACTCAAATTAGCTTTGAGGTTGCAGAACAAAGAAAACTTTCTCTCATGTCAAAAATAACTTTGTTTGCCCAGATTAT
>Ga0209398_1000510_pt1 | contig 23892 bp, 20 predicted proteins | sample AshMeaBigSpring_FD_184125 | JGI IMG/M metagenome (GOLD analysis project Ga0209398, IMG submission 184125) | Groundwater microbial communities from Big Spring, Nevada to study Microbial Dark Matter (Phase II) - Ash Meadows Big Spring (SPAdes)... | ecosystem: Environmental > Aquatic > Deep... | reverse complement strand
CCGTGGCGAACATCGACTCCGCAGCCGCGAGACTGCTGGCGCGGCAGCTCGAGCAGGCCGCGGCGCGGCGCGGACAGCGGACCGCGCACCCAACGGCCACCACCGACGGGAATGACCTCTCGTCGGCAGATATCACGGCGGCGGGGCAGCACGCTCCTCAGGCGCTCCGCGCCGCGCGGCGCACCTGGCAGCGGACGCTGGTCCGCCACGGTCTGCCGGCAGGGCTTTCACCGAAACAGGCGTTCCGCTATCTGAGGTCGGCCGCACAGGATGGTCCTGACCTGGGGGCGCTCGCGCCCGCGGCGGAGCCGCTCCCCGAGCTGCCGCGGCATGAAACGCTCTGGCGACAGGACTGTGCGGCCACCTGGCAACAGCACGCGCGGCAGCTATTGTCGGAACTGGGCGAGGTGCCGGTCCCCGATTCGCTGCCGGGCCAACTGACGGCCCTCCGCGAGCTGGCCGGGCGGCGGGCGGTCTTGCGACGGCGTGCCCAGCAGTCGCGGCGGCGCGCGCGACGACTGGCGTCGCAAGCTCAGCGGGCCAGCGAGCGGTTGCGCCGCTGCCGGAAAGCCCATCATCGCCTGCTGCGGACGCAGCCCCAGACGGCGCCGCAACCCCCCGCGGCCGCGAGCTCCGGTCGGTCACCCTCCGACGCCCAGACGCACCGTGCGACCGAGCGCCGCCAGATTCTGGAGCGGCGCCGCGAGCGGATCGCCGGGTGGCTCTCCCGGCAGGAGAGTGCCGGGAGCCAGTGGGCACTGGAGCAAAAAAGCTTGGGGGACGACCGCCGCCTGGCGGCCGCACGTCTCGAGCGAGCGCAGGTCCGCACGCGTCTGCAAAGGCTCGTCGGCGACCTGGCGGCGCGGGGGCTGACGCGCCGGGGGCTGCAGGAGCTTCGCCACCGACTCAAGCGTCGCGGGCAGCCCGAGGGCCTGCAGATTGCCGGCGGGTTGCTCAGCCGCGCGACCCAGGGCCGCCTGACGAGCATCCGTCGGAAAGGTGCCCACAGCTCCCTGGTCGTGGCGGGCCCCGGAGCGGCCGCCCGGGCCCTGGAGCGGCTGGATGCAACCACGCGCCGGCTGGCAGTGCTGTGCCTGCGGCTGGCCACGATTCGCGTCTTGGCGCGACACGGCGTCGACGTGCCGGTCCTGCTGGACGAGTCGCTGCTGGACGAGAACGCCGTCTGGTCCCTGTCTGCGGCGGGCGTGCTGGATGAGTTGGCCGAGGCCGGGCACCAGGTGGTACTGATCGCCGCCAATCGCGCCGCGGCGGAGCGGTTTCACGCCACGACCCGTGCTCGGTGGCCTTGGCTGAACAGTGCGTCGGCGGAGGCCGCCCCCGTGCCCAAGGAGACCCACAGCAAGTCGGCGGCGACACCGGCAGCGCCGACACAGCCCGGGGACACGGGTACACCGCCACCGGCGGAGCTGGCGGGCGATGACGCCTACCGCGTCGTGGGGCCGATTCCGGTCAGCCGCGACGCGCGGGAATTGCGCGACGTGTTCGCGGCGGAGGTCACGGCCGGCGACGCGAAGGGTGTGCCCCCGAGGGTGCCAGCGGCTCCTCCCGAGACAAGTCCGCCTGGACCCCACCCACCCGGCGCTGACTCCAGCCGCAGAGGCCTCACGCGGGTCACGGTCGGCGGACGGCAACCCCGATCCGCAAATGGGGGCTCCTCGACGAGCCAGCGGCGCGCCGCCCGCCTGCACCCGCCCTCCCCCGCCCTGCCGGCCCGTCGCCTGCTGCGACCCGCTGACCCGCCCGACTGGTGGCCGGACTGATCTCCCGTTCAGCCAGCGCGATAACAGGGTTCTGCTGCAACCGGCCACACGTCGGGGGCTGGTGCGTTCTTCGGCCGGCGGCTCCACCAGGCGCTAGATCGGATGATTCATGAGCCGCAAGCGCGCTAGCGTCCGGTTTTCATGAGTTGGGGAGAACCGGACGCTAGCGCGTGCCGGCTGATGTGCGCGGTGTTTTTTGGGAAGATAGCCACAACCTGTTTCTCTGCTTGTAACCGTTCACAGGGCGGGGTCTGGTCCATTTTTCGGCTGTAAAGCTCTGCCAGACCCAAACGCGCTGGCCGAAAACATGGACCTGACCCCCTGGAATCCACAGGGCGGGGATGCACAGGGCGGGGTCTGGTCCATTTTTCGGCTGTAGAGCTCTGCCAGACCCAAACGCGCCGGCCGAAAACATGGACCTGACCCCCTGGAATCGCCCACCCTGCGTGATCCTGGGAAGCCGCGCGTGATCCTGGGAAGAGCGTACGCGCCGGCACGCGCTCACCAGAGTCGCACGAGTCTGGGAGGGCGAGGCTCCTGCCGAGCCGCAGACGCGCGGCAAGGTGGCAACAGCAGATAGGCTTGCCCTGCCCTTGCACTATCTGGGTGCCGCGGGCCGCGACGGATAGCTCGTTGCCAGTGCTGCGGTGCCAACACGGCCGATACCCGCATACTCGCCGGCAGCATCTGGACTCCCGGTAATGGCTCGTCGAGTGGCCGAGTGCGATCCCCGTCGAACCGCGCACTCGACCACCGCCAAAGTTCCGGCCTCGTCACCAGCCCCCGGCAAACCGGGTTCTGGGGAATAGACTCGATTGCTCCATCCCACGCCTTGCCTTCGGTCGTAACCGTTCACGGGTCGGGGTCTGGTCCATTTTTCGGCCGACAAACTCGACCTCGCGGATACGCGCTGGCCGAAAAGATGGACCTGACCCCCTGCAATCAGGGAAAATCTTCCGCCGGGCTGTGAACGGTTGCCTTCGGTCAGGTTGCGGTCGTAACCGCCGCCCTCTTGCCAATAGCGAAAGCACCAGTTTCCCGGACGCTCACGGATGGTGAGTTTCCGCAGCAACGGGCGATCCGGCTGTTGGAGCAATGGCCTGATCTCGGCAGAATTGGGTTGCTTCATTGCCCTGGAGCAAGGCAAGATGCTCCCCTGCCCTACCGCCGCGGGAAGATTCGATAGATCGAGTTGTGGTCAGTGCGCGGCCGCACCGCCTCCACCTTGCTCCGTACGAGGTGGCACATGCCCAGCACCAGCACCGCCGCCATGCCGGCTACGAAGCCGCCGATGTGAGCCCACCAGGCCACGCCCGATACCTGCGTGCCGCCGATCGACACCACGCCCTGAAACAGCTGCAGTGCGAACCAGACGCCGAGGAAGAGGGGAGCCGGCAGGACCACCATGTGCAGGATGATGAAGATCGGGATGACCGCCATCACCTTGGCATGCGGGTAGAGGCACAGGTAAGCCCCCATCACGCCGGCGATCGCCCCGCTGGCCCCGATCGTGGGGATCGGCGAACTGCTGTCGGTCACCAGATGCGCCGCGCCCGCGGCGACTCCCGTCAACAGATAGAACAGCAGGTAGTCCAGATGCCCCAGCCGGTCCTCGACTTTGTCGCCGAAAATGAACAGAAACCACATGTTGCCCAGAAAATGCAGCCAGCCGCCGTGCAGGAACATGCAGGTGATCAACGTCAGCCACGGGGGAACCGCGGAAGGGGCGGCGGGCCGCCGCACGTCCCGCACCTGCACCCCGACCGGCGTTGGCACCTGCTGCCGCTCGACGATGTAGACCGTCGAACCCGGATGAACCACCCGCGCGGGAATCATGCCGTAGCGCTCCACGATCTCCCCCGCCCGGTTTCCCTGGCTCAACTGGATCAGGAAGGCCAGCGTGCACGCGCCGATCAACAGGTAGTTGACCAGCGGCACGCTGCGGGAAGGGATATTGTCGTGGATCGGAATCATCGCCCGTAACCGTTCCCAGGCCGGGGGGGGGTCACAGCGCGGGGTCTGGTCCATTCTTCGGCCGCGCATGCCGGAACCGGCCGACACCCGCCGGCCGAAAACATGGACCGGTCCTCCTGCCAGTCACTCTCCTGCCGCCCGCGGATTGACCACGCGACCCAGGAATAACACAGCCCCGCTGCGATCGTCGCGAATCAGGAACAGGAAGGGGTGGTCCGCGCGAAAGACCGGTTCTGGATCGAGACGGGCAGACGTCTCGCTAAGCACGATCCCCGTGGCCGCCGCCGCCTCCGTGCCCTCCTCGTTGACTTCCACAAAGGCCTTGTGCAGGGCGTCGGTGATGTACAGCTCCGGGGTGCCGGAGATGCCGCGAAAGTCAGCCCGCTGGGGGTCAAAGGCGTCGTGCATGCCCAGGGCCCGCATCGCGGCATTCAGCTGCAGCGAGGATGCCAGCTTGAACCGAGGCAGGTACACCCGCACGTCTTGCGCGCGGAGCGATGTCAGCCAGCGCCGCAGCGTCGCCTCCTCCAACCCGGCCTCCAGGGCCGCCAGCCCGTCCCGGGCCGTGGGCAGCAGCACCACCAGCGACAATGCGTCCCCCTCGTAGGGCAAGGCAAGCACCTGCACGTTTCCGTGCCGTGCGTAGGCGTACCGACCCTGGCGAAACATCAGCGGAACGGGAACCTGCTGGCCCGCCGCCAGCAAGAACGGCTGGTCCTCCGTCTGCTTGGGGTCGAACGGTGCGTCCCACGTTCCCTTGAAGTAAATGGCGTTGGTCAGCACCAGCCGCGTCAGGGTGTGGATCGCCCCAGGCGGCAACAGGTCCTTGATCCGCCCCGCCGTCTGGTCCTCGACCCATTGGTTGATGGTGGCCCGCGACGGTTCCGGGGCCCCGGCCAGGTCCAGCGTCCGCAACTCCGCGCCATACCGCCGGGTTCCCAGGCGGAGAAACTCATCCTGGAACGAATAGTCGCGGGCCAGCCAGAGGGCGTTGGCCACCCGCAGCTGGTAGGGGCGCTCGCCCTCGTTCAACCGCTGCCGCAGCTCGGCGCCACCGGCGTGGACGGCGTCGGACACTTGCTGGCCCAGCCGCAGAACGCGGGCCATCTGCGCCGCGGTATCCCCCCGGGCGCCGCCCCAGACCAGCGAAAATGCCTGGTGGATCGAATACGGCGAACAGAACAGGTTGCCGTCCGTCTCCGCCAGCTGCCGGTACAGCCCGACGGCAAAGTCGTTGTTGGCCTGGCTGACACCGGCCGCCTGCGGCGATACCGGCTCCGCTCGATCCCTCGCGCGCGGCCGAGTCTCGGCGGCCAGCGGGCAGGCAGCAACCAATGCAAACACGCTCGTCACGATCAATCGCATGGCATTCCCCCTCACCCGGCACGGGGCGACTTCGTCTATGCGCTACATCCCCTGACCAGGCGCATGTTGCGCGCACCGTGCAAGCCGCAACATGTCACACCAGGTAGGGTTTCGTGAATCCGTGAGCGGGCGAGGCTCCGCCCGAGCCGGCGCGCGAAGCGGGCTCTCTCCCCACCCGGAGCCTCGCCCTCCCCATACCGTACAACTCTGGTTCGCTCGTCCAGCATCTCCCACGGTCACCCAAGGCTACTTGCGCTTCACCGACCCAGTCAGAGCCGATCAATCCGCCTCGTTCATCATCCCCGCTTACGGTCGCTGGTTCCAGTACCCCACGGCCGGCTGTGCGACGCGCAGGTGCGGCACCCGCCGCAGCAAACTCTCTGCGAGCGCGGACGATGCCGCCAGCCAGCCGGTCTGCCGGCCGCTCTCCAGGCGCGCGGCTGGTCTTCCAGGCCGTCACGGACAAGCGGCTGCCAGCCGCATCTCGGATTTCCGGTGCCCCTGGTTGCTGCTAGACTTCCCTCGGAGAGAAGCTGTCACGACGCAGCGTCATCGCGTGGCATGCCGATGCGCCGGCGGTTTGTCCCCGCGCACCGCGCGTTGCCCCGAGCGCCCATAGCTCAGCTGGATAGAGCAGCGGACTTCTAATCCGCAGGTCGCAGGTTCGAATCCTGCTGGGCGTACTCCTTCCTTCTTGTTGCGAACCCCGCGACCCGCGGGTTTGCGGATTTGCCGCCACGGGTACATCTCCACGTCCACGAAGAAGCGCGATTCCCCGCAGCGGGTTGCGGCTTCCGGCCCCTCTCCTGTGCTCTCTCGTTTGGCAATAGAGACAAGCGTCGGCCATCACTTCATCGCCCAAAACTGCGCATCGGACGGGAAACTCTCGGTGTCTCTCCGCGTCGCGCCGGGTCGAGTTAGGCGCTGTTCAACAATAAGTTACCGAAATCACTCATCAGCCGCCGGGCGCTAGCCCACGGTTGGAGCACGAAAGCCGCGGGCTAGCGCCCCGCGGCTGATCCACAAAACCGGTAGGTAATTGTCGTGCAGCGCCTTAGAGGGTCGTTCGCCCCGCAGCACCGCTCTGAACGAAACTGCCTGGTGGTTGGGAAACTCCTCGCGGGTTAGCGACGCGACACCGCTCGCGCGCTGCGTCCGGTTCGCCATCATCACGCGGACATGCTCGAACGCGCCGGCATACAGAACCGACACCCGCTGTGACGACGGCCGTTTCACGGGCGGCAACACGGACCGGCCCGCCCTGCGCCGGATGTCGGAGGACATCCAGGCCGGCAAGGTCGATTGCGTGGTCGTCGACAAGGTGGATCGCCTGAGCCGCTCACTGCTCGACCTGGCCCGCTTGGTCGAGGTCTTCGAGAAGCATCACGTATCCTTCGTGTCCGTCACGCAGCAGTTCAACACGGCCACGTCGATGCGCCGGCTCGTCCTGAACGCGCTCCTGTCGTTCGCCCAGTTCGAGCGCGAGATCATCGGCCAGCGCATCCGCGACAAGATCGCCGCCACGCGCCGCAAGAGAAGATGGTCCGGCGGCGTTCCGATCCTGGGCTACGACGCGGACCGTTCCAACGGGAGTCCCCGACTGGCCGTCATCGCCGGAGAAGCGGCCCGCGTGCGCGAAATGTTCCAGCTCTACTTGTCGCTCGGGTCACTCCTGCCCGTCGCGGACGAACTGGCTCGCCGAACCTGGCGCAACAAGGAATGGAAGACCAAAAAAGGGCGAGGTAATGGGAGGTCGGCCGTTCGACAAAAGGCACGCTGTACGCGCTGCTGACCAACCCGCTCTACGTCGGCAAGATCAAGCACAAGGCCGACCTGTTCCAGGGGCAGCCCGAACCCATCGTCGATGCCGAGCTGTTCCAGAAGGTCCAGGCCACGCTGCAACGCAACGGCCGCTCGGGCGGCGTCATGCTGCGGAACCGCCACGGCGCATTGCCCAAGGGACGGCTGGTTTGCAAAGGCTGCGACCGGGCCATGACCCACAGCTTCACCTGCAACGGCGAACGTCGCTACCGCTACGACACCTGCACGCGGGCGATCAAGAACGGCCGGAAGGCTTGCCCGTCCGGCTCGCTGACGGCCTCCGAGATCGAACGAGTGGTCGTGGACCAGATTCGCGGCATCGCCGCCGATCCCGGCCTGCGTGCGGAAGTCCTGCGCCAGGCCCAGGAGCGATTCGAGGGCGAACTGGCTGAGCAGTATGGCCCCCGCGCTTGCGTCCGGCGCTACGACACGATCATCGTGTCGTCGCTGACGCCGCTCGACTTTCACCGCCGCAACGTCGAGTCGCTCTGCCGCGACCTGGCAGGGGCGACCGATGAGGTCGTCATCTCGTTCGTCCGGCTGTACCAGTAGACCTTGCGCAACATGAACTGGGCGGCATTGGAGTTTGGGTTCGAGTGGGAAGACCCACCAGCGGAATCGATGCGGCAGCTGGCGTCCGAACTGGTCGAAATGGCGCGGGCACGGGGGACGCAGCCGGCGATCTGCGCCCAGCGCGATTGCCTGGTGCCCGGCGCGGCCGACGCCCGCTGCATTGACGCCCAGCGACTTGAGTCCGTGGCGGGCGGGGTGATCAAGGCCGAGCGACGCGGTGGACGCTGGGAATGCGGCTGTCGTGCGTCGAAGGACATCGGCGACTATGACACGTACCCTCATGGATGCGTCTGCTGCGACTCAGTAATCAATTGGCAGCTGGCCCAAGCGCGATTCCACCAGCACGACCCGCAAGGCGAGTTCCTGTTCCCCACTCACGACGCCGTCGAAAACGTGGCTGACGAGGGGATGCAGCGCCTTCCCCCCTTTTTTTTTGACGACGCAGTCGCCGACCGCGGATGAGTCCCGGTTCGGGCTCCCCGCGACGGCTTCCCGTTTCCAGTCGTTCCGGATAGCATCTTCTTCAGTGTTTAGGCGCTGTTCAACAATAAGTTACCGAAATCAGTCATCAGCCGCCGGGCACTAGCCCGCGGTTCATCCGCGAAAGACCGCGGGCTAGCGCCCCGCGGCTGATCCACAAAACCGGTAGGTAATTGTCGTGCAGCGCCTTAGTAATGGAATCACGCCATGTTCCGATGTGGCGACATGCGGACTTCTCCATGAATGGCAGCGCGTTCAAGGACATCGACAAACTGGAAGCCGATCTCTGGTCGGCGGCGGACAACCTCCGCGCCAACTCCAAGCTGACATCAAGCGACTATTTTCTCCCGGTGCTCGGCATCATCTTCCTGCGCCACGCCGCCAATCGGTACGAAGCCGCGACCAGGCAGATCAACGCCGACCAGGACGCGGGCCGGATGCCGAAGCGCAAGCTGGTCGATGCCGACTACGTTCGGCGCCGGGCACTGCCGCTGCCCGAGGAAGCCCGCTACGACTGGATCATGAGCCAGGCCACCAGCGCACGAGCCGGGTCTGACGCATTTTTTTGGGCGATGAGCGAAGCCACGGCGTTTCAATGTAGCCAAAAAAATGGGTCTGACCCCCTAGAAGTTGACATCGCGTGAACCGACCCGTGAACGCTTACCGAGCGGCAAGGACCCGCTGCCCAAGCTCGTCACCAACGCCATGAAGGCCATCGAGGCGAAGTTCGAGCCGCTCAAGGGCGTCCTGCGCAGGGATTACGGCATCTTCGAGCCCAAGGTCCTCGAAGACCTGATGCGGCTATTCAACAGCGAACAAATCCGGAACGCCACGGGAGACGTGTTCGGCCGCATCTACGAGTACTTCCTCGCCAGGTTTTCGATCCAGAAGGCCCATGACAACGGCGAGTTCTTCACGCCGTCGTCGCTGGTGCAGATGATCGTCAACGTCATCGAGCCGAACCACGGCAAGGTGTTCGACCCCGCCTGCGGCTCCGGCGGCATGTTCGTCCAGACCAGCCACTTCATCGAGCACGCCGGCGGCGACACGGCCAGGAAGGTCGTCTTCTACGGCCAGGAGAAGAACCCGGACACCATTCCCATCGCCCTCATGAACCTGGCCGTGCATGGTCTGACCGGCGAGATCGCCGAGGCGATCACCTACTACGAGGACAAGCATGGCCTGGTCGGCGGCGCCGACTTCGCGATGGCCAGTTCGGCCTGTATTTGGACGCGTTGCGACAGGCTCAGGCTCTTGATCGGGTGCAGGTGCGGAGCGCCGCCGCAGCCATCGTTTCCACCGATCTCGTCGCGGATCGGCTTCTGGCGGTGCTCAACGAGCTGCGAACGCTCGCTAATTGAAGTGCGGCCTTTCTGCCCAGTGCACAGCGGCGCTCGCGTCTTAGCCGGGATTCTTCCCCCAAACCACGCCTCTTGCCAAAGCCTCTCGACTTAAATGTCGGGCCGCTGCTGGTCGATGGCCCATCAACCCGCTACGATCTGATTGTTTCCATTGTGATGCAGTGGACAAAATTTGGCCGCTGCCTTGCGGCAGCGCCCCAGCGATAGCAGGACTGTGCTTGCAAAGAGGTACCCATGAACGACGTGACCACGGACCGTTGGCTGTCGGTGGACGAAATTGCCGTCTACCTCGGGGTCAAGCGGTACACGATCTACAAGTGGATCGAGCGGAAAAGCATGCCGGCGCACAAGGTCGGCAGCCTTTGGAAATTCAAGAAAGACGAAATCGACAATTGGATACGTGACGGTAAGGCTGCGGAACCATACGTGTCACCCAAACCCAAATAATCAATCGCCACGCCGAACGCATTCAGGATGCATTGTGATGACCACAAGCACGAACAACTCGATCCGCCCCGGGTGTCTGGTCAGCGGGCCTACGCTGCCGGAACGGGTTGAGGTTCTGACCGTCGTTCCGATGGGCGATTCGCTCAAATTGATCGGGCGCGGGACGGTTACTGGCCTGACCTACGATCCTGTTCTCAACGCATCACAGCTTGCGCAACTCGTTGTTTCGGCGGAACAGGAACCCTTTGATGGCGACGCGCGCCTCTTTCGCCTCGGCGTCGAGGCGAACCGCCTCGGTCTGGCCTACGAGTACGATCCGTTCTTCTCGCTCTCCATAGCCCGCGTCGATCCGTTGCCCCATCAGCTCGAAGCGGTTTACGGCTACTTCATGCGCCTGCCGCGCATCCGTTTCTTACTGGCCGATGATCCAGGTGCCGGCAAGACGATCATGGCGGGCTTGCTGCTCAAGGAACTGAAAGCCCGCGGCCTCGTGCGGCGCGTGCTGATCGTTTCCCCGGCCAACCTCACGTTCCAGTGGCAGCGTGAACTCACCGACAAGTTCCGCGAAAAGTTTGACGTGATTCGCGGCGACGTGCTCCGCGCGAACTACGGCCAGAATCCTTGGCAAGAGCGCGACCAGGTCATCACGTCCGTCTCATGGGTGTCCATCGTCGAAGATGCCCGCGAGAGCCTGCTCCGGTCTCGCTGGGACTTGGTGATCGTGGACGAAGCGCACAAGATGAGCGCCCGCAGCGAGGACCACAAGACTTACGCCTACCGTCTTGGCGAAAACCTGTCGAAGATGACGGATCACTTTCTCCTAATGACCGCGACGCCACACAAGGGCGACCCCGAGCACTTCCGCCGCTTCCTTGCCCTGCTCGATCCAGACGTCTACGGCAGCATTGAGAGCCTCCAACAGGCGATGCGCGTGCATGAAGCGCCGTTTTTCCTGCGCCGCACCAAGGAGGCTCTTGTCACGTTTCCGCATCCTGAGACCGGCGAAGTCCGCAAGCTGTTCACCAAGCGCGACGTGCAAACGGCGGCCTTCGATTTTGACGGTGAGGAGCTGGATTTCTATGACGAATTGACACGCTATGTCGAGGACCAGTCAATGGCCGCCGCCGGCGACGCCTCGGCGCGTGGCCGCGCTGTTGGGTTCACGATGGCCATGCTCCAGCGCCGCATGGCCTCTTCGATCTACGCCGTTCGCCGCAGCCTCGAACGGATGCGAGATCGCCGCGAACGAATCCTGGAAGATCCCGAGGCGTATCGGCGAGAGCAAATCGAACGCCGCATGCCGGAAGACTTCGACGACCTGACCGAGGAAGAACAGCAGAAAATCATCGACCAACTCGAATCGGAAGTGCTGTCTGCCGATCCAGCGGTGTTGCGCGAGGAAATCGGCCGTCTTACGAAGCTCATCGACCAGGCAAAAAGCCTGGAAGTCCGCGACGTGCAATCGAAGTTGCACAAACTTCGTGCGGTGCTGACGGAAGAGGGCATCTTCTCAAATCCCAAGATGCGGTTGCTCATTTTCACGGAGCACAAGGACACGCTCGATTACCTTGCCGGCGACGGCAAAGACGAACGCCCTTTGGGCAAACTCCGCGAATGGGGGCTCACGCTCACGCAAATCCACGGCGGCATGAAGATCGGCGACCGCGACACGCCCGGCTCCCGCATTTATGCCGAGCGCGAGTTTCGCGAATCGGCCCAGGTATTGGTCGCCAACGAGGCCGCCGGCGAAGGCATCAACCTGCAATTCTGCTGGTTGATGATCAACTTCGATATTCCCTGGAACCCGGTTCGATTGGAACAGCGCGTCGGCCGCATTCATCGCTACGGCCAAGAGAAGGATTGCATCATCTTCAACTTTGTGGCGCAGAACACTCGCGAGGGTCGTGTGCTGCAAACGCTAATCGAACGCCTCATGGAAATCCGCGACGACCTTGGCAGCGACCAGGTGTTCGATGTCGTGGGCACGATCTTCCCCTCGAACCAGCTCGAAAAGCTGTTCCGCGACATGTATGCCCGCGTCACGGACGAACACCAGATTCAGGATCGCATTGTCCGCGACGTGAGCCCCCAGCGATTCCGGGCGATTACCGATAGCGCATTGGAAGAGCTGGCGAAGAAGGACCTCAACCTCTCGGCCATCGTTGGCAAGTCGGCCGAGGCCAAGGAGCGTCGCCTGGTGCCGGAGATCGTCGAGTCGTTCTTCGTCGAAGCCGCGCCCGAGACCGGTCTTTCGCCGAAGGAGACAGGCAAGGCCAGCGAAGTGTTCCGCATCGGAAAAGTCCCCCGCAACTTGCTCCCGGTTGGCGACCGGCAGGAGGCTCGCTTTGGTCGGCTGGGTCGCGAGTATGGAAAAAATGTTTTCAACAAGAACGTGCTCACCACCGATCCGACCGTGGAATGGGTGACTCCGGGCCATCCGCTCTTCGAAGCCGTCCGGACCGACTGCTTGGCGCGCTGCGACGACCACCTGCGGCGCGGCGGCGTCTTCTATGACTTGCATCGCCCTGGCCCTGCGTTGCTCGATGTGTTCGCGGCTTCCATCAAGGACGGTCGCGGCAGTACGCTGCATCGCCGATTGTTCGTGGTCGAAACGAGCCAGCCGCCGCCAGGCACAACACAGGCGGGCGAAATGCGGATTCACGAGCCGACTGTCTTTCACGAGATCACGCCCGCGCCCGCAGGCGCCACCATTCCCTCAAGTTTCGCCGTCCCCGACCGCACGCGCGTCGAACAGTTTCTCTACCAGCGCTCGCTCGAACCGTGGATCGGCGGGGCGGCGCGGGATCGAATGGCCGAGGTCGCCCGCGTCGCCCGACACGTTGAAATCAGCCTCAACGCACTCATCGACCGCCAGCAAGTCCAGTTCGCCGAGTTCGAGAATCGACGCATCGCGGGGCAGAACCTGCCGGGGCTAGAAGGCATTATCGCCCAGGCAGAGCAACACCTCGACGTGCTGAACAACCGACTGGAGAGCCGCAAGCGTGAATTGGAACTCGAATGGCACTGCATTGTGTCCGACATCACCCATATCGGCCGTGCCTGGGTGTTACCGCACCCTGAGCGAACCAGTCCGCAGCTCGCGCCGATGGTGACCGATCCGGAGATTGAGCGCATCGCCGTCAAGGAAGCGATTCGGCACGAGGAGGCCCGCGGCTGGGTGGTCGAAAGCGTCGAATCGGGAAACCGCGGATTCGATTTAATCTCAAGAAGTTTCGACCTGCCCGGGCACGTGCCTGGAGTATGGTACGTGTACGTCATCCGATGCAAAGATCAGAGTCTCTACATCGGCCAAACAGACGATTTGGCAAATCGCTGGCATCAGCATCGCACGGGTCAGGGAGCGCAGTGGACAGCGGCACATGGCGTTCAATACGTGGTTCACTTTGAAGAGGTCACCTCGCTGCAATTGGCGGTCGAACGCGAGAAGAAGCTGAAGACCGGATCAGGCAGAGAGTGGTTGAGGGAGAAGACCCGAGACGTTCACCTGCCTGCCGGCAGGCAGGTCGAGGTCCGCTTCATCGAGGTGAAGGGTCGTGCCGGCGTTGGCGTTGTCGCGCTCAGCTCGAACGAATACCAGACCGCCGTGCGGCTCAAAGCGGATTACTGGCTGTACGTGGCATTCAATTGCGCGAGCGCGCCGCAACTCCACACGATTCAAGACCCGACCCGGCTTGGTTGGCAGGCCGTGATGGCGGTGGAACACTACCAGATAAATAGCCAATCGCTCTTGGCGGGAGCGCACGCGAATGGCTAAGCGTCCCGTCCAAGCGGCCGCACAGGCACGCAACCACTCGCCGACGGTGGTCGTATTGGCTGGCCCCAACGGCGCAGGCAAGTCGACGGCTGCGCCCAGGTTGCTCAAAGGGGCGTTGGGCGTGATCGAGTTTCTCAATGCGGACATGATTGCGCGCGGATTGTCGCCGTTCGATCCGGAGGGAGCCGCGTTGGCGGCCAGCGAGGTCATGTTGCAGCGGATGGATGCGTTGGCTGAAAAACGAATTTCGTTCGGACTCGAAACAACCCTGGCCGCTCGCTCGCTGGCGCCGCGAATCCGCAAACTCATCGAAAACAGGTACGATTTTCGTCTCGTGTTTCTCTGGCTGCCATCCGCGGATATGGCTGTGGCTCGTGTGGCGGATCGCGTGCGGATGGGTGGACACGATGTCCCCGAGGCAGCGGTCCGTCGCCGCTATCGTGCCGGGTTGTCGAACTTCTTCGAACTGTACCAGCCCATCGCGACCAGTTGGCGGATGTATGATAACTCTCGTCCTGGCAGGATGAAGTTGATTGCCGCCGGCCGGACGTCAACCACGACGCGAGTAACGTTGACAACAATTTGGAAATCACTTCGACAGGAATATGCCCCATGAAGAGAAAAAATGCTCGCCCGAGCCGAACGACGGATGCTTCTGGCCGAAAAATTGACATGGCGCTCAATCAAGCTGCAATGGATGCCGTCGAGGCTCATAAGAAGGCTGGCGAACCGCTCGTCGTTTGGCAGGACGGCCGCACAACCTTGATTTCGCCGGATGATGTACCACCCGCCAAGAGCGACCGTCGGACTCCACGGGGACGGAAGTAATTCGACGTGAGCAACCCGACCTATCCGAAGCGTCTAATCGAAGTCGATCTTCCCATCGCCCGCATCTCGGCGCATGCGCGGCGGGAGAAGTCGATTCGGCATGGGCATATCAGCACGCTGCATATCTGGTGGGCGCGGCGGCCGTTGGCGGCGTGCCGGGCGGTGATCTGTGCGGCGCTGTGGCCTGATCCAGGCGACGAACTGTGTACGATGGTTTGCATACCGCGCGTCAAGCGGCAAACGACCAGTCTTTCGTCGGTTGATGACCGATTCATCCGCGCCCCCGAGTAATCCATGTTGAAACGAGTTCGGATTCGAAATTACAAGTCCCTGGTGGACGTGGAAGTTCCCTTGCAGCGTTTGTCCGTGCTGTTCGGGCCCAATGCAGCCGGCAAGAGCAACTTTTTGGATGCGCTGCAATTGCTGTCGCGAATTGCCACCGGGCGTACCTTGAAGGAAGCCTTCGAGCCACCTTGTCGCGGCAAGCCCCTGGAGTCCTTCACGTTTGGCGCAAAGGGACTCAGTTCCCTGGTCGAACGCGAATCGGCTTCGTTTGCGATCGAGATCGACGTGGAACTCTCCAACGGCGTCGTGGATGCCGTGAACCAGCAGATTCGGGAGATGAAATCCCGAAAGGATGTGGACGACTCCACGGAAGAGCCCGGCAATGGACCCGCCAAGCCGCAGTTGCTCGTGCGAGAACGTGACCTGCGATACCGGATCGAAGTCGAGATTCTGCCGCGTTCCGGCATCCTGCGAGTCGCCGATGAATTCCTCGCGCCGCTCAACCGGAAGGGCGAGGTGAACAAGGCTCGCAAGCCGTTTCTGGAGCAGATGCAAAAAAAACGTCTGCACCTCCGGATGGAAGGACAGGCGCATCCCACCTACTACGAACGCGGACTCGACCACGCCGTATTGTCCCTGCCGCTGTACCCGCCACATTACCCGCATCTGGCGGCGATGCGTCAGGAGTTGTCGCGATACTTTTTCTTCTACTTCGAACCGCGCGAGCGAATGCGTGCTCCCAATCCGGTGAAGGAAGTCCGGCACATCGGCGTGATGGGCGAAGAACTGGCCGCCTACCTCAACACGCTCAAGGCGCTGGACGAGAAGCAGTTTCGGGCCGTCGAAAAGGCGCTCCGCATGATCGTCCCCAGCGTCACGGGGATTGATGTGGACGTCAACCAGTTGGGCGAAGTCGATCTCTGGCTGCGCGAGGGCGAAATGCGAGTTCCCGCGCGAGTCGTGTCCGAGGGGACATTGCGCATCTTGGGACTGTTGGCGCTCAGCGGCGCGAAAGACCCGCCCGCGATGGTGGCCTTCGAGGAGCCGGAGAACGGCATTCATCCTCGCCGCATTCAGATGATCGCCGACCTCTTGAAGACGCGGGCAGAATCCGGCGATACGCAGATCATCGTCACCACCCATTCGCCCCTGCTGCCCGACCTCATCCCCGACGACAGCCTGTTCGTCTGCTGCAAAGAGCATGCGCAAACGTCGATTACGCCGTTTGCGACGTTTGGCGAACTCTACCGGAAGCACGACATCGATCAATCGCTGAACGAGGAACAGCTCACTCCATCCCAACGCATTTTGCGAGGCGACTTCGATGCGTGAGATTGTGCTGTTCGTCGAGGATTACGGTCATGCGACCGTCATCCGGGCGATCTTGGATCGGCTCCGGGGCGAGTACGGATTGGAGATCGTGGTCCGGGAACGGTCCGTGCACGGCGGTCACCCGCGCGTGGAGGCGGAGTTCAGGTCGTTCATTCGCGAACTGACGCGCGGGAAGGCTCGTTTGCCAGATCTGTTGATCGCCGCCACGGACGCCAACTGCGAAGGCTTTCGCGAACGCAAGAAACACATGCAGCAAGCGGCGGAAGCCATTTCGGATCGCGTGGTGTACGCCATTCCCGATCCGCACGTCGAGCGATGGTTGTTGCTGGATTCGGCCGCATTCAAAAAGGTGCTGGGCGTGGGCTGCCAGGCACCGGACCAGAAGTGCGACCGCGGACGTTACAAGCAATTGCTCACGAAGGCCGTGTTGGCGGCCGGACAAACGCCGTTGCTCGGCGGACTCGAACACGCGGCGGACTTGGTGTCCGAATTTCATTTGGAACAAATCGCAAAACAAGACGAATCCTTCGGCGATCTGCTGGGAAGACTACACGCGTTCTTTCGGCAATGGAGGAGTTCGTGAGCAACCCGACCTATCCGAAGCGTCTCATCGAAGTCGATCTTCCCATCGCCCGCATTTCGGCACATGCGCGGCGGGAAAAGTCGATCCGGCACGGGCATATCAGCACGCTGCATATCTGGTGGGCGCGTCGGCCGCTCGCGGCGTGTAGGGCGGTGATCTGCGCGGCGCTGTGGCCCGATCCGGCCGACGACCTGTGCCCGCCGGCATTTCGCGCGGCAGCGGGGGAGGCCATCAAGGCATTTGCCAAGCGGGTCTTTCCGGACAAGTTGAACCAGGAGGGGCATGATCTTCAGGAAACCGTCTCGAAAGAAAGTTGGGGACGCTGGGAGGCGATTTCTGCCGCCACGCTCACGCTCGACGCCAACCAGCCGGCCGATATGCCGATCCTGCGGATGACGCTCTTGGATTTCATCGCCGATTTCGCCAATTGGGACAACAGCACGGTTCCGGCCTATCTGGAAACGGCGCGGACGCTCACGCTGGCGGCGCATGTGGCGGTCGGCGGCGAACCAGGCACACGACCCCTAGTCGTCGATCCGTTCGCCGGCGGCGGCAGCATCCCGCTCGAAGCGCTTCGCGTCGGGGCCGACGCCTTCGCCAGTGATCTCAACCCCATCCCGGTGCTGCTCAACAAGGTCGTTCTTGAGTACATCCCCAAGTACGGGCAGCGGTTGGCCGACGAGGTGCGGAAGTGGGGCGTGTGGATCAAAGAGCAGGCCGAAAAGGAACTGGCCGAGTTCTATCCGCCGCAGAAGGTGAAGCTCGAAGATTACCACCCTCAACCGAAGGACAAGATCACGCGGCAGGCCGACAACGCAACGTGGTACTTGGACCGGGTCGAGCGGGAAACGCCGATCGCGTATCTATGGGCCCGCACCATTCTCTCGGAAGCGCCCGGCCAGGGAAGCATTCCGGTCGAGGTGCCGCTCTTGCGTTCGTTCTGGTTGGCGAAGAAGGCGGGCCGGAAGGTCGCCCTTCGTTGGGTCCGCGACGAGGCTGGCGGGGTTAAGACGAAGACAATGGAGGTCGTCTACTGCGAAGACGGACAACGGGTCATTCGCAAGGTCAAGCGACCACTCCTCGAAGTTTTTCAACCTAAGCGGGATAGCGAAGTGCCCCCTGGCACCGTGGCCCGAGGAAGCGCCACTTGCCCAGTCGCAGGCTTCACCACGAAGGTCGACTCGGTCCGCGCCCAATTGAAGAAGCGTCGGGGTGGCGCGGCCGACGCCCGGTTGTTCGCGGTGGTGACCACGCTCGTGACCCAACGCTACACCGGACGCAAGGCCCACTTTGAGGAATGGAATGAGCAGGGTCGCTTTTACCGGCTGCCGATCCAAGGCGACGAAAACGCGTTCGCGAGCGCAGCGGAGGAGCTCGAGCGGCGGGAGCAGGAGGACGGCACTTCGCGAGCCCAGAAAGGGCGACGCGAGGGCGAAGGCATTGCGGTCGGCCAGGGGAGCCGTCGGAGCCTGGTTCCCGATGAGGTGATTTCGCTCAATGAACTTCGTCGCGTGAGTGTTCCGATTTATGGCATGGAGCGTTGGGGCGACCTCTTTTCGCCGCGACAGGCGCTGGCCCTAACGACGCTTGCTAGGCTAGTGCGAGAGGTGGGCAATCGATTGGCCTCTTCTGCCGACGTTGAACTAACGGAAGCGGTGCAAACGTGTATTGCATTGGCCATCGGACGACAAGCAGACGCGGGTTCCTCGCTCTGCCGATGGCATCTAACTGGGGAAAAGCACGCCGCGACGTTCGGACGCCAAGCCCTTGGAATGGTCTGGGACTTTTCCGAGGTAGTGACCACCTCGGAGATGACAGGTGGTTTTCCTGGTGCCATAGAGTGGGTCGAAAAGGTGCTCGCGGTAAATAGCATCGCGCAAATGAGTCCTGGTCACATCGAGCAAGCCTCCGCCACGAATCACCCTCTCCCCAATGATTCCGCGGCGGTCTTCGTCACCGATCCGCCGTACTACGACGCCGTTCCATACGCTTATCTCTCTGACTACTTCTACGTTTGGATGCGCCGCACGCTCGCCGACGTTCACCCCGCGCTCTTCCACGAGGGTGGTGTTCCTAAAGCGGCCGAAATCGTCGTCGATCGGCCACACAAACTCAGCCAAAGCACCAAGGACATTGCGTTCTACGAGCGCGAACTGGCGAAGGCATTTGCCGAGGGGCGACGCATCACGCGGCCAGACGGCGTGGGAACAATCGTCTTTGCCAGCAAGACCACCGCGTCGTGGGAGGCGATCCTCAAGGCCGTGGTTGACGCCGGTTGGGTGATCACCGGTTCGTGGCCTATCGACACCGAGATGGAAGCACGCGTCGCAGCGCAGGGGCAGGCGCGACTGGCATCTTCGGTCCACCTCGTATGCCGGCCACGGGAAGATGCCGATGGCACGGTCACTGATGCAATCGGCGAGTGGCGAGACACGCTGCTGGAATTGCCGAAGCGCATCCATGAGTGGATGCCTCGTCTGGCCGCCGAAGGTGTCGTCGGGGCCGACGCCATATTCGCCTGCCTGGGACCCGCGCTGGAAATCTTCAGCCGGTACAGCCGGGTTGAAAAGGCCAGCGGCGAAGCGGCGACGCTCCGTGAATATCTCGAACATGTCTGGGGAGCCGTTTCGACCGAGGCCCTGTCATTGATCTTCAAGGACGCCGACCTGCCTACCGGACAGGCAGGCGCCGCCGGCCTGGAACCCGACGCCAGGCTGACTGCCATGTGGCTCTGGACGCTTGGCGGAGGCAGCGGCACGACGAACGGAAATGGCAAACCGAACGGCGGTGCTGACCAGGACGCTCCCGAAGCGGACGAATCGGAGGCGACCAATGAGGATGATTCGGAAGCCGACGATACGTCAACGAAGAAAGGTGCCAAAGTAAGCGGTTTTGTGTTGGAATTCGACGCCGCCCGCAAGATCGCTCAGGGCTTGGGCGTGCATTTGGAGAAAAGCGAGTCTGTCGTCGAGGTCGCGGGCGACAAGGCGCGCCTACTGCCGGTTGCAGAACGAACCCGCTTTCTCTTCGGCCAGGATGCGACCAATGGACCTGCACCCGGCAAAAAGAAGAAGGTCAAACAGAGAACGCTGTTTGATGAATTGGACGAAGCCGAGGCAGCGGAGGCCGGGTGGGCCGACCTGAAGGGCCCGCCCCCCGGCAGCACCGTGCTCGACCGACTTCACCAGACGATGATCCTTTTCGCCGCCGGGCGCGGCGAATTGATGAAGCGGTTTCTCGTCGACGAGGGCGTCGGTCAGGACGCCCGCTTCTGGAAGCTGGCGCAATCCCTTTCCGCCCTCTATCCCACCGGGAGCGACGAGAAGCGCTGGGTCGACGGCGTGCTGGCGAGAAAACGAGGATTGGGTCAGTAGATAGAATTGGGTATTGGAGTCAACTTCTGGAGAGAATGGGATGATGTGGCAAGATCGAATTACGGTGGACCCGAACGTATGTCATGGCAAGGCGTGTATCAAGAACACCCGGGTGATGGTATCCGTGGTGCTCGATAACCTCGCGGCCGGAGTTTCCCGCGACGAGATTCTCATGAGCTATCCGTCGCTGACCGCCGAGGATGTCGACGCTTCGATTGCCTATGCCGCGGAATTGGCACGAGAACGCGTCGTGCCGCTATCCCCCGGGGCGGCATAGATGCGATTCAAGATTGACGAAAACCTGCCCATCGAGGCCGCGGAAGCACTGGCGGCCGCCGGTCACGATGCGCAGACGATTCATGACCAAGCCATGGTCGGCAATCCCGATCCGCAGGTCGCCGCCGTTTGTCGATCGGAACAGCGTGCCCTGGTGACCCTCGATTTGGATTTCTCCGATATTCGCGCCTATCCGCCAGCCGATTACCCCGGCATCATCGTCCTACGGCCTCGCAACCAAGCAAAGCCCACCGTCGTGAGTCTGATTGCTCGACTCATTCCACTGCTTGATTCAGAAACGCTAATCGGAAACCTATGGATCGTCCAAGAGACTGCCTTGAGAATTCGCGAGGGGTGAAAGGTATTCATGGTTAAGTTAAGGCCCTGGTACGGAGTCGTGACGCCCCGTGAAGACCTGCGGGAAAACCGCCCGCTGGATGCGTCGGAATTCGCCGTGCACCTGGATCACATCCGCGACGGCCGGGCGCACGCCGACTACGTGAAGCCGGAACAGTTCTTCGACCGCACTTACATGACGGTGAGCCTCACCGATTTGGCGAGCCAGGTGGTGCGACGGCTTTCCGGCATCCAGCTTGAGACTTCGGCCGTGTTCAACATGGCCACCCAGTTCGGCGGCGGCAAAACGCACTCGCTGGCGGCACTCTATCATCTTGCCAAAGCCGGCGGCCGAGCCAAGAGATGGAAGGGCGTGGCCGGGATTCTAAATCGAGCGGGATTAGAGGTCGCCCCGCAGGCCGACGTCGCGGTGATCGTGGGGACGGAATTCGACGTGTTGAGCGGCCGCGGCGGAGACGGTGAGCCGGTTCGCAAGACGCCGTGGGGCGAAGTGGCGTGGCAGTTGGGGCGCGAAAAGGCGTTCGCTGCGGTTGCCGAACACGACGCCAAGGGGATTGCGCCCGCCGGCGACGTCATTCGCCAGATGCTGCCTTCGGGACCCGTGCTCGTTTTGATGGACGAGTTGCTGCACTACATGAGCTGTGGCCGGAAACTGGGTTTGGGGAATCAGCTCTATAACTTCCTGCGCAGCCTGGGAGAGGAGGCTCGTGCGCGGAACAACATGGCGTTATGCGTGTCCATCCCGTCGTCTAGCGACGTCGAAATGGGGGCCGAGGATCGGCACGACTATGATTCGATGAAGCAGATGCTGGACCGGCTGGGGAAGGCGATTCTGATGTCGGCGAACACCGAAATGGCCGAGATCATTCGCCGTCGGCTGTTCGACTGGGGCGGCCTGCCCGAGGACGGGCGCAAGACCGTGGCGGCGTTTGCGGAATGGGCCAGGGATCACAGTCAGGAACTAGCCGGCATCGATCCCGACAGCGCCTACGATCGGTTCGCGGCCTGTTACCCCTTCCACCCGGCCGTGCTGGGAGTCTTCGAGAAGAAGTGGCAGAGCTTGCCGCGTTTCCAGCGCACGCGAGGGGTTTTGCGGCTGCTCGCGCTGTGGGTGGCCCATAACTACCAGGAAGAACATCGCAAGGCGACGAACGAGCCGCTGATCACGCTCGGCCTGGCCCCGCTCGATGATCCAACGTTTCGTGCCGCCCTCTTCGAACAGCTCGGCAGCGACAACCTGGAAATCCCGGTCACAACGGACATCGTCGGCAAGAGCGACGCCCACGGGTCGCGACTCGATAAAGAAGCCGGCGAGGCCATTCGCAAGGCACAGCTTCATCGCAAGGTGGCGACGACCATCTTCTTCGAATCCAACGGCGGTATGAGCCAGACTCGAGCGGAGGCCACGGTGCCCGAGATCAAGACCGGCGTGTTTGGCCCCGACATGAATCTGGCCGAGTTGGACCCGGTGCTGGAAGGATTGGCGGGCAACTGCTTTTACCTGAACTGGGAGCGTAACCGATATCGCTTTGGGCTGTCGCCAAACCTGAACCAGATCCTTGTGAGCCGGCGCGGAGGCGTCGAGGAAAAGCGAATCGTCGAACGCATCCGGCAGCAAACGGAAACCCTGGTCCGGAAACACTCGGTGGAGGCGTCGAAACAGATCGAGCGGAGTTTCTGGCCGACTCGCAGCAACGACGTGCCGAACCGACCGGCGCTCGCGCTGGTGGTTATGGGTTTGGAAAACCCGGCTGCTACGAAAGGGACAACCGACCTGATCGAGACAATCATTCGAGACTTCGGCTCGGACCGTCGCACGTACAAGTCGGCATTGATCTTTGCGGCCCCCGACGCAAGCGAAAGTGTCCGGGAAGCCGCCCGCAACGTGCTTGCCTGGGAGGATATCGACGACGACGAGGACACGAAGAAGCGGATCGATGAATCGCAGTTGCGACTGTTGGAGCGGAACCTGAAACAGGCCAAGCGTGACTTGGACGAAACCGTTTTCCGCGCCTACTGCCATCTGTACCTGCTGGGCAAAGACAACAAGCTGCGCCACGTGCCCCTCGGGCAAATCACTTCGAGCTCGGCTGGCAGTCTCGTTGAGCTTTACGTTCGCGAGTTGGAACGCCTCGAGGAGGTCACCGCCGGCGTCGGCCCGACTCGCCTGGCAAAGTACTGGCCCGGCGGAATGGTCGAATGGTCGACTCAGGCCGTTCGCGACGCCTTCTACTCGGCGCCCCAGTTGCCACGCTTGCTGAACGGCGACGCGATCAAGCGCACGATCTGTGACGGCGTGACGCAAGGTGTGCTTGGGTACGCCAGCAAGGACGCCAAGGGGCAGCTCAAGCTTGAAAAACTCAACCAGAGTCTATTCGACGCCGACGTTGAGATCGCCGACGACGTCTTCATTCTGAAGGCGGAGGATGCCCAGAAGTTGCTTGAGCCACCGCGACTAGCGAGGCTCCTCATTCGGCCCGAGCAAGTCTCCGTTCTTCTGGGTGAGCAGGTTTCGTTCTCCTGCGCGGGCGAAGATCAGTATGGTCAACCGTTCGACGTCTCGGCCGTCACCTGGTCGGCCACGGGCGGCACGATCAGTGACGCCGGATTGTTCGCCGCCGGACAGAGTGGGGCTTTGTTCAATGTTCGCGCATTGTCGGGCGGGCACGAGGCTGTTGCGGAAGTACGAGTCACGACCGAGAAGCTTCCGCCAGTACCACCACCGCCGCCGGGCGAGCAGATGATTCGCTGGCGCGGCACGGTTCCGACGCAGAAGTGGATGAACTTCTACACGAAGGTGCTGACCCGATTCGCCTCGATACCAGGGCTAAAGCTAGAAGTCAGCTTTGAAGTGCCAATCCCCCGCGAGCAAACCCAAGCGAAGGCCGACGAGACTCGCGCGGGGCTTAAAGAACTGGGATTGGATGACAATGTGTCGTCGTAGCCACACGCCACCAAAGTTCGGATCGATGGCAGCTAAGGGCTCCGCGGGGTGATAAGTGGCCCTGTAAGCAATATTGTGTCAGCTAGCGGAAACGGTACTTTTCGCAACCCTTTCCTCTTTCAGGAGACTGGCACATGAATGCAAGCGTGCAAGGCCGGGCGGAGAATCTAGCGTGGGAGCTGGCGGACGACGTTCAGACCATCGAAGATCTCAATAGAGGCCTCCTCAGCAGAATTTGTGGGTTCCGGGAGGCGTTCGGGAAGGCTTTGATAGGCGTTTTTCAGGCATTTCAGGGCAAAAAGAATGGTTTGCAATTGGATGGCCAAAAAGCGACCC